>Ga0208771_1000818_pt1 | contig 17848 bp, 15 predicted proteins | sample AntAceMetag02UKX_FD_184775 | JGI IMG/M metagenome (GOLD analysis project Ga0208771, IMG submission 184775) | Saline lake microbial communities from Ace Lake, Antarctica - Antarctic Ace Lake Metagenome 02UKX (SPAdes) (version 2) | ecosystem: Environmental > Aquatic > Non-marine Saline and...
AAATATGGCCACTTATTCCAAACTTGATCTTGATTCATATAAATACATAGGTTAATAATTAACTCTTTAGACTACCAAAATCTAATGATTTTGGTAGGTTTAGAGTGTTACCTATGTATCTCATCTTATTCAAAGATATTATTAACTTAGCGTCTGAAAGTGGTTTATCTGCTGTATTTTTAGGATTTGAATCAATAGATATATTGAATCTCAAATCCATATGCCAAATAAAAAAGAATTGGCGGGAAAAATACGAAAAAACCATAATAAAACTACACGAAAAAAAAGTTTTAATAATGGGAAGTTTTATTTTTGGTTTTGATGGAGGAGATAATGGAAAAATCCTAAAAACCGTCGAATGGGCTATAAAAAATAAACTCGATCTTGTTCAATTTTCAATTCTAACACCACTACCAGGAACTTCACTATTCAAAGAATTGGATAAGCAAAAAAGAATCGAAACTTATGCCTGGACACGATATAATACCTTTGAATCTGTATTCAAAGCTACTGGCTGGCAAGAAGGAGAACTAAAAAAAAAGATAAAAAAAGCTTATAAAAAATTCTATTCTTATAGCTCAATACTGAAAAGGATAAACAAGCTCCCCGCCTTACATCTCTTAGCTTATTTGATGGCTAATGTGGAATTTAAATTTCTTAGGTAAGCAAAATGACTGATTATTTTAAATCAGTCATTTTTATTTAAATTATTTTAAACTTCTCATTCTCTCTCCACTTAGCAATTTCAGCATGATTCCCAGAAACTAAAACTGCTGGTACTTTGTATTTTTTTCTTTTAAATTTAAAGATTTCTGGACGTGTATATTGAGGATATTCTCTAAAATTATCAGAAAAGGACTCTATTTTTAATGATTCTGCATTACCTAAAACACCCTTAATTAATCTAGCTGTGGAATCAACAATCATGGCTACAGCCAATTCGCTATTAGATAAAACAAAATTGCCTAAAGAAATTTTTTCATCAATAAAATTATCAACTCGGGCGTCAATTCCCTCATAATATCCATTAATAAAAATAATTTGATTTAATTGAGAAAATTTTCCTGCTAGTTTTTGATTATATAATTTTCCCTTAGGGTCTAATAAAATAATTTTTGAATTCTTCTTTCTTTTAATTGAGTTTATGGCCTTAATAATTGGTTCAACCTTTAAAATCATTCCTGGCCCACCTCCATAAGGGGCATCATCAACACTGCGATGTCTATCATTGGTAAAATCTCTCAAATTATGATAATGAATTTTAATTTTCTTTTTTTGTAAAGCTCGACCAATAATACTTTCTTGATAATAAGAATTTAAAACCTTGGGAAAAATTGTTATAATATCATATTGCATAATATAAATATACCAATAATAAAACTAATTTACAATTTTACTTCACAAAAAAATATTTGTTAAAACAAAAATCTCCAATAAAGGAGATTTTTGTTTATAAGAAGATTTTATAACTTTAAGTCTTCTACCTCATCTGTAGCTGGTGCTTCTTCTCTATTTCTAGGAGCTGGTCTTTCAGTTCCCTCTGGTTGGTTAATCTTAAGATTAACTCTAGCGTTATTTTTAGCACCTACTACTCTAAGCAACGTTCTAATTGCTCTGGCGGTATTACCTCCTCTACCAATAATTTGACCCATGTCTTCTGGATCAACATCAAGGGTTAATAATACTCCCATTTCGTCAACACTGCGGTCGACTTTTACCTTGTTGGGTTTATCAACAAGGAATTTTACCATAGCTTCTAAGAACTGTTTGTCTGCATCTGCCATTTCTTTGCTGTTATTTCTTAAATTTTCAATCCACTACCTATTGGTAGTATATAAAAGAATAGCATACCTAAGATATAATGTCAATGTATAAAAAGTATAAAAAATAATTATTAATTAAAACTAATCTTCATAGAATGGGGCTCAGCCCACTTGACGGGCTTGACATATTTTTATAAAACTATATAATAATATCTACCTGTTGAAAATTTATTTATACTTAATATAATTTAATATAAATTACTAAACAGATGAAGTAAATTGACAATTGAATAGTGGTAGAAATTTTAATCATGCACCAAATTTTGGTGTAAGGTTTTTCTTAATTTTTTGTATGTTTTTTTTCCCAAAAACATTCCTTTTATGAGAGTTTGATCCTGGCTCAGGATGAACGCTGGCGGTATGTCTAAGGCATGCAAGTCTAAGGTGCTCTTCGGAGTGCCTGGCAAACGGGAGAGTAACACATTGGTAACTCACCCCTAGTTCAAGTATAACCCTATGAAAATGGGGACAATCCTTGATAGTCCGTTAATCTCACACAACTGAGTTTAATGGTAAAGGTCCGCCGACTAGGGAGAGGCCTATGGCTTATCAGCTTGTTGGTGAGGTAAAAGCTCACCAAGGCAATGACGAGTAGCGGGCGTAAGAGCGTGGCCCGTCTCACTGGAACTGAGACACTGTCCAGACTCCTACGGGAGGCTGCAGTCAAGAATCTTTCGCAATGGCCGAAAGGCTGACGGAGCAATACCGCGTGAAGGAAGACACCCTTCGGGGCGTAAACTTCTTTTCTCAGGGAAGAATTCGTGACGTTACCTGAGGAATAAGCCACTGCTAACTTCGTGCCAGCAGCAGCGGTAATACGAAGGTGGCAAGCGTTATCCGGAATTACTGGGCGTAAAGCGTCTGTAGGCGGTTTATTAAGTCTCAAATTAAAACTCTAGGCTCAACCTAGAGATAGTTTGAGAAACTAATAAGCTAGAGACTGGAAGAGGCAAACGGAATGGCTGGTGTAGTAGTAATATGCATTGATATCAGCTAGAACACCAAATGCGAAGGCAGTTTGCTAGAACAGATCTGACGCTGAGAGACGAAAGCGTGGGTAGCGAATGGGATTAGATACCCCAGTAGTCCACGCCGTAAACGATGGGTACTAAGTATTAGGAGTATCGATCCTCCTAGTGCTGTCGAGCTAAGCTAACGCGTTAAGTACCCCGCCTGGGGAGTACGGTCGCAAGACTAAAACTCAAAGGAATTGACGGGAACCCGCACAAGCGGTGGAGCATGTGGTTTAATTCGACAATAAGCGGAAAACCTTACCAAGGCTTGACATCCCCGGAACCCTGAAGAAACTCAGGGGTGCCGCAAGGAACCGGGTGACAGGTGCTGCATGGTTGTCGTCAGCTCGTGTCGTGAGATGTCGGGTTAAGTCCTTTAACGAGCGCAACCCTCATCCTAATTTATAATTCATTAGGAAACTGCCCCGGATAACGGGGAGGAAGGTGAGGATGACGTCAAATCAGCATGGCTCTTACGCCTTGGGCCACACACGTGCTACAATGGCCAGTACAATGGGTCGCTAAGTCGCGAGACGGAGCCAATCCCATCAAAACTGGTCTCAGTTCGGATTGGAGTCTGCAATTCGACTCCATGAAGTTGGAATCGCTAGTAACCGCGTATCAGCTATGGCGCGGTGAATACGTTCTCGGGTTTTGTACACACCGCCCGTCACACCAATAGAGTTGGTAATACCCGAAAGCTCTACACCAATGTAGGGATGAAGGTAGGATCGGCGATAAGGGTGAAGTCGTAACAAGGCATCCGTAGCGGAAGCTGTGGATGGATCACCTCCTTTCTAAGGAGAAATTGGTTCCCCTCATGGAACTAATTAGATCGACCGTAAACTTAGTTTACGGACTTTCTACCACTATTTAGTTGTCAAACAAGTTTAAGCTCCTGTTATTAAGCTCCTATATTATTGATTTGAAAACAATTCTGCAGTATTATATTAAGGAGTTAAACAAGGAGTTTTTTTGTTAATTTTATTCTTTGGCGGGGGCGCATAGCTCAGTTGGTTAGAGCGCAACACTGATAATGTTGAGGTCCCAAGTTCAACTCTTGGTGCGCCCACCACTCGACTCGTCCTCACTTTGTTCGTCCTCGCTCGTGGTTTTGGTTCTTCATAAATTCAGAACCTCAACCGAAGTTACTTATAACAAGAGTTGAGTGTCCCGAGTGAGCATAGCGAATCGAGGGACAATCCGTATAATAAAAAATTTTTATGTCATTCTATACATACATAGCCAGGTGTAATGATAGTTCACTTTATACGGGGTATTGTAAGGATATAAATTCTAGAGAAAAAAAACATAATTTAGGAGAAGGCGCTAAATACACTAGACAAAGAATACCAATCAAAATTATATATTCTGAAAAATTTGAAACCAGAATTGAGGCAATGAAAAGAGAAAGGCAAATTAAGAAATGGTCTAAAATTAAAAAAGAAAATTTGATAAAAATTAAATTAAATATGCCGTGGTAGCTCAGTGGTAGAGCAGAGGACTGAAAATCCTCGTGTCGGTGGTTCAATTCCGCCCCGCGGCACCAACCTACGCTCTTAAGGAGCTTCAGTTGGCAGGCCATAAATATATAAAGTAGAATCAGGCCTGCACGACGAAGCTTGAGCAGAGCGAAAGCGTAGTCGGGGTGTGGCGCAGTTGGCTAGCGCGCGTCGTTTGGGACGATGAGGTCGTGGGTTCGAGTCCCACCACCCCGACCATTAAACTAAGTTTGACTATTTAAAATCAAGTACCCCTTGATTTTTTTATTTAAAATGTTAAACTACATAACCCTAAAAAATAATATGAAAATAAAACACAAATATTAAGGAGGAAAATGCCAATACCAGTTAATGGACGTTGGGCGGACAGAAGGCACTGCATGCGTGTAATTGCCATAGTGCTTAAAAAAAAGACAGATACAGAGAAATACTGTACTGTCTGCGGAAAAATAATCAAAAGAAAAAACGAGGACAGCAGTCAATGGAACAAGGTAAAAAAATGCCCAAAATGTTCTAAGATAGTAAATGGATTGAAAAAGAAATATTGCACATCCTGTGGAAAATTGTTTCGTCAGCAAGATGAATGTCCTAATATCAAGGCCTGGGTTTCTTGGGGTCTTTGCTCTAATTGTAAAAAACTAAACATAGACCGAAGAAAAAAAATTGAACTGTTTGGATTGAGGTTAATAGATGAATTTTGTTCCAACATTGAAAAGCAAAATTTTGCCCCCAAACAAAAGGGGAAACTTCCAGATAATTTAGAAAAATGTGTGTTGCCTATATTTCAGGCAATAAAAGATTTCAGCAAAAAACTCTACAAAGAAGAGGCAAAATTAAAAAGAGAATATGAGGATTATAAAGAAATATGTAAAAAATACCGCAGCCATGATGAAATATTTAAAAAATATGAAGAAAATATTTCCGCTTTAGTTCATAATCAATTATTAGAATTCGTTGATTATGAATACATTGGTTAACTTTTAATCTGCCGTCCGTTTAATTACTGGCGGTTTTTTAATAATTGTTTTTATTTACAGAAACAAATTACTATTATATTATTTAAACATTGGGCGTGTGGCGAAACTGGTATACGCGTACGCTTCAGGAGCGTATGGATTTTATCCGTGTGGGTTCAAATCCCACCATGCCCACCACTTGACTCCATTAGACTAAACTCACTTAATGTTATTACTGGTAATTTACACAATTTTCCCTATAGTTTAAGTTGGGTTATTAAAAATTGATTTATGGGTCCTTGGCTTCCTCCTTCGCTCCTCACAAGATTCGGAGCTACGGAGGACAAGTAGTTCTTTTTAAAAAGTTTTTATTTGTAATTTGAAATTTGTAATTTGTTATTTACATTCATACGGGTCCTTGGCTCAGTTGGTTAGAGCACCTCGTTCACATCGAGGAGGTCATAGGTTCAAATCCTATAGGACCCACCATAAACCACTCGCTCGTCGTAAACTCCTTACTCGGGTTTGTGGCGCGGCCATACTTAATTAATAATTCAATAATTAAAAATTTATTGTAAATTGATAATTGGTAATTGAAAATTCCTACATGGGCCTGTAGCTTCCCCCTTCGCCCCCCACTTTTTTAAAAAGTGAGGGACTACGGAGGATCTTCGACCCTTCGACGGGCTCAGGGTCTGCGACAGTTGGTTCCCAACTTCGCAAATAACAATTAGATTTTAAATAGTTATTCGATAATATAAGATTAATATATAATAAAATAAGGGCCTGTAGCTCAGTTTCCGCCAAAGGCGGACCAGCCCCTGGCTGGGGCTAGAGAACCATGTATTAATAATAAAAATTGTAAATATAAATTTCATTGTTATGGGCCTGTAGCTCAGTTGGCTAGAGCACGACAATCGCAATGTCGAGGTCAGGAGTTCAACTCTCCTCAGGTCCACCAAAGTTGATTAGTTGCCTCGCTCGGGGCTTCGCCCCAACCCCCTTCCTTTTTGCCCGCCCGCTGGAAACCCCCAGCGATTTTTTCGGGCGGCGGCGGGACCGAAAGAGGAAAAGAAAGAGATGTCGCCCTTGCCCCACCCTTCCCGTGCGCGGGCGACAACAAAGAACTCCCTAAAATTTTAAATAATTTTAGATTCATATCTTTTCATTAAAAGAGCGTTTGAAACAACGCTAACAGATGAAAATGCCATAGCAGCCGCGGCAATTGCCGGGTTTAAAAGCCAACCAGTGAAAGGATATAAAATACCAGCGGCCACAGGAATACCGACAATATTATAAAAGAAAGCCCAAAAAAGATTTTGCTTGATTTTGTTTAAAGTGTATTTACTCAAATCAATTGCTGTTATTACATCTCTCAAATCATCTTTAATTAAAACTATTTCCCCGGTTTCCATTGCAACATCTGTGCCAGAACCCAAAGCAATGCCCAAATCAGCTTGGGCCAAAGCCGGAGCGTCATTTATGCCATCGCCAACCATTGCCACAATATTTCCTTCATTCTGTAATTTTTTAATCTCGGCTGATTTTTCCTGCGGTAGTACTTCAGCCAAAACTCTATCAACGCCAACTTGTTTAGCAATTGCTTGACCAACACGTTTATTATCGCCAGTAATAATAGCGACTTCCTTGCCCATTCGATGAAGCATGTTAATCGCTTCTTTTGAATATTCTTTGAGTGTATCAGCCACCGCAATAATACCAATAATATCTTTTTCTATAGCTAAAATCATCGCTGTTTTGCCTTGATCTTCTAAAGCGATCATTTTTTCTTCTATTATAGTAGGGTTAATTTGATTGTCAGTCATTAGTTTTCTTGTTCCGAAAAGTACTTTTTTATTTTCTAAATCAGCTGAAACGCCGTGGCCGGGAATAGCTTGGAAATTTTTTACTTCTGAAAAATTAGCTTTTTCTTCTTTTGCTTTATTGACAATCGCTTGAGCCAATGGGTGTTCAGAATTTTTTTCTACCGATCCCGCGATTTGTAAAATCGAATTTTCGCTGACTTCATTTTTAATTTTAATTACATCGGTAACACTTGGTTCGCCCTTAGTTAAAGTTCCGGTTTTATCAAAAATGACTATATTTAAATCGCGGGCAATTTCTAATGCCTTGCCGCTTTTTATTAAAATGCCATTTTTTGCCGCTAGTCCTGTTCCCATCATTACCGCGGTTGGCGTGGCCAGACCTAATGCGCAAGGACAGGCAATAATTAAAACAGCCACAAAAGTTGTTAAAGCAAAAGACAACGGCTGACCCAACAAGAGCCAGACAGCTAAAGATAAGATAGCAAAACCAATTACGGATGGAACAAAATAAAAAGAAACCTTATCGGCCAAAAGCTGGATTGGCGCCTTGGAACCCATTGCTTCCTCAACTATTTTTATAATCTGGGCTAACATCGTATCTTTACCGACCCGAGTTGCTTTAAATTTTAAAACACCTGTTTTATTAATAGTCGCGCCAATCACCTCATCGCCCTCTTTCTTTTCAACGGGAATACTCTCGCCGGTAATCGCTTTCTCGTCAACGCCAGAATATCCCTCTATGACAATTCCGTCTACCGGGATTTTCTCTCCGGGTTTAACTAAAATAATGTTCCCAACTTTTACTTCGGAAATAGCAATTTTTATCTCCTCATTGTTTTTTATAATCGTTGCCTCTTTTGGCTGAAGGCCAATTAATTTTTTAATCGCTTCACTGGTTTTGCCTTTGGTTATCGCTTCCAAATATTTACCAAGCGAAATAAAAACAAGAATAAAGACAGCGCTTTCATAATATAAATGGGGGGGTAGTTTTTTCATGCCCAGCCAAAAAGAAATAGATACAGCAATACTATAAAAATAAGCGGCGGCCGTGCCAATAAAAATTAAAGAATCCATATTAGGCCTTAGCCGTATTAAATTCTTAAAGCCAGAAATCCAGAGATTAAAGCAGACTAAAATTACAATTGTTGCTAAAATAAATTGAATTAAGATATTCCATTCTTTGAAAAATTGCGGTATTGGCAAACCAAGCATTCCGCCCATGACCATATAAATAAGGGGTAAGCCGAAAATTATGGCAAAAATAAGCCGCTTTTTTAATTTCTGAATTTCTTGTGTTTTTGCTTTTTTGTGGTGATCGTGCATTTCTCCCTCGGTGATTTCTTCCGTTGCCTTATATCCCAATTTCTCAATAATTTTTTGAATTCTGGCAATAGTTATCTCACCGGGGTCAAATTCTAAATAAAGTTTTTCTGAAGCAAAATTAACATTGGCGGATTTAATTCCCTTTTCTTTTTTTAATGCGTTTTCAATGTTAGCGACACAGGAAGCGCAGTGCATTCCGCTAATTTGTAAAATAGTTTTTGTTGTCATATTGTTTATTGATATTAATATCACCGCCCCTTTATTCTTGAGCAACCGCAACTAGACCTGCCGCAGCTGCCGCCGCAAGTTCCCCCGCCTCCGCAAGTGCCTTGAGGTAAATTGGTTTTCTCTAATTCTAATTTCTGTTGTTCTGGTTTAATATCGCCCTCTGTCACCACGAACTTCCCCCAGACCATCTGCATCCAACAGCTGAATTTAATATCGTCTAATTTTTTAGGCACGAACTCAATAATATTTTCGCCGTATTCTAATTTTTTTCTGATGTTGTATTCCGACATAATGATTTCATCGGTGCAACCAGTCATCTGCTGAACATTGATAATCCAGCGGACGGGAATGTCTTTTTTTACGAATAAAACATTGGGGGAGTATCCGCGATATGTCAAATCCATTTTGATCACTTGATATTCCTTAACATCGCCAGTTACTAAGTATTCTGTCTGGCTGGTGGCTCTCTCGGGGATAAAACCACGAAAACCATAGCCAAAATTTATTAAGCCACGGTTGAACATAAATAAACCCAGAATTATCACGATAGCTCCCGAAAGTTTCATTACTTGTTTAATTTTTTCTTGGCTAATTAAAGAAATAAAACTGCCGAAACCAAACATCAAAGGCACTGTTCCTAAAGCATAAATTCCCATTGACAATGCTCCTCGCGTAATACTGCCTGAAGCCAACGCATAGAGTTGCATCGCTTGTAAAGGCCCGCAAGGCATAAATCCATTAAGCAAGCCAATGATAAAAGGTCCTTTTGGTCTTTTGGTGTGTCGTTGGCTGTAAAGAAAGCGGGCAATAAAAGCTGGGGTGTGCAGTTTAATTTTTTCTAGCCACTTGAAATGCGTTAAAAGAGACAAGCCCATTAAAACCATAAAACCGCCAGCTATTAAAGTAATTATTCCTGTAAATGTCGGATTAATCCCAAAAAATGAACCAAAACCGCCAAGAACTGCGCCAATAGCAGTATAAGAAATCATTCGTCCTAAGTTGTATTGTGCGTGGGGAAGAGAAGAATTTGTCTTTTTGTTTTGATTATTAGCATGATGGCGAGCTGTATAAGTAACCACTAATCCACCACACATCCCAACGCAATGAAAACTTACTAAAAGTCCAATTAAGAAAATTAGCCAGTAGCTTATCCGCTGTTCATTTAATTTAGAAAGGACTTCCAAAAGACCAAAATGTTTAATCAAATAATAGCCCAGAGCAAATAAAATTAATAAGATGCCGGCAATAATTATTCTTTTGGAGATACTCCTTTTAGTTTTTTGGCTCATTTCTTTTTCTGATACCTTATAATTCAGTTTTTCAATGGTCTCAAAAATTTTCTTTTGAGAGATTTTTTGATCATCAAATTCTATCTGACAATCCCCATTTTGATAATTAACATCAATGTCTTTCACTCCTTCCAAAACATCGACTTCTGTTTCAATTAGAGTTTTACAACTTTTACAATGGATTTCTTCAATTTGAGCCTTAATTTTTTTAAGCATAGAATTTTATTTATTGAGCATTGGTTGGTTTATAATTACAAGTAGAACTCTCGCCGTTACAAAGACCTCTTTCGCACTGCGGACAAGGCTTTTTGCCTTGAGTAATTAAATCATCGCAGGCACAGGTGCCGGCAGTAAAATTATTCCATTGATTAGCTTCCATATAACACATAGTGCAAGGGGGACTGATACAACATTTATAATCTCCTCTTGCCATCGCCTGATTGATAGCATAATCTCTCTCTTTGATTATTCTTTTATACATCTCGTCCGGGCTTAATTTTTCAAAAACAGGATTCTGAATATTAAAAAGCAAGTAGCTGACAAATCCACCAAACAAAAATATTGGAATTATAAAAATAATTTTACGCATATTTTTTAGAATAAATCAGCAACTTTTTCTAAGTCCGATTGCTGGATTATAATTTGATCATTTTCAACTTCCAAATTAGGATTTATCGGCCCGGGATTACAGCCGCCTTTTTCAGTGGCAATTTTTACTAAGGGATACTTATTCCCGCAAGTGTTACAAATCATAAAGTCGCTCTCCTGACGAAAGCCCATTCTGGCGTCAAAACAAACTTGGCAGGCATTGGCGGCAGCGCGATAAATACCGGCCTTATCCTTGACGACAAAAAAGTAAATCGTCTTTCCATTAGGAAGTTTTGTGTGATAATAGCGAGCTAAATTATCATTAAACACATCCGCAATTATACTCACTCGTCCATCTATAAGATCGGTCGCTTCTCCTTCTTCTCCCCGAAATTTGGGTTGAGAAATTTGATTGCCTTCTGATTTATTTATGTTTTGAGTTGCAGATGCTGGGGGTGGATTTTGTTCATTAACTTCTTGTTTCTGACGAACTATAAAATAACCCGCAACAATAAATACCAAAATTAAAATAATAGGAAATATATATTTCTTAGACATAGTTTTATTTATTAAACAACTTGGTAACTCTTAAAATTTCTTTTATCATTTCCTGTTTTCTTTTTTCATTTTTTGTTTCCATTGCTTTTTTGAAACAGGTATTAAGATGGCCTTCCATTAACATCTGATGAGCTGATTTCAAAAGACCTATCACTGCCGAATTTTGCTGCATGATATCAATGCAGTACTCATTGGTTTCTATCATTTTAATGATTTTGGATATTAAACTTTGGGCCTTTTTAAAATTAATGAGGGTATTTTCTTTTTTGGTAGTCATATTTTTAAATTTGTTAGTTAGTTATTTATCCACACCCTGACCATAGGTATAGGTCTATTGTATCAAATAGAAAATCCCTGTCAACAGCAAATTTACTTTTTTTCGTGTCTGTGCTAAATTAGAATCACAAAAACATTAAATTTCTAGCCCCACCCACCACTCAATTTAATGTCCCGCCGCCCTGCTCGCACAGAGCAGAGTTCAGCAAAAAAGTTTTCTTTACCTTTTAGAAAAAAAAATAAATTGCGCGCGAAAATCAAAAATTGAGAAGAAAACTTTTTTGCGGAGCGGCGAGCGTCAGCGAGTGGTGGCGGGGCGGAGCGAATCAGTCGGGATTTTGTTCAAAATGAGTTCTGACTTTTTCCAACAAACACCATCATCCGACTCATTTCAAACTTCGTTTGAAATTTGCTCAAAGGGTCGCTATTTTATTAATAATTTTTATTTGTCCCAAACAAAACAAACTGATAAAATAAACTCATGAAAAAACTAATTTCCATATTTTTAATTATTGTAATTTTATTTACTCCCTATTTAATATCTGCTGAAAATAAAAAATCTACTCTAGATAATTATATCCAGTATTTTTATAATCGCTATGCTCAACATTTTACTAAATATAGTTTGCAATATGCCATACCTGACTACGGAATTAAAAAATTCACCAAGCCCCTACAAGCTCGGGAGTTAATCTCTTTACCTTTTTATTATAAATATCAAGCCCTTAAAAATAATCCCCAGGCCCTTCAAAGCATTAAATTGGGGTTATTTGATGCTTATCAAGAACTAATTTCTCGAACGCCTGAATCTCAATCCTTTGCTGACGCCGAAACTCATTTTTTAACTATCAGAATACTAGATGAATTTCCCGATCTAATATCTTCCCAATCTAAATCTGCCATCTTAGATATTATTAAATATTATGCCGAAGATGGAATTAAAGCAGAAGATACTGAAAACAGAGCCATGGTATCTGGGACTCATTGGCAATATATCGTAAATTATCTTTCTGATAATCAAATCATTAGTTTAGATAAAAAATTGAATTTTGAAGAACTTATTCGAACCAAAATAGATAAAGCTATTCAAAAATCTATTAATCCCAATTATTGGTATTTGGAAAACAATCTTCAGGACTTTTCCGTACACTATCATGCTCTTTCGGCTTTCATGCTGATGATTTATGGAAATTTGAGTCAGCAAAATAAATATCTATATCTAGCCCAAAAAATGTATCAAAATATTAAAAAAATAAGTTTTACTAGCGGTAAAGTTCCGGCCCAATTGGGGTGTCGGCCATCTGGATTAGGCGCTCAGTTTTATTTAATGACTGGTTTATTGGGGTATTATTTTGATGACAATGATTATATGAGCTATTTATCTTTTGCTAGTGGAAATAAATTCTTTTCTGACCCCAATTATCCTCAAAGACTAGAATTTCATTCCAGCATAGGAAATTCTGAACCAAATTTTAATGATGATTATGCTTTTTGCGATATAGCTGAATTAGGTTTAATAATACCAAAACTGAAAAATATCTATCTATATTATAAAATAAATAAAATTCAACCCATTCAGGAATTTAAAGATAATACTTTTTATATTAAAAATACTGGGCAAGAAATAATTTTTGAAAAAAAATAAATCAAAAAAACAAAAAAGCAGTTTGATTTTTTGTTTGTTACTTATTACTAATTACTAACCGACTATCTCACCTCGCAATTCTTAACATATTTTAATACATCTTTTTTTAACTCTTCAAATTCTGCGTCGGTATAGGTTTCCGCTTTTAAAAATTTCGGATCGTTAGCCTTGGTAGCTACAAATTTCTGTAAAATATATAATTCGGCTCCTGAAATTAATTGAGCCATTTTTTTAATCTCTGAAAAACTTAATTGTGATTTAACAATTGTAGTTCTAAATTCATATTCTAATCCCGAATCCATTATTAATTTAATACTTTCTTCAATATCTTTTAAATTAACTTTTCTATTAACAACTTCTTCATATCTTTCTAAGGAAGCTTTAATATCCATGGCAACATAATCTAATGATTGCTGATTGATTAACTTTTTTAAAATGTCCGGCTTAGTTCCGTTGGTATCTAATTTTACTAAAAAACCTAAATTCTTGAGCTCACTTATAAATTTTGGCAATCCTTTTTGTAATAAAGGCTCCCCCCCAGTAATGGAGACTGCATCTAGCTTCCCTTGCCTTTCTTTCAGAAAGTCAATAATTTTTCTTTCATCCAAAGCAGGGGTAAACTGTTCTGGGTCAACTAATTCTGGATTATGACAATAGCCACATCTAAAATTACAACCCTGAGTAAATATAATAGCACAAATTTTCCCCGGATAATCGATTAAAGAGAACTTTTGTAAACCACCAATATTCATAATGCTAATTTATAATGCCAACATACTAATGATATACCAATAATACTAATACAATGCTAATGATTAAGGTTATATGTGTTAATCAAGGTATTTATTAGTATGCTATTTGCATAATTGGTATCAATTCGTATATTGGCATTATTATATTAGTATCCACGACAAGCTTATTTTTTAATTTTTTTCTGAGAAGCTTTTTTTATATCCAACATTTTTCTCAATTTAAACTCCTCTTTTTTACCCTTATTCCAATATTTAACCGGTCTAATATAGCCGACGGTTCTAGAATAAACTTCTGTTTCTTTTTTACATTTAGGACATTTAAAATGTTCTCCGGCGATATAACCATGATCCGGACAAATACTAAAAGTAGGAGTAATAGTAAAATAAGGCAAATGATAAGTAGTGCAAATTTTCTCAACCAAAGTTTTAGTAATTCCATAATTAGATATTTTCTCTCCAGTAAATAAATGCAGGGTCGTACCGCCGGTATATTGACTTTGAATTGGGTCTTGTAAATCTAAAATTTCAAAAACATCATTAGAATAATCAACTGGCAATTGACTAGAATTAGTATAATAGGGTTCAGCTTTATATTTTTTAACTCGGGCAGCATTAGCAAACAATATATCCGGATATCTCTTCTGGTCTTTTAGGGCTAGTCGATAAGAAGTTCCTTCCGCTGGAGTGGCCTCTAAATTAAACATATCTCCAGTTTCTTTTTGAAAATTAATTATTTTTTTTCTCATAAAAACCAAAACTTCTTGAACAAATTTATGACCCTCGGGAGTAGTAATATCCTGACCTAAAAAATTTAAACAGGACTCGTTCATTCCCAAAAGACCAATGGTAGAAAAATGATTCTTCCAATATTCACCAAATCTTTGAACCACTGTTCTTAAATAAAATCTAGTGTAAGGATAAAGGCCGCCATTAGTAAATTTTTCCAATATTTTTCTTTTAATCTCTAGGCTCTCTTTAGCTAAAACCATAATATCTTCTAACCTCTGATAAAAATCTTTTTTATTTTTAGCTAAATAACCTATCCTAGGCATATTAATAGTAACTACACCAATAGAGCCAGTTAAAGGATTGGAGCCAAACAAGCCCCCGCCCCTTTTAACTAATTCTCTATTGTCTAAACGTAAACGACAACACATAGAGCGAGCATCTTCCGGATCCATATCAGAATTTATAAAATTAGAAAAATTAGGAATTCCATATTTAGCAGTTACTTCCCATAATTTTTCCAGATTTTTATCCTGCCAATCAAAGTCCTTGGTAATATTATAAGTTGGGATCGGAAAAGTAAAAACCCTGCCTTGGGCATCACCCTCGGCTACAACTTCTAAAAAAGCCTTATTGATAATATCCACTTCTTTGGCAAAATCACCATATTTTTCTGCTTGGGGCTTGCCGCCAATAATAACATTTTTATCAGCGTAGTGTTTGGGGATTACTAAATCTAAAGTTATATTAGTAAAAGGCGTTTGGAAACCAACCCTCGTGGGAACATTCATATTAAAAACAAACTCCTGTAGAGCTTGTTTAACTTGACTGTAATCTAAATCATCATATCTAATAAAAGGAGCTAAGAGAGTATCAAAATTAGAAAAGGCCTGGGCTCCCGCGGTCTCACCTTGAGTAGTATAAAAAAAATTAACAACTTGACCCAGGGCTGTTCTCAAATGCTTAGCTGGTTTTGATTCAATCTTGCCGGCGATGCCTTTAAACCCAGTCAAAAGTAAATCTTCTAAATCCCAGCCCACGCAATAGGCCCCTAAAAATCCTAAATCATGAATATGAAAATCTCCTGAAAGATATGCCTCTCTAATTTTTTGGGGGTAAATTTTATTCAGCCAATAAACTTTAGTAATCTGTTCGGCTATATAATTATTCAGACCTTGCAAAGAATAGCTCATATTAGAATTTTCATTAACTTGCCAATCAATATTTTTCAAATAATCTTCTACAAGTTTCACATTCGCTGTTTCTGAAATATTTCTTAATTGAGCATGTTGCTCTCTGTAGATAATATAGGCCTTAGCAGTTTTTTTATAAGCAGATGCTAATAAAACTTCTTCTACAATATCTTGAACTTCTTCAACTGTGGGTACTTTTTTATCCAAAGTGTTCTGAGCCAAGCCTAAAACTTTAATAGTAAGTTTTTTAGCAATTCTTTCATCGAATTCTTCTGTGGCCTCACCGGCCTTTCTAATAGCTGCTGTTATTTTTTTAGTATCAAATTTAAGAACCCGGCCATCTCTCTTTTTAATCCTTCTAAAGATTTTATCTTCGTCCATTTTTATTTTTCCCCTCCTGTTGAGATAAACTCAACAGCTTTTATCCAACGCCCTCTAAAATATCTCCCGGGAAAATGCTGGAATTTATTTTTATTAAATTTTAGTTTAAAAATAAGATTCAATATGTCCAAATTTATCAATTTTGCATAATAATTCATTACTCAAAGTCAATTTTTCTATACTTAACAAGACACTATATGTAGTAGTTCTATTAATAGCCACTATACCACATTTTGTGGTTTATCCAAAATCCTGTCTGTGGATAAGTGTACTTTTTATCTAATTTTAGAGGATTTGATAAAAGGTCTAAATAAAAAATAAGTTTTAAAAATTACTAAAAATATTGTGAAAATTATATGATAATGTCCTAGTTAGATGAAATAGAAATGTCCTATCTAATGTGATAAAGTGTTTAATTATTTAATAAAATTAAACATTAAAAAATCACTATGGATAAATACATTACTATGTCTCAAAAAGAAATAAATCAATATGATATTATTAAAAAGTTAATTAATAAAGATATAAATGGTTCAGAAGCTTCTGAATTATTAAATCTAACTGTGCGTCATATTAGACGATTAAAGAAAAAGGTTAAAAAGAAAGGAATAAAAGGATTAATACATGGTAATAGAGGTAAATCCAGTAATCGACAGATACCAGAACTAGAAAAACAGAGAATCATTAAATTACTACATAAACACTATTATGATTTTGGTCCCTTACTAGCTACAGAAAAATTAACAGAAAAACATAATATAAAAAGAGATAAAGGAACTATCCGATCAATAATGATAGCTGAAAAGCTTTGGAAACCAAAACAAAAGAAAAAAGAAAAACATAGAGAATGGAGACAAAGAAAAGCTAATTATGGAGAAATGCTTCAATATGACGGCTCATATGAATACTGGTTTGAAGATAGAAATAAAAAATATTGTTTGTTAGCCTCAATAGATGATTCTACTAGCAAAGTATGGGCTAAATTTGATGAGCATGAAGGAGTTAAGCCGACATTTAGCTTCTGGCGTGAATATATTGAAGAAAACGGTAAGCCATATTCAATATATGTCGATAAATTCAGCACTTATTCAATGAACCATAAAATAGCTAAAGAAAATCCTGATACCTTAACACAATTTGAACGAGCTATGAAAGAACTAAATATAGCTGTAATTCATGCCCATAGTCCACAAGCTAAGGGTAGAGTAGAAAATCTATTTAAAACATTACAAGATAGATTAATTAAAGAATTAAGATTAAATGATATTTCAACCGTAGATAGGGCAAACAGATTTTTAGTAGATGATTTTTTACCAAAGTTTAATGCTAAATTCAATATTGAACCTAGAACTAAAGTTAATTTACATAAAAAATTAGTCAAATCGGAAATAAATAGACTGGATTCAATATTTTCTAGTCAATACCAGAGAGTTGTTAAAAATGATTTTACAGTAAGTCATAAAAAACAATACTTTCAACTATTAAAGGAACAACCGGCAACGATTTGTAAAAAGGATAAAATAATTGTTGAAGAACGATTAGATAATTCAATTTGTTTTAGGATTAGAGGTAAACATCTTAATTACGAATTATTACCAGAAAGACCTAAAAAGATTTCTCAAAATAGTAAGAATAATATGTGGGTAATTGACGGAAAACCAAATTGCAAACCTATCTACAAACCAGAATTAGATCATCCTTGGAGAAAATTTCAATATTCTAATAAATTTTATCAAATGTCCAAGTAGGACATTTCTATTTCACCTTTA
>Ga0208771_1000829_pt1 | contig 17654 bp, 28 predicted proteins | sample AntAceMetag02UKX_FD_184775 | JGI IMG/M metagenome (GOLD analysis project Ga0208771, IMG submission 184775) | Saline lake microbial communities from Ace Lake, Antarctica - Antarctic Ace Lake Metagenome 02UKX (SPAdes) (version 2) | ecosystem: Environmental > Aquatic > Non-marine Saline and...
CTTTTTTCCAATATATATCTATGTCATGCCACGCTTCACCGATACTACGTTCTAGTTGTTGCATGGATTGTTCCATAATTTTTGCAGCCATTTGAGTTGTTCCAGCTACTTTAGCTAAAGCTTCATCTGTTCTACCTGAAGATTCAGATAATAAATCCATATCTTTTGCGTATCCCTCAATTCCTTCTTTACCAGTTAAAGCCATGAACACTCTTAAAGAACGCATATTTGTAATCATTTCAGGCAAAACTTTAGCTCCATGTTCTTCCATTGCAGCACTCAAATCTTCTAAAACAGCTTGAAGCCCTCCAACTCGAAGTGTGGTTGCACTCATATCGACTCCGTATTTCTCAGCCGCTTTAGCAGCTTTAGGAGTTATATCAGCAATATTTTGTAATCCAAGAGCAAGTCCTCTTGTTGCCATATCGACATGTTGCCCTTGTCTCGTTACTGTAGATAATGCAGCAGCTATTTCTTTAAATTCAACACCTAAGTTTGCTGCGATAGGTGCAATGTAACCCATTGAACTTGATAAATCATCATAAGTAAGTTTACCTCTTACAACAGTTTGAAATAATTGGTCAGATAAAGAAGTTGCTTGATAAACTGACATACCATACGCATTTAAAATTGAAGTAAAAACATCTACTGATTTACTAACAGTTGTAAGACCAGCTATACTAGCTCTTGTAGCAGTGGATAAAAGATTCATAGCTTCACTTGCATCGAAAGCAGCAGAAAGTATATCATACATACCCTTTGCTAAATCTTTAACTCCTTGACCCCATTTCTTTGAAAGCATTTCTATGCCTCCAGCTAGTTGAGGTAAAATATTATTACTAAAATCAGAAATAATAGTAGAAACATTTGCTATAGCTTCATCCCATTCACGATATGCTTTTTTAGTTTGCATCGCCCATTGAAAAGCTTCTTGCATTTTCCCTATTCCCATACCTATAACAGCATTCAACCCAATGAATCCCATCATAGCTCCACCTAGACTTTTACCCAATCCACCGAAAGCACCTTTTGTTTTTCCAGCTCCAGCACCAACTCTATTCAAACCTTTATTTGCCATACGTGATTGGCTATGAGTTGCTATAAGAAGAGTGTTTGTTTTTTTTAATTGTATATTGATTGTTTTTAATTGTGAAAGCATTTGACTAGCATTCAAACGGGCATTCACTTTAAATTCTTCTGCCATATTATTTACCTATTTTCTTTGTTCTTTTTATCATATCTTTTGAGCTTTGTGGTACTTTATTATGTATTACAGCTTTCCCACTACTTCTTTTATTTTTTTGATTTAATGTATTTATAATATTTGTAAAATCCCAGTAGTTCATCTTTCTAATTTCTTCCCATCCACCGAGATTTAAATATAATTGATACATACAATTCTGATGTTTATTTAATTCTTCATCATAGTATATTTTTATTTTTTGAGTGGGGAGCTTTTCCCCTTCCGAAAATGTATATCTTTTTTACCCTCTAGATACACAGCATTAAATAATTCTATTACATTATCAGGATGTGTTATTTCCTTTACAATTATTTCTATTGTTACATCGGGGTCTATTTCACGCAATGTTTGTAGTATCACATAAAATCTAAATATTTTATCTAGCTCTATACTAGATTTCTCCTTTTCATTTTTCAACATTTCAGCTAATGCATTTTCGTGCTTCTCTGTTGTCCAATTTGATATAGTAAAAGCTTTTCCTTTGTTTACAAATTTCAAACTATATTTTTCCATTTTTATCTACTCCAATATAAATACAATGGGGAATTGAACCCCAAGATACTTGTTTATGTAGTATGCATTGAAAAGATTGCACTACATTGACTTGGTACTGCTGTGAAAGATGCTGATTCCATCATAGCTTCACCGCTAATATTCAAGTCTACTTCACTGTTATCAAATTCACAACCTGGTATAGTTATGATAGGTGCATTTGCTACAGCACCAGTATTCAAGATTATTGAAAAAACTCTGTTATTCAATACATCTCCCATATGAATACCTCCACCACCATCAAGTGTAATATCTACACTACCAGTTACGTTCATTTCACCTTCAATAAGATAACTTTTTGTTAAAGCACCTATATTAGTGTAACCATTCAATCCGTTAGCAATAGTTATATCTACACTATTACAAATGAAAGCTAAGTTAGCTCCACCACTTTGAATTGAACCAGCTAGATTAAATGCTAAAACCGCTCCACCTAATGCTCCTGGGTCATTTGCCAGTGATGCACTACTTCCATCATTTGTAACTATACTTGAAGCTTCATAATCAACCGTGATAGTATAGGCTGCATTTTTTGTAGAAGCTATTTTTATAGTTCCAGGTTTACAACCTTTGACTTCAAAGTAAGAACTATTATCATCCGCTCTGTTAGTACAAATACTAGAACCGATAGCAAACGCAAGTGATTGCAAAGTACAACAACTTTTCCTATCCATATCTTCTAGAAGATTATCTCCTACTTGTAAGAGATATTCAATATGTAGAGTTGGTTCGTCAGTTTGTTTTAGTAAATCTTTAACTAATGGTGAATCAAATCCTCTCAATATATCATGTCTATCCCCAGTTCCAATTCTCACATTCTGAATGTAATCACTGATGGGTTTTGCTCCAACACCAGCAAGTCCAGCTCCATAAGAAGCTTCAACTTCATAGAATATAATTCCTTGAAAGGGACTTCCAATTTTATTCATTACCATTTCTTTTATCCTCCTTTTTAATTTTTTGTAATACACTCTCTTTTCATAGCGTGGGACTATAAGTTAAGAATGTTGTTAGTCTAATTAACTCAAATCGTAATACTCACAATAAACTGTAATAATGAAATGGAAAATTGTTTGATGTGCCATTGTTTCTCGTTGCAATCTTACATTTTCTATTGTGATGTAATCTATACCACTAAATCCACACTGATTACTCCTAATCTTGTCTTGTAATTCATCGATTATTTTTTTTCCAAATGATGTAATGTCTAGATTGTCAGTATTAGTATAATATAATCCAATATCTATATATGCCTCTACTTTTCGTTTATCTCCTTGAATATTATTTGTTATATATTTTACCATTGCAAGATTTAAATCAATAAAGGGCATTTCTTTTAATGATTCTGATTTTACTTCTTCAGCTAAATAAATAGGAATACGTATTGATTCATTATCATCATCTAGAGCTGATATATTCCAACTCTCTCCATCTTCCTCGGTCCACCAGGATGTTCCTATCTTTTCTCGAATACTCTTACGAGGGTCAAACGATTTAAAAACTATAGTAATACCCCCTGTAAATTTTTTAAGTGTGCAATAAATTCTTCTAAACTCATATCCATTTTCATTCTATTACATCTCATACAACAGGGAACACAGTTATTTTTTTCATATCCTTTAGCATTATCTACCCTGTCTATTCCATTGTAAGTATTAATACTATTTCCACAGTATATACAAGGACTTAGTATAAGAAATTCAAACTCTTTAAGAGATAAAGTAAATTTTAAATTATGATGTTTAGCTCTATATTTATACTCAGCGTATCTTGTATTAACGGGGTACTTCAAGTTTCTTTTTCTTCTACATCTGTATGTTGTACTTTGAGATTGAGATTTATTTCTATAATACCAAGCCAAAGAAATTTTAGCATGCTGTTTCTTGTGTAATTTATTATATATATGACGTCTTTCATTATCACAATCATTACATAAATATCTATGGTTTTTCACATCACATTCTCGCCAATTATAACTATGAAATAAATTAGTACCACAATCAATACACTTCATACTATACACCTGAAATCATTGGTTTACGAATCATTCTAATAATTCTTTTATATTCTTTATACATTCGTTTTGGGTCAACGTATTTTATATTCTGTGCTGAATTTAAATCAGCAGCAGTAGCTCTTTCTAATTCTCCAAATCGAAGTAATACTTTATGAGCTGCGAGAAAGTTTACCGCATCTCGAAATAAGTCATCAGAAAAGCGTGCTGTTGCAGTATGATATTTAAGATATATTCCTAAAGAACTACTAGGAATAGCTGTCCCGTCTAATTTTGTAATTAAAAGTTTTCCACCCTCTGCATTAGATACAGTTATATTACATTGATTAAGAAATCCATCTTCATCTTTCCATACTCCATTTACATCTGTACCGCAGCTTTGTTCACCGTATCCTGATATTGCTCCATCTCCGTTGTGGTCAGCTAGATTTGTATATTTTGTAAAAAATATTTTATTAGTTCCATCTATACTTCCACTGGTATCTCCAACATCTCTACAGTAATCAGGTTGTTCATATTCGTGATATTTAAATACACTTTCTAGTGTCTCTTTGTATGCGTTCCAAATTTCTTTATTTAAAGCAGAGTCAGATATAGATTTATTCTGTCCCACTCCACTCACATCTCGTACATCGTGATTCGCATCCCAAGGGAATATATGTATGTTATATGTTTTAGACATTGTGTGTGTTGCAGTAGAAACGGTTACTTCATATTTACCATATACTGCATCAGCCGGAATAGTGTAATCATAATAATATATCCCTGTTTCATCATTAGTCATAGAAACCGCATCTATAAGTGTTGAATCACAAGGATTTTTAATAGTGATAGTTACGTCACTGGGAGTGCTTTTTGTTCTTGCTATAATATCTCTAATTGTAAGATGAAGAAGATAACCATCCCCCCTTTCATATATTCCTGTACTTTCTGTTTCTTTAATTAAATAACGGTTCATTTTATCCTCTCCTTATAACATAATAGCTTAAAGTGACTTCTAGACATGAAACTCCTAGACTTTGAACGGTTTTTACACCTTTTTAAGCATCTTTATTCTCTTTCTTTCCATTCGCCCAGTTTATAGTTCCATTCATATGTTTCTAATACTGCTTTGAATGCCTCATAGTGTGGTAGTATTTCTTCCCTAGTCATTTCTTTTACTTTACATTTTCCATATCTAAACATGACTATAAATACTCCATCTACTTTCTTTCCGGTTAATTCTTCAAAAGCAAATGCGTATGCTGTAAGTTGTAATATGTAATTTCTGTATATAGCTTTGGATGATTTCCAATCCCCAATAACGAAAGCTTCTTTTGTAAACTTGGGTTTATGCCCTCGAACTAAGTATTGCACATCTGAAGTATAACTCCCTACATAATCAGCAGTTCCAGCAAATCCGTATTTGTTACTCCAGAGTTTTTGTTCTAGTGCCTCTGGTTTTAATTTTGTATTCTTTATAAATTCATGGAAGATTTCAACATCTTCTTTTATTTCTTCACTGTAATGAGTGAGGTCTATCTCTTCATTCTTTAATATTAATTCAAAGAGCTTGTGCATCTTTGTTCCGTGTATTTGCCTATCTTTAACTATCGCTTCTGCTCTCGTTTTTCCAACCTTTTGATACCAGTTCATTAATCCGTGTTTTGCTATTACTCCCAGAACTTGTGTTACACGATAATATACTCTACCACTTATCTCATACCCTTTTCTTGTTACGATGCAATCATTAGGAATATCTATTTTCCAATCTACCATTTGTATGCACCTTCAAACATTTCAATATAGTTCTCATCATCTTCGTATTTTTTTATAGCTTCATCATCGTCATCTAACACGACCATATGAGTGCTACCTTTTTTTATAAATGTTCTCATTTTTATCTACTCCTTTTATATATTATATAATGTACTGGATTCGAACCAAGTATACTTCCTTCATTATTTTAAATAAATTTGTGACACAATATTCATTGTATTTTCTCTGTGATTCTTACCATAATATAAGTGATGCAAATCTCTAGGTATCGCTACAACATAACAATCATCAATATGGTGGTAATCCACATCCACACTTTTATCAAACGGATTTTCAAACATCTTTATCCATCCAAGTTTACGATTTCGTTTTGCTTTTCGTCTGCTATCATATTCTTTTCCCTTTTCTGTTTTATTACGAATCATTTGTTTCTGTATAATTTCTTCTCTACATTTTTCATAGTGTCACATCAAAAGAAAAAAAGAAAGAGATTAAGAATCTCTATCTAACTTTATGAACCATTTTTTATATGTCCGATTGCTTCTAAATCAAGTTCTTTTGTACCGAAGTAACTCCACATAGCGACAGTTGTACTGTCACAGTCGATGTTTCTTTCTTGCTCTATTTTAGGTGGTTTACCGAAAGCAAATCCGACAGCTCTACTAGAGTCTATCATAATAGCTAGGGTTGCTCCACTGGCACAAGAGTTTGCACCACAATATTCGATAACTTTTAAAGCTCCAATATGTGTTAATACTCCACCTGAAACATTAACCTGTGATTGCATAATGTAAGGCATAGCTACTCCATCCTTTGCTTTTAGGATTGCGGCAACTGTTGGACTTACAATAACGTAATCAGGGTTGTAAGGTGTAGCACCTTCTCTCATTGCAGCTTCTAAATCAATTATTGCATTGAATAAGAGAGCGGCTGAATCTGTACAACATCCAGTAGTACTATAATCAAATGTATTACATATGTCGACACCTAAAGTTTCAGTGTTTCCTGGAATGAGTCCAGTAGCAAGTTGAGCATAAATCTGTGCATCAAAGTATTGTGCCCATCTAAGACTCATTGCTTTAATTAATTGAGTACGAAGTACTTCTCCAATTTCAAAAACATTGAGCTCACAAATTTCTTGTAGTAACCCGTATGATTTTATGTCAATTGAATAGTTACTTAATGCAGCAGTTTCACAGCTCAAACATGTACAAGCACTTACTTGAGTGGGTGCACCAAATTTACCTATTGTTCTAATCTGAACTGCTAATCCATCTCCAGCTTTTACGTCAAGTCCTTTAACACAGATGTCTCTAAGTCCAGCTTCACAATACATGCTATGCCATACTAAGTTTGTAAATACATCTTCTTTTTTCCAAGCAGCAGCATCTACGTTACATCCTGCATCTGAACTTGTATAGTTAAATTCGCCCATTTTATCATATGGTACGAAACCATCATCACTAGCTTCAATTACTCTATTAAAGTAATCTACATGTTCAGAAACAATATCTGTGTCTTTCTTCAATCCCACTTTTTGAATTAGTTTATCTTTGGGTGGGTTTTCATTCTTATATTCCTCGATAGCATCAGCTTTTATTTGAGCATCATATTCTTCTTTTTCAGTAGCTTTAACTACGTCATCTTCAGATTTTAACTCATCTGCAAGCTTTTTCTTAACTCTTAATTGTTTAAGTGCTTCTAATTCCTCGAGGGACATTTCTTCATAATTAGTCATTATTTATATCCTCCTTTTTTAATTGCTTAATAATTTCTTGTCTACGTTTTTCGTAGTCATCTTGTGACAAGTCACACTTGCCATCTTTACATTCGTTGTTGATTCCACATCCGTCTTTATCATTGCAAGCTCCCCGTAACACGGTTGACAATGCTCTTGGTTGTATATCGTAAATATACTCAATCTCATCATCATCTTCTAATCCGTAAGCAGCGTATTCCACTCCTTCAGGTAAGTCTTTCGCTTTCATTTTACCTCGTTTTCCCAGGAATGCTACTGAGACATTCGGGGTCATCCCTGCTTCTTTGCAGAGTTCTACATAGCTACGCCATGCTTTTCCGTACAGTGTGTTTTCATTAACATGTATATTCATGCTAACTTCCTTTGTTTTTGAATCATATGAGGCATCTTTCTGAAATCCCACGAAAAATCTAATGTCAGAACTAGCACCTAATCCCATTAGATGAGTTGTTCCCATATGGTTAATGTCATGGAGCGTTCCATTCCACTGTTTATAAACCTTTTCAAGTTCATTAGCTGGAAGAAATACTCCTCTCATAAATCTATCTCCGATAATTGCTACTGCTCTGTGTCCATCTTTATTAGATGAGAAGTGAGTTGTTTTAACAGTTTCATTTTCTTCCACAATCACCGTTTCACTTGGTTCAGTCATAGCAACATCCATTGTAAACATTTCAAATTCAATTTTTTTATCTTTAGACATATAATCACTTCATATTTTTAAATTTTTTAGCTTGCTCTGAGGGAGTAAATATTTTTTCGGCATGGCTTTTTCCCCACTTTGAAATACTTCCATCTTTTCTTCCTTCTTCTGTTTGTTTCATAGTCTTTTCCCAAACATTAGGATACCACTTTTTAGGTGGTTTGAGATACGGTTTAAGTGCTTTTTGATATTCTTCTTTATGTTCTAGGATATAATTAAGCATCCAGATTGCTTCATCTCTATATGCAGTGTCTCGATTAAGAATCCAAATGAATATTTCACTCAGTTCTTTTATCATGTTTCGTTGATGACCATGTTCCACTTTATCTGCCATATTAAAAACATCTCTATATAACATAGCGAAAAGGGGATTTCCACAATTATTCATATCTTCTTTTATACTACCTGAACTAGCACATTTACCTAATTTTTTTCTTAATAGTCTCATTCCGAAACGAATATATTTTTTTTGAAGCTCACTATCTAATATATCAGCCACAAGTATCACTTCTTATTTGCAGCTTCAGCTTTTTTTAGTGCTTCCTTCATTTCTTTTTGTTTTTTGTCATCATTAACTAGTGCATCAAATTCAGCTTCAAACAATATTTTTTCATCTTCTTTAGTATTCTTTAGTTCTCTATTTTCAGATATTTTCTTAACCCTGTATTCACCGAATTTCTGTTTAAGGAATGCTTCAGTTCTAAGTCCCGTTTCTATAAAGAGGTCACTTTTATTTTCTAGTTGCCCTTTAATTCCATCAAGTGCTGTTCTTAGTTGAACTAATTGTGAGTTTAAATATTTTATTATTTCATCCTTATCATTAATAGTAGTTGTAGTTTCTGGACCTATTGGAACATTTATTGTTTTATATTCTCCAGTTTTAACTTTCTCTATGTTTTTTTCTATTGCACTTACAGCTAATTCGTATTGTCCATATTGCTGTCTTGTTTTTGCATACACATTACTTATTTTTACTAATCCTTCAAAGTACTGTGCTTCTTGTGGCACAATAGGATTTATTTTTGGTAATGTTTTTAATATTTTCTTTTCCAATTTTTTACTCACGTTACTTCTCTTTCGAGGCTTATGTTTTTGATTTGCTTTACTCATTTTTTTCTACTCCTTTTTATATTTTTTCTTTAATAAAAATGACCACCAAATATAATTTGTTTTATATATTTCTTGTAATATTTATTTACTATCCAAACTGCCGGTCTAATAAAAGGTCTATATCCACCCTTATAAAATACAGGATTCTCCACGCTTCCAACGGAGGGTATGCCTCTCCATCCCCACTCATTGAAACTTGCATATTTAACTCCAACAGTTAATTCGTAACTAAAGTTCCCCGTAACTTGTCCTTGTATACTATCTCTCATTTTACCTGTATCTACTGGACATAATCGCCTAGCTGTTTCTAATGCTTCATTCATAGCACGTTCCATGACATCACGCCATGTTTCAGCAGCAATTCGCTTTTCCATGTTTTTAATTATTTTTGTAAGCCCTGTGACTTTCATTCCGACTGCTGGCATCTTAATCTTTTTCTTCTTCCTGTTCTTTAAGTATTTTTTTACCTAGTTCTTTTTCTTTTTTAATCTTGTTAGCTTCCGCTTTACGACAGCGTTTTATCATAGCTCGTTCTTCATCTGATAGTCCACCTCTTATAACCACTTGCATATCTTCCTTTTGATTTTTAAGTGCCGGTGGACTTGGTCTACTCGGTGAGGGTGCTGGATTTGGTTTATTTGGATTTGCTGGAAATGGAGGTGCTTTAGGTATAACTACTTTAATTTTTTTACTCGGGTCTAATTCAATCAATCCTTTATTAATAATACTTCTCGCTTCCTCATTATCTATAACTCCATCTGTTTTCGCCTTTGTAGCGGAGTTAACTCTTGATTCTAATAATTTTGCTTCAGTCCCCTCATCAATATAAATGGCATTCCATTCTAATTCATATTTCCATTTTCTACCTTTAGCTTCAATAATTCTCTTATACAAATCTTCTATTAATGGTTGATATACCAAATCTTGCATATCGTGTACATCTCTATAATAATCTGCATAACCGATTTCTGAACCTGTAACTCTACCTACTTGAACACCTGTTAATATATGTGTAGGCATATTGAGTGCAGCAGCTATATTTAATATTACATAATCATAGAAAGGTTTGGGGTCTATTGCTTTCGGATTCTTTATATCTATTTTTACATCTTCATCATGTATGTATGCACCTGGATGTTGTGCTGCAACCTTTATCATTTCTTCTTGTTCTTCAGGAGTCATACCCTCCCATTCCATGTCAAGTATTCCGTGACTGAACCAAGAAAGTATTTTACCAGCAGCAATATCAATATTCTTTTTACTTTCAATTGTATGTCTAAGTAAATCTATTTTAGATAATCCGAATTTTGAAAATGGGAGTTTATCAGATACTATGTGTTGAATACGGTCAGGATGAATGTAATCTTCTTTCATATTTACGGTGTCATCATAGTAATAACACAATTCTCCCTTGTAATATTTCATTTCTGTTATATGTTCAGGATTAAGTAGTTTAACATCATATGGTTCTGAACTAACATCTACTGGTTCATGTATTTCTTTGTGTTCATCATTTAAGAAGGTTATCAATAAAAATCCATCCCCATAAACATCTGAACATTCACCGGCTTCGTAAAGTTTAGCTTTGTATCTACTTCTTTTTTCAAATCGTTTTAAGGCATCTAAATCAGTAGCTACTGGATTACCTCTATCTTTTTCAGCTTCTACTTTAAACCATGCTCTAAAAATATCCATGTTTTTCTTTTTAATTCCTTTCATAAGGATAGGACTTTGCTGAGATAATTCTCTACGTTTTATTGGGGATAATTTAATATATCCTTGTTTTCCCAAAAGTGGGTCATAGTTGGAAGTTGTGAGTAGTTTTTTAGTTTTTGTATCTACTTTTTTCTTAGTTATAGCTATATATTCAGTATAAAAATTTACTAGCTTATCTCCAACAGTTTTTTTAGGCATTTTTTTCTCTCCTTAAATATCTTCAATACTCCACAATTTATTTCTAACAAATCCTATAGCACTTTTTAATCTGAATATTTTTATATCTACAAGAGCATACCTATTTGCATCTTGAGAGTGGTCATCTTTTTTAAGTGGTTTTTCACTGTCATTTTTCCCTAATGATGTTTTATCATATCTGTATGCTTGCACTTCTCTTATGTAATTAGGGCAATTTTTTTGTACAAATAGTTTATTTTTTTGAAACATAGATTTAATTTTAGCTATTCCAGAATCTACATCATTATTTGCTTTTATTATTGGTATTCCTTTAGAGTGTGCTTGAGTGATTAAATCTAATGCAGATGGGTCACAGTATACTTTTTTATATTTATAGTGTTTATGTAATTTTTCTAATACAGAAGTTAGATTTACAGATGTAGTTGGATTATAATATTCATCTATAATAATCGAAGTATTATCTTCCATAACTCCTATAGTTAATATGCAGCTTGCATTACGACTTCCAAAGTCAACACCTGCAATTATATACTTGTAGTTTCTATCTTCCTTTTCTAAAACATGTTTTGTAAGATTAAAAGCTTTGTAAATTTGTCCAGAGTATGCTCCCCATTTTCCGTTAAGAAATCTTCTTATCCAATCATCGTCATAAGAACTTTCCATATTCTTTATGTATTCTGGACGTAAAAATATATTGTCATAAGTGGTTGTTTCTACATAGAAATATTTAGGACCTGGATTTCCATAGAACTTTTGCCATATCCAATGTGTTTCAGCTCCAGGATTTGTAGTAAGCAGTCCAAAGCTATATTTTGTTTTCTTACCCCTTTTTCTAGCTATTAATTGATTAAAGATAGTCACATCTATTTCAATCGGTTCATCAAGACAGAAGAAATCAACTGTGTATCCCCGTATTTTTTCTTCACGGTCACAAGCAAGGAAGTAAATTATACTATCATTATAAAAAGTAATCTTCATCTTTCCATGTGATTCTGATACTTGTTTAATTAATGTAATTGGAATATTATTTTTATCTAATAAGTCTTGATATTTATACAATTCTTCTTTAAAGACTGTAAATACAACATTGGATAATTGAGTGTAAGTTAATGAACCTATAATTCCTTTACATCCAGCATTATTTACACACATTTTAATTGCCATATGAGCTAAGAGTAATGTTTTTCCAGCTCCCACAGCTCCAGAATATAATACAAACTCATTTGTCTTGACAGCTTCCATTACTTCTAGTTGTTTAGGTAAAAAAGCCCAATTTGGTTCAAGATATATAGTTTGTTGAGTAATGTTTTCGCCACCATCCACCCGAAATAAGTATTTCGCTCCTATAATGATTCTAAAAAAGAAATTTTGGCATAGCTTCCGCTTACCTTATCTCAATAATAGTATTGTTGCCACACATAGAGAATAAAGCGAAACCTTTATATACTATGTTTTCAGTAGCGGTCTATATATTGAGGAGAAATGAAACCGTTCATATTTTATACTGTTCCAAGTGACCGACTTAGATATTATTTTGATTTAAGTATAACTGAAGTAAGTTTAATCATTCATTCAGTTTTACATGAATTAGATGTGAGTATAAATAAACGGTTTATAAATTTCACTCTTGAACAATATAAATATGGTTTTAAAACTGGAGATAAAAAATATACATTAATTGTTTATTTTAGTAACAGAATATTAAGTCCCAGTGAATTAGCAGAAGAGGTAAAAAAGTTTCCAAAACCTAGAAAAGAAAAATCTCAAGGGAGAAGAAAAATATGAAAAAAACAGTTAATAGTCAACAAATTAGATGGAAAGCTATAGTAGAAATTATGGCTAAATATAGTACAAGCAGCCCATCAGAGATAGCTGACTATCTTAAATCAGAGTATGGTATTGATACCACTCGACAAACTGTTCATAGAGATTTACAAAAAGATTTAGAGTCTCTCACATCTAAAGAAATAGATGGAATCAAATCTCAAATGCTTGCACAAATTGACGACCTCATATCTATTGCTTATAATAGAGCTACAACTGGCGATAAGGATTCTTTAAAAGCTATGGGAGTTTATAACAAATTAATTAAAACGAAAGCAGAGATAATAAATAAGTTTCACGAATTTAAATTAAAATTAAAAGAAGAAGATAGACCGATATATCGAATTATTATAGGGACTCAGAAAGAAGTGGAGATAAAAGATGAGAATAAGAATACTAAATAAAAAGTGTATAAAATGTGGTAAAGATTTAAATACAAGAAATATATACACTGCTTCAATTAAAAAACATGATTATGTGTGTAAAAAGTGTAGTTACCTTAGAGTAAGTAAATTTTCGTTTCAAAAAAAGAAAGAATTTAGTAGTAGGTTAAAAATTAATGGTTGTGCAATATGTGGATATAATAAATGTGATAAAGCTTTAGAATTTCATCACGTGAATCCAGGGGATAAAAAATTTTATGTAAATTCTAATTTAGTGTACCAACACAAAATAACAAATAGTATGGTAGTTGAAGAATTAAATAAATGTATTTTACTTTGTGCTAATTGTCATAGAGAGATACATACATAAACAGAAGGAGGTTAAAATTAAAAATGATGAGTCAAAGTGAATATGAAGAAAAGATGAAAAAATTGGAGGAACAAAAAAAGCAGTTTGAAGAAAAGATGAAAGTAAAACCACCTCTGTACAAAAGAATATGGTTTTGGGTTACTTGTTTGCGACCCACAACAAAAATAGAAGCAGCTCATGTAGCACAAGCTATTGTTGCAAATAGACAATTAATAAACTCTTTGGTGGTTCACACTAATAAACAAACTATAAAACTGAGAGATATGAGTATAGTTATAAATAAAATGTTGGGAAATGAAGAAGTAAAAGAAGAAATAAAAGAAGATAAAAATGATGTAATGTTTAATTAATGGAGGAATAAGAAATGGTAGTAATAAATCCACATATAATGAAGAAAGCTGAAATGTTAGAATATATGACCGGTAGATGTAAACATCACCACACATATTTAGAACATCCTAATTGTTTTATAAAAGAAAAGAATAGAAAATTAAGAATAGGTATACTAGATATTGAAGCAAGTAACTTGAAAGCAAATTTTGGTATGATTTTATCATATTGTATTAAAGTTTATGGTGAAGATGAAATACTTGAATCCACAATTAAAGAAGAAGATTTACGAGATGGAACATTTGATAAAAATGTATGTAAACAATTAATTACAGATTTGTTAAAATTTGATTTAATAATTGGATACTACTCAACGAAATATGATATTCCATTTATACGTAGTAGATGCTTATTTTATAGGTTAGATTTTCCTATATACAAAACTATAGACCACAAGGATTTATATTATATGGTAAGACGGTTATTGTCTTTAAATAGAAATTCCCTTGCAGCAGCAACAAGATTTTTAGGTATAAAAGGTAAAAATAATGTCATGGGTCAGGAATGGCAACAAGCGGTTTCATGTAGTGGAGAAAAATTCAAGAAAGCAATGGCGTATATCTTAGACCACAATCGAAGAGATGTTATCATTACAGAAAAACTTTACGACAGATTAAAATCATTTGATAGAGGAATCGTTAAATCAATGTAAGGAGAATTGTAATGAAAGTTTGTATAAGCTGTGGAAAACGAATTGACCATCGAGGTAATAGAGCTGTGAGATGTGAACTTTGTCAAAAGAAACATCGTAATGTTGTTTGGAATGTAAGAGGTTCAGGAAGAGCAAATAAGAGATTCTATCAACTATGGAAATTCCTGAACAATAATCATTTCTCATCTGAAGAATTACAAGTATTATTTAAAAAGCGTAAATCAGATTGTAAAAATGCCAGTAAGAAAGAAATACAAAAGCTTAGAACTGAGATGTTAATCATTAATGAGGCAACGAAATATGAAAGGTAAATATTTTCTTTACAAAGATGAAGATGGAGAAGTTTATTCAACAAATGACTACTCCACATTTATTTTATATGTAAGGATGTTTTGTGGAGATGACGATGAACGACTTCCAGAAAATAATGAATAGGGAAAAAGAAATACAGGATGTTATGAGAAATCCGAAACTTATGAAATTCATAATTGAAGAAGTTCATAAAGAAGGAGTAGTTGGAGAAGAAAATAGCATTATGGCACTTATACTTAAAATCTCTCTTCGATTAGTAAAAAATGCCACTCCTACAAGTAGCAACATTCTTGTATCTGATATTAGCGGAGGGGGAAAGGACCATCTAGTGAAGCGTGTTTGTGAAGTGATGCTTGAATCAGAAGAGACATATTATCATCGAACTGACTTATCTGAAAAGGTGTTGAATTACTGGGAAATTAAAGACGAAGATAATAATCCTATTTCTTGGAATGGAAAAGTGTTATGGTTAGAGGACCCTGTAGAAAAGGTTATTAAGTGTCAAGGATTCAAGATTCGAGCATCTGGAGGAAATGCAATTACAGTATTAAAAGACCAAGTCCCCACAACTATTCTTGTAAATGGTAAACCAGTGTTTATTGTCACCAGTATGAAAACCAGTATTGATGTTGAAGGAACACGAAGATGGGATGTTGTAAGAATTGATACAGGTAAAAAACTTACCGAAGCAATCATTGAATATTCTTTAAAAAAAGCAGCCGGACTCATTAAATATTATCCTGATACATTATTAAGAGAAGGATTAAAGCATCTTAGTTCATATGAAGTTGTTGTTCCATTTGCAGAAGAACTAATTGGACAACTTGTAACTAAAGTAGCAATGAGAACACAAGTATTGAAACTCATAGATTATATTAAAGCTAGTGCTGTTCTTCATCAATTACAAAGAGAGAAAAATGAAGATGGACAATTAATTGCGGTGTACGAAGATTACGAATATGCAAGATTCTTATTTACAGAGCTTCAGAATATGAGAGGAGAAGCATTGAATAGACAAGAAGAGAGATTCATTCAATATTTAGAAGATGCTAAAGAACCGAAAAAACTCAGAGATATTGTAGATGAAATGAGTGGGGTAACTAGATACTGGATTGACAATCATATGAATGATTTAGTTGAGAGAGACTTAGTAACAATTACATATGATTTTGATGCAGATTCAAATAGAGAAATAATGCATCTAAGTATTAGTAATAGAAGTAATAATGTAAAGCAGCTTCCAAGTGCAAAAGAATTATTTAATGCGGATGGGTATGCATCATCAAAACAATTGTATAAAGATATAAATCTTGAAAGAAAAGGATTGAAAAGATTGTTTAAAAATTTGAGGTAAATAAAATGAATGATGAAGTAATTCAGAAAATATGTATTATAATAATTGGTATATGTTTAATAGCTATTATATGTTGTAAAATAATTTGAGGTGAAATTATGAAACGAAGAAAATCAAAGCTTGAAAAGTTGTATTGTACTTATGGAGCGTTATCAATATGAAAAAAGATGATATATTAGACGAAATATATATTTTAGTAGATGAAGCAAGAAAGGCATTAACTGAGGGTTTAGATAAAGAATATGTTCAAGGATTACTTATGGCTATAATGCTAAAAATAGAGCGTGAATAAAATGGGATGTGGATGCAGAGGAAGAAATAAAAAGACGAAACCAGCACCACGATTTACGAAGTGTAATTTTTGTGGGAGAATAGATGTACCACTCCCTTTAAAATCTGCAAATAAGAGAGGTAGCAAAGTTATTTGTAAGGATTGCATTCTTAAAGGAGTTGGATTATAATGTATAGTTGTGATAAGAAAACGATGAAAGGTAGGTGTAATCGTAGACCATATGTTGAAGTTTATCGCACTTTTAACATTCCTGGTTCTCATGGAAATAACTCATCTTGGTCTTATCTATGTTTTTTCCATTTTGTAATTGATTTAGTTATGAATAAATTAATGAGAAGTGGGAGAGGGTATTGTTATGTTTCTTATGAGTGTACATTCTTAAAGAGATTACGAGATAAAAAAGATTATAGTGAGGAATATGAATGAAACATTCTAAAGCATACTATGAGTGGTTAGATAGTTATAAGAAAAAAAAGAAACCCATTATTATTGAAGATACAATCGCTCCTGTTGATTATAGTTTTATAGATAAATATAAAGAAGAAAAAGATATTGAAGAAGCATCAAAGAAAAAGAAAAAACGTAAAACACGTAAACAATTAGAAGAAGAATTAATAAAAGAAAAGAAATATGAAATAAATGCTGACTATTATAGTGGGTGTTCAACTAGTACATATTATTAATATTGGAGTATGAAATATGAGAGAATCATGTTTAAATTGTGTTAAAAAACATCTTGCTCAAGCCACAATACTCATATCGGAATACGAAAAGAGTATTGATAAAAAGGGAAATAAAGTATATCCGCATCATAAATGGTATGCACTTGGACATTTAGCAGAAGCGGAAGATGAATCAATAAAAGTAAGTTTAACTTTATCTGATACTATAAGAAAGTTGAGATTAAAATGGGAGAAGGGGAAATATGTTTCCGTAGAACCTATTTTTAATTTAGTAGAAAATTTGGAGGAATAAATATGGTAAAAATAGATGTAGAAGAAAATGAAGCTAAAGCATATATGGA
>Ga0208771_1000830_pt1 | contig 17652 bp, 11 predicted proteins | sample AntAceMetag02UKX_FD_184775 | JGI IMG/M metagenome (GOLD analysis project Ga0208771, IMG submission 184775) | Saline lake microbial communities from Ace Lake, Antarctica - Antarctic Ace Lake Metagenome 02UKX (SPAdes) (version 2) | ecosystem: Environmental > Aquatic > Non-marine Saline and...
GATAGAATCCATTTCCGCGGTCAGCGACCGCGGCTACAACTTCGCCGGGTTTCCCGTTTCGGATAGAATCCATTTCCGCGGTCAGCGACCGCGGCTACAACTTCGCCGGGTTTCCCGTTCCGGATAGAATCCATTTCCGCGTTCAACGACCGCGGCTACAACTTCGCCGGGTTCCCAAACCTGAGAAAGACCCACCAATTATAACCCCAATCACCAACATTGCTCCACATTCAAAACTATCTAATTTTCCCATCGGGAAAATTAGATATCGAACAACTGCCACTCCTCATAACAATCATCGGGAAGATCTTCCAAGAACCGTGACGGCTGCAGCCTAACCTCCTCTCCGGACCGCTGGCGGGCGATCATGGGGTGAGTGAGATAAAGCTCTTCCCGGCAGCGGGTCCCGGCGACATAGAAGAGCCGCCGCTCTTCCTCCATATTCCCGTTGTCACCATAGCTTGACGCGGGGGGAAACCTTCCTTCCGCCAGCCAGATGACAAAGACCACATCCCATTCCAATCCTTTTGACTGATGGATAGTGCTGAGGACCACCATCTCATCCTGCGGAACGGCGAAGACATCGTTCGTGGTAACTCCTCCCATCATCGCCAGTTCATCAAGAAACTTCTCCAGAACAGTATAGCGCGCGGCATAATTAGACAGCTGCCGCAGATCCTCGACCCGCCTTTCGTAGTTTGAATACTTGGTCTGAAGATAATAGTCGTAGTCGCTATCCATTACCATCCCGATCAGTTCAGAGGGACCGAGACCGGCATTATTTTTCAACTCCCTGATCGTCAGGGCGAATTTTCCCCACCCCGGACGAGCACCGGATGAAATAGCGGCGGGGATCTTATCTCCGGAGATAATACTGAGCGGATCGGCGGATAATTTGAGGATATCCCAGATCTTATCCGCCGTCCGGACCCCGATCCGGGGGATCTCCACCATGATACGCTTCCAGGCGATCTCATCACGGGGATTATCGATTATCTTCAGATAGGAGAGAACATCTTTGATATGAGCCTGTTCAAAGAACCGGAGGCCGGAACGGACCGTGAAAGGGATCTCCCGCCGGGTCAGCTCCATCTGAATCTCCATGGAATGAAAATGAGATCGATAGAGGATCGCGATCTCACCCAGATTGACCCCTTCATCCGACAGCTCCAGAATCCTCTGGGCGATAAACTCAGCCTGTTCGTAAACATTCTCCGTCCTGATCAAGGCAGGCAGGGACCCCGATTTTTTTATCGGACGGAGCGTCTTCTGAAACCCGTCTTCCCGCCCGGCCAGGATCCGGTTGGCCAGATGGAGGATCTCGGGGGTGGATCGATAGTTGGTCTCCACGGTATATACCCGGCAGCCCCGGTAGAGATTAGGGAAGTCCCTGATGTTGCGGAAAAGTGCGCCGCGGAATGAGTAGATCGATTGGGAGTCATCTCCCACCACCATGATATTTCCATGGCCGCCGCCGAGGAGATCGACAATTCTGGCCTGTATCCGGTTGGTATCCTGATATTCATCGACCAGGATATACTTGAACTGACGGCGGTATTTCTCCGCGATCTCCGGGTGATTGGAGAGAAGCTCGGCGAAATAGATCAGCAGATCGTCAAAGTCCATATAATTGAGTTCCTTCTTCTTCCGCGCGTATCGGACCGCCACCATCTCAATCTCGGAGATCAATTTTAAGAAGTGAGGCACCTTCACCTCGACCGCTTCCTCGATCGAAGAATCGGTATTCCGGGCGTACCCGATAATCTCCAGAAGCACGCGGCCTTTGGGGAAACGCTTAGCCTTGGTATCAACCCCCGCTTCCCTAACCACAGTATCGACCAGGACCCGGGAGTCATCCCGATCGAGAATGGTATAATTATTCTTAAAGCCCAGCAGTTCCGCGTGCTGCCGCAGGATCCGGTTGCCGACATGATGAAATGTCCCTCCCCAAATCCGGGCGGCATCCACCATGACCAGATCTTCTACCCGCCGGAGCATCTCACCGGCCGCTTTCTTGGTGAAAGTGAGCAGAAGAATCTCTTCCGGACTGACGCCTCTCTCCAGAAGATAGGCGACCCGATAGGTGACAACCCTGGTCTTCCCGCTCCCGGCCCCGGCGATGACCAGGGCCGGACCATCCGGCGACAGGACCGCCTTCAACTGCTGGGGATTAAGCTCACTCTCGTAATCGATCTTCCCCGCCGGGGCTACTTTTTTTAATCCATATTTTTTCATAATTTATTATCAACCATTGTATTTAAGACTTATTATTACCACGAAGGACACGAAGTTCACGAAGAAAAAATAGGGTTCTATTCAATTTTGTTTGGGTCATATTTTATAAGTAGCACCCCGTTGGGGTGCGGCATGGGGGTGTGTTGGGATGCTCTGTTCCCAGGGTTACACCCTGGGCTATTATGTTGGACGCCGTTGGCGTCCTTATGTTTCTGCATAGTGTTTACCCATACGAAATGGAAGAGAACCAAAAATAGTCTCACTTCTTTAACTGCATCTATTATTCCTTAAGAATGGTCCTCTTTAAATCCTCTTCGTGACCTTCGTGGCCTTCGTGATTAATAATAGATTTTAATAGCCGCACAATATGACAAATAACCAACATTAGTAACCGGGGAAGCCGGTTATAATTTCGCTTTCGGGTCCAGGTAATCCCGGGCGGCATCTCCCAGGAGATTGAAGGAGAAGACCGCCAGGGCCAGGGCCAACCCGGGGAAGAGAGTAATCCAGGGGGCGGTCTTCAGGTACTCGCGCCCCGCGCTGATCATGAATCCCCAGGTAGCCGTCGGAGGGCGAACCCCCAGATCGAGGAAACTGAGCGCGGCCTCCGCCAGAATAAAAGCTCCCACCTTAAGACTGGCGGCTACCAGAATGATCGGGATACAGTTGGGAAGAATATGACGAAGAAGTATCTTAACAGAAGATGATCCTCCAGCCCGGCCTGCCTCAACGTACTCCCGCTCTTTTAAGGATATAACCTCCCCCCTGACCAACCGGGCCATTGAAGCCCAGCCCACCAGGGAAAGGGCGATCAGAACGGTAAGAAAACCGGGGGAGAGAACCACCGTAATCCCGATCGCCAGTAATAGTCCAGGGAAAGCCAGCGTAATGTCGGTAACCATCTGGATCCCGGCATCGATCTTCCCCCCAAAATACCCTCCGACCAGCCCGGCGGCGGTTCCGAGAAAGAGAGCCATGGCAGTAGCCAGAACCCCAATTGCCAGCGAGATCCGTGACCCGTAGATCACCCGGCTGAAGATATCCCTCCCCTTCTCATCCGTACCAAAGATATGCTTCTTCCCCGGTGATTGCTTTGCCTCATCCAGATCAACCGCGTCCGGATCATAGGGAGCAATCAGCGGCGCCAGCAGGGCCGTCAAGACAAAAACAGCAATCACCACCACCGAGAGCAAAGCTAATTTGTTATTCCTGAAGAGGCTTGTCATAGCATTTGGTTCTCATTTATTTCATTTGGTTAACAAAATCTATTATGAACCACGAAGATCACGAAGAACACAAAGAACACGAAGACAATATGAAATATTTAAAGGCATTTTTGGTTTTATAAAATCTCTTCGTGAACTTCGTGTCCTTCGTGGTTAAAAAAGTCGCTCCGCAGGCGCTAACTTTTATATTTGATCCTTGGATCGATAAAAGCATAAGAGATATCGACCACGATATTAGCGGCGATAAAAACCAGCGCTCCCAGCATCACGCACCCGATGATAACCGGATAATCCCGCTGGAGGATGGCATTCATAGCCAATCGACCGACACCATCCCAGGAGAAGATTGTCTCGGTCAGGACCGCGCCGTTCAGATAAGATCCGAAGTCAAGTCCGGCCAGGGTGACGATCGGAATCAGCGCGTTCCGGAAGACATGGCGAAAGATCACCCGGTTCCGGGAGAGACCTTTCGCCCGGGCAGTGGTGATATAATCCTCGCCGGAGACTTCCAGCATACCGGCCCGGGTAATCCGGGCCAGATAAGCGGCGGAACGGGAACCAAGAGTTACCGCGGGAAGAACCAGGAAGATTAAAGCTCCGCCGCCCATTCCGGATGCCGGAAACCACCTCAGGTAGTATGAAAATATCAGGATCAGGATCAATCCAGCCCAGAAGACCGGGATCGATATCCCCCCGATGGCCAGAAAAGAAGAGAGACGATCCCAGATGGTTCCCGGATATACGGCGGAGAGAATTCCCAAAGCCAGACCGAAGATAATCGCGATCAGCATGGCTCCCAAAGCGAGACGAATAGTATTAGGGAGTTTCTCCAGGATCATCCGACCGATCGGCTGGCCGGTAAAATAAGAACGACCGAGATAGGGCCGCTTGAAGAACGATATCCAGGGGATATTAATATCACCCACTCTTAACTTCTCAATGGTGGGAATCTTCAAGAATGAGATATTACGCAAAAATTGGCAGTACTGAATGAAGATCGGCTGATCAAGACCAAAACGAATCCGATTGCGTTCTATTACCTCCGGTGAAGTCCTCTCCCCGACCAACGCGGAGGTGGGATCTCCCGGGATACTCTTGACCAGAAGGAAAGTAATCAGAGTTATTCCCAACAGGGTGGGGACGGCCAGAAGGAGTCTTTTAATAATGTATGAAATCATGTGGGGAGTGGGGAGTGGGGAGTGGGGAGTAGGGAGTGGAGAATAGAGAATAGGGAATGGTTTTTGCTGATTTCTATCACAAGGTTCCTATTATAATAGTTCCATTGTAATTCCTGATTTGAGGACAACCAGAACATCATAACCCCAATCACCAACATTGATCCACATTCAAAACTATCTAATTTCCTCGCAGAGGAAATTAGATATTGGCGAGCTCTCGCTCCAGCTTCGGGCGCAGTATCTCCTTCCGATAATCTTCCAGGAAAGACTGGTCAAGGGCATCCAGCATCAAACCCTTGATCTCATCCAGGGTAAAATTGAAGTTTTCCATTGCGAGAATAAGCTCACTAGAAAAGGTTATATTAGAGATCGCGGGATCATCCGTATTTAGCGATATCTTTATTCCATAGTCATAAAACTTTCTGACCGGATGACTCTGAAGATCGGGGACAGTCTGGGTCTGCACATTACTGGTAAGACAGATCTCCAGGGGGATCTCTTTATCCCTGACCCAGGCCATCATTTCCTCATCATTACTAATTCTGATGCCGTGACCGATCCGCTGAGCCCCCAGTTCTTCAATCGCGATCTTTATGTTGGTCTCCCCTCCTCCCTCACCGGCGTGAACGGTAATATTCAGGCCATTCTCCTGGGCCACCTTAAAGGCAGTAGTGAAAAGTTCCGGGGGAAAAGCCTCCTCATCTCCAAATAGATCTATTCCCACCACCCCCAGTCCCGAATAATTGGCGGCAATATCAACCACCCGTAAGGCCGGCTTGAGTCCGTTGGAGCGGGAGATTCCGATAATAAACCCGACATCAATGTCAAACTCTTTCTCGGCCTGGCGGGCTCCCTTCAAAACCGCGTGAAGGAGATCTTCCCATCTATGGGAAGTCTCCATACTCATGAAGACCGGACTAAACCGCAGTTCAAGCGCCCTGATATTATCCCGGGCACAATCCCGGCAGACACAGTACGATACCCGCTCAACTGCTTCCAGTGTCGGGAAAGCCATCCCCACCCAATAGAATTTTTCGAGGAACTCTCTCAGACTGGAAGTATGTCCCTGGACCTGAATTAACGATCTGAGTTCATTCAGATCATGGGAGGGGAGTTTAACATTATAATCCCGGGCAATCTCCAGCAGCAGTTCCGCCGATATACACCCCTCCAGATGCCGATGAAGTTCTACTTTAGGCATTTTACGAATTGTCTCGATCATTTTTTTATCCATAAATCATCTCACTCCGTTCGTTAATTTGTTCTGAAGAACGATCATCATAATATTATTGGGTAACATCAATAATTACTCTAACAATTCCACGAGGCATTTTATATTGAAATAAATTTATTTTTTAGATGAAAAAATAAGTTCGATCTCATCAAACTTATCACCGTTGTAGATCAGGGGGATCCGGTAGTTCTTTACCCGGGACTGACGGACCATGACTTCCTTCTTATGCCAGAGAAAGACCCAGGGGGCCAAGTCAACTACCCGAGCTTCAGTGGTCGAGAGCATCTTGAGTCTGGCCTCAGGATCGGTCTCTTCGGATGCCTCTCTCAGTAACCTGTCCACCTCCGGGTCGCTGAATCGGGAACGATTGCCGCCGGGACCGATATTTCCGGAATAGAAGGTGGGATAGAGAAAGTTCTCCGCGTCCGGATAGTCCCCCCACCAGGAGAGATAGAAGATATCGAACTCACCTTTATTAACCAATTCCTTGAACGAACTCCACTCCCGCTGTACCAGCACCAACTCGATCTCAACCTTCTTCAGGTAGTCTTGTATTACTTCAGCGACACTTAATACTTCCCGATCGGCCTTGAATAAAAATATCACCTTCAATGGGAGCTCAACCCCGGACCGAGCAAGGAGTTCCTTCGCCTTCTCCGGATTATATTCATAGCCACCGGGGGCAGAGGCGGGGAGCAGTTCCGGAGGGACCGGACCGAAGGCCGGGATGGCCCGGCCCTCGAGGAGAACATCAATTATCTTCTCCCGGTCAATCGCGTAATTGAAGGCCTGACGGAGAAGCTGATTATCAAAGGGTGGTCTCTGACAGTTAAAACCAAGGTAATAACTATTAAGTCCTACCCGGCTTAAAATCTGATCCTTCCAGGGGAGTTCGGTAGTGTACTTCTTATACTCCGCCCGGGGGACATCCATAATATCAAGATTACCCTGTTCGAACTCAACTGCCGCCGTCAACATCTCCGGAATAATCCGGTACTCAATACCGGGGAGACGCGGCGGGCCCAGAAAATAATCCTGGTTGGCGGATAGAATAATCCGGTTGTTATGTCTCCACTCATCCAGTTTAAACGGCCCGGTCCCGATGGGATGGTCCGAGAAAGTCGGTTCCGCCCGCTCCACCTCTTCCCGGGGAATGATCGAGGCATTGGGCATAGCCAGAAAATTCAGGAAGAGTCCGGATGGGGCTTCAAGTTCAATCTCAACCACCCCATCACCGGCGGTTCTAATCCCGGCCAGCTCATCCGACTCGCCGCTCATAAAAGCGTCCGCTCCTTTTACCAACTCCAGCAGCCAGGAACGGGGTGAGTTAATCTCCGGATCAAGGATCCGGCGGAGAGAATAGACTACATCCTCCGCCGTTACCGCCCGCCCATTAGTAAACTTAACACCTTCTCTCAGGTGGAAACGATACGTCCGGCCATCTTCCGAAATATCCCATTGAGACGCCAGATCAGGGATAATCTTCGCGTCCCGATCGAAACGGACCAGGCCGTTATAGATCTTGGCAGCCAGTGCCCCTCCGGGAACATCCACAATATGGGCCGGATCAAGCGAAGATGGATCATCCTTGAGGCGAAGATGGAGGTAATCATCATGCTCTTCCGTATCTCCGCCGCAGCCATAGAGGCAGAGAATAAACAATGAAATAATCGTATACTTTTTCATTTTTATCAAATTTTATCTATTTAAACCACGAAGGACACGAAGATCACGAAGAAATACCCAAAGAAGTTAAATAAATTCTGTTTTAAAATATCCCTTCGTGAACTTCGTGTCCTTCGTGGTAAAAAACTTTTTGAGTAAGCTATTATACCGGACTGTATCAAAATAGTGTTAATATTCAAATGCGGTTATAAGAACCGCCCTGGCAGTTTTCCTGTTTGCAGACCGGCTTCCAGGACTATCTCACCATTTACAATCACATATTCAATCCCCTCCGGGTAGAGATGGGGGTTTTGATAGGTGGCACGATCCTTGACCTTTGCCTGATTGAATATCACCAGGTCGGCCGCGGCCCCCTCCCGAATCACCCCCCGATCTTTTAATCCCAGCTTTTCTGCCGGCAGACCTGTCATCTTATAGACCGCCTCTTCCAGTGGCAGAACACCCCGGCGGACTAATTTGCCCAAAACCCGGGGGAATGTCCCGAAGGTTCGGGGATGGGGTTTCCCCCGGGAGAGGAGGCCGTAGTCAGCCCGGGCGGAGGCATCGGAGGCTATCATACAGTAGGGCTTTTTTAATATCCGCTCCAGATTATCCCGGCTCATCCCGAAGAAGAGAGCCTCAACCTCCAGCTCTTCTTCCATCAAGATATCAAAAAGACAATCGACCGGCTCCAGCCTCCGATCCGCCGCTATATCTTTCAGATTTCTTCCCTCCAGCTTCCAGTTCTCTTCCGTCGTAACCCGGGAGATAATCACCGACTCCCAATCGTCTTTTGTGATCTCATCCCTGATACGCTTCCTGATGGTTGGTTCCGATAAGCGCCGCAGTTCCTCTTCAGATCCCCCCTCCCAGGTCCAGCTGGGGAGCAGAATATCCAGATCAGTAGCGGAAGCAATATATGGGTACCGATCGCAATGAATATCCATCCCCCGCGAACGGGCGGCCTCGATCTTTCTGAAACAGCTCTCAATCCGGTGCCAGTTACGCCGCCCCTGGGCTTTCAGATGAGAAATCTGGAGAGAGACCCCGGCCTTCTCAGCCAGATTAATCGCTTCCGCCACCGCCTCCTCTACCCGATCACTCTCATTCCTCATGTGAGTGGAATATATTCCCCCGAAACGGCTCACCTCCGAGAGTAGTTCAACCAGTTCATCGGAACCGCTGAAGACGCCCGGCGGATATACCAGCCCGGTCGAAATCCCCCAACTCCCCTCCTCCAGCGACTGCCGGAGGAGTTCAAGCATCCGATTCATCTCCTCCCTGCCCGGAGGCCGGGGATCATATCCCATCACCGAAGCCCGGATATTCCCGTGCCCGGTCAATGGAATCAGGTTAACCGCGGTCCCCTGGATATTAACCCGGTCGCGATATTCTCCCAGCGTATTCCAATCGATCACCAGGTCTTTATTCTGTTCCTGGACCCGGACCAATTTCTCCCCACAGAGTGGCGCGGCGGAAGATCCGCAGTTACCGATCACTTCGGTCGTCACCCCTTGCCGGATCTTGCTCTCCGCCCAAGGATTGATCAGGATGGTAAAGTCGGTGTGAGTGTGAATGTCAATAAATCCCGGAGAGAGAATCAATTCCGGACAGTCCAGCACTCTCTCCGCCTCTGCATCCGGGAGTGGACCGATGGCGGAGATTTTACCATCCCGGATCCCCAGATCCGCCTTGAACGCCGGAGTGGACTTCCCATTAATTATTCCGCATCCGCGGATCAGCAGATTATATTTCATATAAAGAAAGTTTAAAGTGCCTAAAGTGCGCTTCCTCCGTCGCTAAAGCTATGGCGGATAAATAAGTGCCTTCCTCCGTCGCTAAAGCCCCGAATCAAGTTCGGGATGCAAGCACTATGGCGGATAGAAAAAGTTATTCGCTTTCACCCGGCTATTGAGTCCTGCTTAGCCAGATACCCAAAGTTAAGAAATTTGCCTGACTGTTCGTAGCGGTGATCTTTAGACCGCCAGCTCATGGCGACCTGAAGGTCGCCTCTACGAGCAAGGGACAGCAAAGTTCACTGAAAGCCTGCAATCAATCTGCTATTGCCCTGATACTTAATGTTATATAATATAATTGATTACATATTCCCGAAAGAAAAATGCTATTTTATTTTTTCGGAGGAAAAATAAAATATGAATAATCAAGAGATAGCCCGATCCCTGACCGAGATTGCCGATCTCCTCGATATTAAGGGGGAAAATTCATTCCGGATTAGATCTTATCGGAACGGCGCCCGGACTGTTAACGATCTTGCCGAAGACCTGACCGGTATGGTCAGCGATGGAAAGGACCTCACCGTAATTCCGGGGATCGGAGCCTCTCTGGCGGAAAAGATTCGGGAGATCGTTGAGACCGGTAAGTTAAAATTTCTCGACGACCTTAAGAAGCAGCTCCCCCCCGGCCTTCCCGAACTCCTCAAACTTCAGGGGATCGGACCTAAGAAGGTCAAACTATTCTATAATGAAGCCGGGGTTGACTCCATTGACAGCCTTGCGCGGGCGGCGGGAACAGGGAAACTCCACGGCCTTTCCCGTATGGGAGAAAAGACTGAAGCTAAGATTCTCCGGGCCATAGAGAATTATCGCAAAGGCGCCGGGCGCTTCCGGATCGATATCGGGTTCACTTATGCCGAATCCATCGTCCGTTACCTGAACCCGGTTCCAGGCTTAAAGGATCTGATCCCGGCTGGAAGTCTCCGCCGAAGACAGGAGACAATCGGAGACCTCGATATCCTCGCTATCTGCCGTGATCCCGTACCTCTGATGGACCGGTTCACCGGTTATGATAAAGCGGAAGATATCCTGGCGCATGGTTCTACCAAATCCAGTCTTCTCCTCAAGGATGGACTTCAGGTTGATCTGCGGGCTATGAATAACCGGCAGTTCGGATCGGCGCTCCTCTACTTCACCGGCAGTAAAGCTCATAATATCGCTCTCCGAAAGAGAGCCCGGGCGATGGGATTGAAAGTGAGCGAATACGGGGTCTTTCGAGATGATGACGTAATCGCCGCCCAGACTGAAGAGGACTGTTATCGGGCTCTGGGACTCCCCTGGATACCGCCGGAATTGCGGGAAGACCGTGGTGAGATAGAAGCCGCGGAGAAAGGCAAACTCCCCCATCTGATCGAGCTGAAAGAGATCCGGGGGGATTGCCATATGCACACCACCGCCTCCGATGGGAAGAACTCGATTGAAGATATGGCCCGGGAGGCAAAAGAAAAAGGTTATAGCTACATCGCTATCACCGAACACTCTCAGGCAGTCCGGATAGCGGGAGGATTAAATGATAAATCACTGGAGCAGCACCTCCGCCGTATCGAGGATGCCAACCGGAGAGTGAAAGGCATCAGAATCCTCAAAGGTGTTGAGGTAGATATCCTAGGGGACGGAACCCTGGATTTAAAAAATGCTACCTTAAAAAAATGTGAAGTCGTGATCTCTTCCGTCCACTCCCGATTCAACCTGTCGGAGAAAGAGATGACCAAACGGATCATCCGGGGAATAAAGAATCGGCAGGTAAATATCCTGGGTCATCCCACCGGCCGCCTGATCCTGGAGCGGGAACCGTACCGGGTAGACTTGAAGGAGGTAATCAAGGTCGCCGCCGGCGAAGGCGTAATCATGGAAATTAACGCCAATCCGAGACGCCTGGATTTAAACGATATCCATGCCCGAATGGCAAAGGATATGGGCGCAAAACTGATCATAAATACCGACGCCCACTCCATCTCCCAGCTCGGACTGATGAAATACGGCGTCTTCACCGCCCGGAGGGGATGGCTGGAGAAAGAAGATGTAATTAATACCTATACTTTGAAAAAGCTGCTTACTTTTTTAAAGCGTTAAGATTTTTTCTCCGCCAAAATCTTATATTAACTTATTGCTCTATAATTGTTCATTCTTGATTTACATCAATCTGAATTAAATAGCGGTGTTTATGTCTGGTGGGAATGGCCAAATCTAAATTAAACTTGATTTTTAATGACGACCTCATCGAACAAAGGCGTGCTCATTTGGCTATTTTCTTTGGTTGCGGGTAAATTTGTTTGATATGCAGAACCAAACCGGTCATAAAGAGACTAAGCTAAATCCACTCCAAAAAAAATATTATGAAAAAGTTGATCATCCTGATTATCATCGCTATCTTTATATTTATCTTTATCCAGAGCAATACCTTGCAGATCACAGTCGTAACTAAAAACACGATAGAGGGGGGAGTTCAAATATCGGAGACCGCTTCCCGGGAGTATTCTCTCCACTGGGACCGGTTCATCAGATATATCGAGGATATTCCCCGGAAGATAGGAATAAAATAAAGAGCACGGTTTTGGTGAGGGACTCCCACATTACGGGCGGCCGATTGAAACATCGGAGGCACCACACTATGTCATCGCGAGGAGCATCGCGACGAAGCAATCTCACTCATTACTTTTTTGGGGAAGTCCGGAGAGTCGGCAGTTTTTCCTTCTCCGGCCCCTCCAGGAGATTGTCGTAATACCGTTGGGTCCGATAGGCGAACTGAATATCTTTATGAAGGGAGAATGTATTCAGGATGTCTTCCCAGGCCGCCTGTTCAGCCTCCCGCCGGGATGGGGGTTCACAGAGATATCGTAAGGTCAGCAGCACTCCACTATCTTTAACCGTAGTATATACTTTCGGAGTAAGGTCCGAGGAGTGAATAAACAGCTTCTCAGCCGCTGTTCGCTCTTCCTTTTCCGCGGTCTTTATAAACAATTTCCCGTGCCGGGCCGCGATCTCTTCTAAAAGTTTTTTAGCCTTCTTCCAGTCACTCTCGAAAGTAATCAGGACGGGAATCTCATGCCATATAAAAGGGAAACCGCCCTTGCTGTAATTCGTGACTGGCTTGGTGAAGATCACCCCATTAGGAACGTAAATCACCCTCCCGGTGGTCATATCTCCTCCGGCCCAGTTATTAATCTCAGACAGCGTAAACTCAAGAATCCTGAGATCGATTACATCGCCTTCCTGATCGCCGATCTGAATCCGGTCACCGACGCTGAAAGGCGCCCGCCAGATAATAAATGCCCAGCCGGCCAGGTTCATCAGGGGGTCTTTCATGGCAATGGCCAGACCGGCGGAGAGGAGACCCAAGAAAGTCATCAAGGAATGAAAGCCCGCGAACCAGACCCGGCCGACCAGGGCAACAGCCAAGCCAAAAGACACGTAAGTAGTAACTTTTCGCCAGTAAAATCGACGGGAGGTATTCTTGCTGGCGCGAAAGACAATTCTAAGAACTATGAAACGAATCAGGATAATAACCAGGATGGCAATAACCGAATAGAGCAGCTGCGCCTGTAGCTCCTGGCTCAGAGAGAGGGATTTAATGACCCGGGAAAAGGATGATCCCATAACTGATTGATCGGGAGATAACATTTCTGACTCGGCCCCTTTTTATTAGCACCTGATTTACCTGATTACTATGATTGTTTCCCTCTACCTCGGATACAATTAAAAACGAATATCGAATATCGAACTCCGAATATCGAATGTCGAAGTAAAAGAAGCCAAGCCAAAAGGAACTTCGACATTCGATATTCGGTGTTCGATATTCTGCGGTTCGCTCTTCTCTCTTCCCCCTACCTCACCCCCTTTTATGGCAGGACCATTACAGGCAGAACTATTAGCCTCGCCTCGGCCTTTATTTCTTTTTTTGTTAATAGTCCTGCCTGTAATCGTCCTGCCTAAATTCTTTTTGTCTCTTAATAGTCCTGCCTAAATTCTAATGGGTAATAGTACTGTCCGTAATTGTCCTGCCTCTAATTCACATTCGACATTTTCAGCCCGAGATAGCGTAGCTATTTTTCGGTTCGCTTTTTTCTCGCCCAGGCTCATTTCATTCTATCTCCACAAATTCGTTTATCTCAATATATCCATTCTCATATCGGCTTATCCCTCCCCAGAACTGAAAGACCTTCAGATCCTCCATCACACTGGTTATATCATTAAGGAGGGATATGATCTCATGCGAATCCGGTGCGGAAGAAGGCTCAGTATCCGAGGCCGGTTGTGCCGACGCCACAAATAGACCTATCATTGAAGCAGAGGAACGGATAAACCTAATCATCGACTCGATCTTGTCTTCCAGCCGGGTAAAGAATACCCCGGACCCCCGGTCACCGATCCGTTCCCGCATCCGGATAAAATCCGGGTTCTCTCTGATGCTCTTCTCATCCTTGAGATAAGTATCCACAATACTGATAAAACCATCTTTCCGGCTGGCCACGACCAGGTAATCCCCTACCCTCCCAACCGTCGGGTTGATCGGGAAGAGCGGGATGGGAGGATATAGTATCCTCATGGTGAAACCTCCATATTCCTCAATAACGATATTCATCGAGGATTCCATACCCAGAGAAAGGAGTTTCTCAAGGAACGAGTCCAGTTTCTTCTCGGAGGTAACTTTGAAGAGGAGGGCAAAACTCCCCGGCTCAAAGAATGATTGGGAGAGGGAGATCGTACAGGCGGCAAACTCATCACCCATCCAGGAGAAGAGATCTTCTTCCAGATTAAAGCCGAGATGTTCCTGAGCCTTCTCCCATGTATCCGCCAGTTCCCTGCCCCGGACCGGCTCATTAATGATAAAGTCCAGGATAGGCCGATATATCATCTCCGGGGCGACGTAGTTCATAGACAGGTCGGCGACGCCGGCTGGGATATAATCAAGGAGATCCCGGGTTTCAGGCGATCGCTGAAGAACCTCCAGTAAAGCCCGGCTCCCCTCTTTCTCATCCAGATATAAACGGACAGTCTCCCGGTAACCATCGTCAGTAAGATCGCTGTTCCCCGCTATCGCCGAGACTGTACCTATCACCTTCATGATCCCCTTAAGATAATAAAGTATCTCCGTGGGGTTGGTCTCCCCGTTCCAGAGGGATCCGCCCGGTGTGAGGATAGATTCCAGGTGATCATCCGCGTACCGGATCAACTGACCACTATCGAGGAAGACCACACCTTTAGCCGAAAGATCCAGTCCCTGGAAATACTCTCTGAAGGCGGGCTGCTCAACCAGCGCTTTCTCCTCTTCCCCCTTAAGACGGCTGAGGATAAGACGCACCCCTTCGATCCTGGTGGAGAAGATGAAGGTATCTCCCACCGTAGATCGGCAGAGTCGACCGGGAAAAATACCGGGGAGAGAGAAAGAGATCAGCGTCTCGCCCAGATAGTCGGTCTCGACCTCGGCCAGTTGATCACTGGAGAGACCAGGTAGAGTCAGCAACTCGGTGAAGCAATCGGTATAGAGTTCTTCTTTCCCCTCCGGAAGGCGGCAGCAGAAGGCCAGGACCGGCAGCTCCTCTTTCCCGACAAAGAACCCCCCGATAGCGATCTCACCGCCAAAAATTTCCCAGAGACTGATCCGATCTCTCAAATCTTCCAACTGTCTCGCGGCCGGCTCGAGCCCGGGAGGAATTTCCCTCCCGGCTTCCAGCATCTCCCTGATCCGGGGCCCAATCTTAAGACGCCGGGCTGTCTTGATGAAATCAAAGGCGCCGGTCTCGTTTCTCAGCACCTTCCAATCCTTAAATCCCAGGTAGAGGAAAGTATCCGCGGGCATGAGACGGAGGTAAGGCTGGACGGCTTCCGGTTGATCCCCCCCACAGGAAAGAAAGAAGAGGCAGATCATAACTATAACTAAGCAAATACTCCCGGAGCGTAATTTATTCATCGTTACCCCCTGGTTTGTCTTCTCTGAAAAGACAACTTAGCTTTGCAACTTTTCTGACAGGACAATTGCCTCTACCTCGGCCCCTTTTAAGGCAGGACCATTGCAGGCAGGACTATTATTTCATTGGTTTAAGGTTGGATTGTTTTCATTGTTAATTGATGGCCTTTGAAGTTAATCCATTGAATAGCTTTTAATGATGTGTTCTCCAAGAAACGTTGAAGATGGTCGCTATATGACCTAATAGAATTTACTGCGGAAAGATGGACTGCAACCTCTGGATTAAGTAAATTTACTTCCTACGTTCCCAGAAGAGTTCCTTTATTTATTATCTCCACTTCTGCTGCAAATACCTGCTCACCACCTTGAAAAAAGGTGATCGCCTCGCGATATAGTGGAATATTCAGGAACATACCCCAGTCAGAGATGAGACTGATAATAAACTCCCGTAACCATATACTATCTTGATCAATATCCTTCCAACCATCCTGATCTACTTTGAATCGCTTTCTATCCTGATGAGTCAACGAAGTAGTTATAAATTCACTCTTTACAGAATATGGCCGCATGCTCACCAGTTTTCCGTATTGAAAACCGGTGAGGAAAAGATAATTCATGGTCTGGCATCGGTGCTTGGAATTAAAAGACATTACTGTCTTCAATTCATAGATAATGCAACGATTAATAATCAGATCAATAAAGTATTTTTTAGAAAAATTCTGATACTCCACCTGAACCGGGACTTCTGCCTCAACTTCCAGCCCTGCTTCAAGACAACGACTCATTATTGCTTTCTGATATATTTTTTCGTCAAAAAGTCGCCCCAACTCATTCTGAACAGAAAAAATAATCCCCATCACCTCATGATCAAGGTAATGATATTCATCTTTTGTCATTACCTCAGGCCCAATTGAACAGTGAATATTCATTAAATCGTCCTGCCTGTAATACTGCCCACTATAATCGTGCCTTTAAATCGTCCTGCCTGTAATAGTCCTGCCCAAATAGTCTTGTCCCAAAATAGTCCTGACTGTAATCGTCCTGCTAAAAATTATAGCTCACGAAGGGCCCGGAAACGATCCACCGTATAACCAGCCGCCTCCGCCATCTTCGGAATGATAAACTCCAGATACTCCCGATAGGAGTTGGCGGCCAGAGTTTGAGTTGGAGTGCCTTTTATAAAGGAAGGCATGCACTCCGCCACGGTCTCGTTGCCGAGGAACATCTTTCCGGCTACTCCCGCCATCGCGGTTGAACAGTTGATCGATCCGGAGGGATCGTCAACCCGCGTCAGGACGGTGATCTGCTTCTCGCGCGGGAAGGCCAGCTTCTCTTCGCTATAGACCAGGTAGTTGGGGTTTAGGTTCTTGAAATGATCAGCGGCCAGCGGAAGGGATGGTTCAAACTCTCCTTTCACACGATCAAACTTCGGGGAGAGCGTGGCCACCAGACGCAGCTTTGCTTCCTTCCCTTCTCCTCCGGCGGAAGTTAAGTCGATCACGTAGGTATTCTCATCCATCCGCCGGCAGACCTCGGCCGCCCTCTCTTCCACCCCGTCGAATAAGATTGGCTTGATCGAGCCAACCCGGTATCCGCTTCCCTCTTCGGCAAATCCGGCCAGGAGATCGGCCAGGTAAACCATATGCGGATTGAGAAGCTTGCGGAGGCGTTTCTTTACCTTCGGGTTCTTCTTGATATCGGCCACCGCCTGGGCGTCATTACCGTCATCCTCACTCCAGCCGATCACCCGCGCCAGTTTCGGCAGATTCAGGCGTTTGGCGGCATCACCAACATTACAGAGGACCACCCGGTACATCATCCCCTGAGAGAAGAAGAGATAATCGAACTCCTGGGTCCGTTTCAGGTAATTCAGAACCTGGAGGTATGACGGCTTCTCATCTCCCGCTTTCTTATTCACTTTCGGGGCCCGGGTGAAGAGAACCCGGATCTTATCATCCGGATTGTCCTTACCCTCCAGTATGATCTCAAAAGTATTCTCCGCTACATGTTTGAGTGTCTGCTCGATCGGGTCGGTATATCGCTCCGCCGGGACCGGGGAGACACCCTCAAACTTTAATCCGGAAAAGTCCGCCACCACGCCGCCCAGGTACTCCAGGTACTGGAGGAAGTTGGTATCCCGGACCTTATCGAGCTGTTCAAGGGGGAAATTCGGGTTGGAGGCAGGCTTACAGGTCGCCGCGCCGGAATGGCCTCCATCCGCTTTCGTGCCCATCGCCTGGCAGACCGTGCTCAGATTAAGCGATGTCTCATTTTCATTGGGCTTGCGGGTAGTCATCAGGTGGGAGCCATAGCAGTAGAAGATATAATCAGCCGGATACCCTTTCTTCCCCATCCAGTACCCGATCGCGGAAGCAACATTGATCTGGGTCTCCCCCTTCTTGGCATCGCTGAA
>Ga0208771_1000833_pt1 | contig 17621 bp, 17 predicted proteins | sample AntAceMetag02UKX_FD_184775 | JGI IMG/M metagenome (GOLD analysis project Ga0208771, IMG submission 184775) | Saline lake microbial communities from Ace Lake, Antarctica - Antarctic Ace Lake Metagenome 02UKX (SPAdes) (version 2) | ecosystem: Environmental > Aquatic > Non-marine Saline and...
AATGGCAGGAAAATAGAGACAAAGAACAAGGCGAAGATTAAAATAACTGAACTATTAAACAGCGCACCTTTTAGGGCTAATAAATCAAGCCACCACCTTTGGTGGTGGTCATTTGACTTTCTGTTATAGTTGATTTCATCACAAAACTTCAAATATAATTAAGCGACTCGTTTGCTAAAATTTAATATGGCAAAAATAAAAATCAGCAAACCATAGGCTGTCATCGGAATAACGTCTATTAATAGATACTCTATTGAAGATCCTTTTTGAACGATATCACGCATAATATACATGAAATAGCGCATGGGATTGATATAGCTGAGCTTTTGTATAATATTGGGCATATTTTCTATGGGGATAAAAAATCCACTCATTAGTAACATGAACACCATAAAAAACCAGGACACAAACATAGCCTGCTGCTGTGTAGATGAAATTGTGGAAATGAGTATGCCCATTCCTAACGTTGTAAAAAGGAACAAAGACGCCAGACCAGCTAATAGCAGAAAGCTGCCGCATACTTTTATTGAAAAAATAAAATTTGCCAGTGTCATCACAACTCCCATTTCAACGAATGTTAAAATCAAAAAAGGGAGCAATTTGCCGATAAGTAGTTGATAGCGTTTTAGTGGCGTTACCATGAGCTGTTCCAGGGTGCCAATTTCTTTCTCGCGCACTAAATTAATTGCCGAAAGCATCATTGAAATAATAGTTACTAACGTAACGACGATGCCGGGGATCATATATTGGGCGTTGTCCAAATTGGGATTGAACCACATGCGTTCTTTCATTTGCACAATGTGGCTGTTTTTTAATAAAATATTTTGGAAAGGATTTTTTAGATAAGTTCGGGCAAAATCAGTTAAAATGCCCTGGGCATATCCCAGCGCCACGCCGGCAGTATTTCCATCAACACCGTCAGCTAATATTTGAATTTCCGGTTTTAAATTACGCATCAGGTTTCGACCAAAATTAGGTGGAATTACCAGCGCAGCCTGGGCATTCCAATTTTGAATTGCTTCTTCAGTAGTTCGCATATCTGTGTCATAATCGAATACATTAAAGCGGTCGGTATTGCTGAAAGCGCGCACGATTTCTCGGCTCACACGGCTGTTATCCTGGTCAACAATTAGCAGCGAAACATTTTTTACTTCATTTGTAATTGTAAAACCCAACACTATCATTTGCATTAATGGCACGCCAAAAATAACGACAAGCATTTCGCGGGTTCGGAAAATTTGTAAAAATTCTTTTTTTAACATACATAATATTTGTTTCATCTCATTTCTCCAGATTTAATCTGAATTTACGAAGCGTATATATGACTCTGTTGATTTATTCGATTTTTTAAAATTAGACCACAATATATTGACATGATCCAGCACAAACAATACTACATATTGACATTTCAATTCTAAAAAGGTAATAAATCAACAGGATCATATATCAATAAAATAATGGTCATCAGAGTCAGGGCAAATGTCTGGGTGCCCAGTTGCCAGAAAGTGTTTCCTTTTATTAAAATCCCTCGTGCGATAATAAGAAAATATTTCGCAGGAACGATGTAGGAAATATATTGCAGCAGAATTGGCATTGATTTAATCGGGAAAATGAATCCGGAAAGCATCACCGTTGGCAACAGGGTGGCGCTGATTGCCGCCATCATAGCGACCTGTTGGGTTTCCACCACTGCTGAAATCATCAAGCCCAGGATGAGCGCTGTGATAATGTAAAGCGTTGAAAGCAGAATTAATAAAATATAGCTGCCGACAAAAGGCACATCAAATAAAATCATTCCCATTATTAAAATGAGAAAACCATCAAAAAATGCCATCAAAATATATGGCAACACTTTGCCGATTATTATTTCTATGGGCTTAATTGGGGAGACCAGTATCTGTTCCATGGTGCCGGTTTCCTTTTCCCTGGTAATTGCTAAGCTGGTCAGCATCGCCGAAATCATTACCAATATCAGCGCAATCAGTCCTGGAACAAAAAAATATGCGCTTTTCATATCGGGATTGTACCAGATTCTTGGTTCAACATCAAATGGTACAGACAGCCGTCCGCCATAGCGTTGATTAAAATTTGTAATAACCGAATTGCAATAATTTTTGATTAGCGTGGCAGCATTGGGGTCAGCCGCGTCAACAAGTATTTGCACCGATGTAACAGGCTGCCGTTGAAAATTTCGGCTAAAATACTGGTCAATAACCAAAATTGCTTTAACCTTTCGTTTTAGAAATAATTTTTCAATTTCGCTGTGCTTGCCTTGATAATACGACACACTGAAATAATCGCTGCCGTCAAATTGTTCGATCAGATGGCGTGATTGGGGCGTGCGACTATAATCAATCACCGCCAGATCAACATTTTTAATTTCCAGGTTTAGCGCATAACCAAATAAGGTCAATTGCATCAGCGGCATTACAATGATTATCAATAAACTGCGCGGATCATGGATTATATGTAAAAATTCTTTACGTGCAATAGCAAAAGTACGATTTGATATCTTTTTCATCCCTAAATACCCCAAAATATTTGATTAACGTGCCACGCACTTTAGAAGTGCGTGGCACGTATTACGTTTTTAAACTTAACCTTAATCTCAACCTTAACCTATTTCGCATTAACAATTTCAATAAAAACATCCTGCATATTGGATTTGTGGTAATGTTCCCGCAGCTCCCCAGGAGACCCCAGGGCAATAAGCTTTCCCTCGCGCATGATGGATAAGCGATGACAATATTCAGCTTCATCCATAAAATGCGTGGTAACAAATATTGTTTTACCAGCTTCGGCGGTACTATAAATCAAATCCCAAAAGCTGCGGCGTGCTTCAGGATCAACGCCGGAAGTTGGTTCATCTAAAAACAAAATAGGCGGATCATGCAGCAATGCGCATCCCAACGCCAGTCTCTGCTTGAATCCAACTGGTAAATCCCGCGTCATTGAATTAGCCACATTTGTCAATCCTACCTGTTTAAGAAGGACATCTCTGCGCTGTCGAATTACTTCTTTTGATAGTCCATAAATGCCGCCAAAGAATTCGATGTTTTCATGTATGGTTAAATCATCATAAAGCGAAAATTTTTGACTCATGTAACCGATATTTCTTTTAATATTTTCGCTTTGCTGATAAACGTCAAAGCCAGCCACAGTTGCATGCCCATCAGATGGTTTCAACAATCCGCACAACATACGAATCATGGTTGTTTTGCCAGCGCCATTAGCGCCTAAGAATCCAAATATTTCACCCTGCTTAACTTCAACGCTCACCTGATCCACAGCGATAAATTTGCCGAAGCGGCGGGTTAGTTTGTCTGTTTTAACGGCGATGTCGTTATTTTTGATCATTCTTTATCCATATAAAATTGAAATTCCAAAACCCAAATAATAAAATACAAACAAATTCCAAAAACCAAATATACAAATTCTAAACAAAAAATCATTTGAATAGCGAAAGAACGCATTTTTCCAATACCCAAATTCAAAATCACAGACAGATGTTTTGGTCATTTTGATTTGAGATTTGTTTGTTATTTGGTGCTTTTTGAGTTTTCAACATATTATTATATTAAAAGTTATAAATAGCACTATTACTTGAGATTATCCACACCAGTATTCATCAAATCAAGAAAAACATCTTCAATACTTGGTTCCTGTTGTTGCCAGTGTATTAAATTGCCTTCTGTTTTTTTGAGCCATTGCTGCCAGGTTGATTCGTTTGGTTGCTGTTTAAAACTAACATGCAGCGCATCGCCGAAAATCTGGGTAGTGTGAACTTCTGGCAAATGGTCAAAGAAATTTCTTAATTGCCGTAAGTTTTTACCCTGGAACCGGTACAAAGGAAATTTAAAATGCTTCCGTAAAATTGATGGCGTGTCGATTGCCTTAATTTGTCCGGAAAAAAAGAGAGCCACTCGCTCACATTGGTCAGCCTCATCCATATAAGCCGTTGATACCAGAATGGTAGTTCCTTCTGCTCGGATGGAACGTAATATATTCCAGAATTCCTGGCGCGAAACCGGGTCAACGCCATAAGTCGGTTCGTCCAGCACCAGTATTTCCGGTGTATGAATTAATGCACAGGAGAGCGCTAATTTTTGTTTCATACCACCGGATAAATCGCCGGCTGCACGCTTTTTAAACGGTTCTAACTTAGAGAATTGAAATAACTGGCGCAAACGTGATTCCCGTTTTGACTGCGGTACCTGAAATAGATCAGCAAAAAAATTGAGATTCTGCTCCACAGTTAAATCCTGGTACAGCGAAAACCGTTGCGGCATGTAGCCCAATATCGCCCGAGTTTCAGCGACTTTTTGAGTAACGTCCATCCCCTTTACCAGAATACTGCCATCATCCGGCAGCAGCAAAGTACACACGGTACGCATTAAGGTGGTTTTACCAGCGCCGTCTGGTCCAATCAGCCCGAACAACTCACCTTGTTTCACATGCAGATCAACACCATTTACTGCCGTTACGTCGCCATATTTTTTCACAAAGTTTTTTATTTTTATGTCATTCATATTTTCCTTTGCAGAAAGTCCTTATCTTCATTTACGCAATTGGAGTAAACCAGAGCACCTAATAATTATTCGGTAATAAGGTAATAAGGATGTTGGTGGATTGGGGTTTGCTAATTGTTTTTACCAAAGACCAGTTTTTTTTTATTACCCAGTTAACCAATTACCCGATTCCCTAATTACCCAATTTTCTAAACGCTTAATTTTCGTACATAGCCAATATAACCGTTTAGAGTTTTTATCGCTGACTTTATCAATGGTTTTCCATTTTCGTATGTTGAAAGAGGAATATATTTTAAATCTAAACAGCTTATTAAATGGTCCTTTAGTTCAAATAGAGAACCACGTGAAATCCGATAGAATTGTATTAATTCTTTATAATGAAATCTTCCATAACCTTCCGCGATGTTTGCTGTACCGCTGATTGATACTTTTCTGATTTGACTGCCTAAATTGTATTTTTCTTCCAGAGGTAATGGGGGAAGCACCTCCTGGTAGAAAAATAGTTTAACCTGACGTGCCAATTTCCAGCATTCTAAAGTTGTAAAATTTTTATAAGTACCTGCCTGATCAGCTATTTTGTATTCAAAATTACGTTCGCCATTAACTTCCATTTTAATCATCTCCTACAATTGCTTATCCCCCAATTACCCATTAACCAAATCGCCTAATTACCAAATTACCTTATTACCCAATTACCTAATCGCCCAACTCCACCACAACCGGCATCCCCTGCTTAAGCACCCCATCCTCATTCTCGATAGAAATTTTAACCGCATAGACCAGGGAAGTCCGGGTCTCCGGCGTTAAAATATTTTTCGGAGTGAACTCGGCTTTAGGACTGATCCAACTGACCCTGCCGGGAAGATTTCTGTCCAGCCCATCAATGCTAACAGTAACTTTTTGACCATTTTTGATTTTTACCAGTTGTTTTTCAGAGATATAAATTTTTGTGGTCATTTTACTGATATCAATAATTTCCACTAATGGACTAAACCGAGGTATGGCTTCGCCGCTTTCAAAATATTTAGTCACGACTATCCCCTGGCACGGAGCCAAAACCACTGTGTCTTTAATCTTTTTTTCGATAATTTTAATTTGTGCCTGCAACTGTTCTCGGCGGGCGGCAATACTCTGTAATTTTTGCTGAGAGGTCGTAAAGGCTGATTTAACATTTTGCAATTGGTTGTTAATGTCGTCTAAATTTTGTTGGGGGATAGATTTATTCTCGTATAATTTTTTAACGCGTTCATGTTTTTCCTTGATGTAAGAAAGATCTTTCTGAGCGCTTGCAAGAACAGTAGTTGCGATTTTTGTTTGCACATCTAATTCTGTTCGGGTCGCTTGTAATTGTTGTCGTTGATACGTCAATTCTGTGGAATCGATTATTGCCAGCCGCTGGCTTTTTTCTACTTTATCTCCTGTATTGATCAGCAACTCGATGATTTTCCCGCCAGTTAAAACAGGAACATTAATTGATGTACCTTCCAGAACCCCGGTGTATGAATTGTTATTTTTATTGTTACCACAGTCGAATACAAAAAAAATGATCATTAGCAGCCAGAAATAGCCCTTATAGTTCATTACAAACCTCCTTAAAATTTATACATAAATTGATCAAATATTCAATTTATTAACTTTATGTGACCTATTTAAATAAAAAAAATGCCCTGTTGCTTAGTGTCCGATAGCGCCTGTAGCAAAGTCTAATTGTAAACGATATTGAAGATAGGTGATGTAATTTTTCTGTTGCTCCAATTGTGCTTGAGTAAGTGCATGTTCTGCTGTACTTATATCCAGGGCAGTTGTCAGTCCCTGTTGATATTTTTCTTCAGTTATGCGATAGCGTTCTTTTTCTTGTGCCATTAATTTTTGTTGTAATTGAATCTGCTGATGTGTTATTTGTAAATACTTGCATGCTTGTTTTACCTGGTAGTGAATATCCTCAATTAGTTGCTTATATTGTAATGATAATTTTTCAAGTTCCAGTTTTGCCTGTTGCATTTTACGCTGGTCTTTTTTCCAGTTCCATAGGTTCCATTGCAAATTCACTCCCAGAGTGTAATAATGCAACCATTCGTCCTTGAAAAAATTAACGCCCGGCCTGCCATAATGATACGAAAAGCTTGAATTGACCTGGGGGTAATAAGCTGATCTACGAGCTTTTATACGAAAAGACTGGGCTTGCTGAAATGCAGAAACCTGTTGCAATTCAGGACGTAGAAAGACCGCCTGACTTTGGTACTCTGCTAAACTTTTCAAAGCTAAAGTAACTGATTCAGTTTTCATTCGTTCAATTTTAGGCAAATTTTTTTGATTTAATATATGACTCAGTTGTGATATCAATATATTGTTTAAATCGCGCAATTTTAAAAGATGATTACTGAGTTGAAGTTTACGGTTGGCGACTTCCAGAGTATCAAAAGCAGTTACTTGTTTCGCTAAAAAGAGATTGCGCAAGCGCTCCAATTGATTTTCTGCTCGTTTTATGCTCTCTCGAAAAACGTCCTGTTGCAGAAGATTCAATTGAACGTTGTAATACAATTGCCCTACCTGTAAGAGCAGTTGATTTTGTATCACAATTTTTTGTTGACTTTGAGCCGTCAATTGTTGGGCCGCTGATTTAACCAGGTTTCTGGTGCGAAAACCAAGAAAGATCGGCTGCATAACCATCAAAGTTAGATCATATTGATTTTTAATCCCAGCTTCTATGGTAGGAATATTCAGCCCAGGCACGGTAATTGGTAGATCCAAACGAGCTAATTCGGAGACATAATTATATGATGCCCCCGTGCTTAAAGTTGGTAGATAACCTGTTCTCTGAATAGCGACTTCTTCGGTGATTTTGGAGACCAATTTTTCCTGCTGCTGTAGCGTATAATTATTTTTCAGAGTTATTTCCCATGCCTGCTGCAACGTCAACCCCTGTTGTGCAAAAAGAACAGCTGAAAATTGATCCAACCACAAAAGAACAAACAGCGCCAAATAAGCAAACTTTTGATGTTGCCTGCCTATGCTGCTGCAATGTTCAGCTGGATTAAGCAGTGTCGTAGAAATAAGTTTTAAAATTTTAAGCTTCATATTTTCTTCTCCCTGCTGCTGATAATTAAATAATCTATTGAGTATAAAAAAATGTCAGATGTGAAACGTGAAACATTATAATTCAAAACAATCCTTTTTAGTTTCACATCTAACGTTTCACGTTTACAGTTTGCAGCGTTAAGGTTTGATTCCATTCCAGATCAAATTAAAAATCTCCTGTTTCCTTTTTTTCCAAAATCGCAGATTATCAACATCTAGTTGTGTAGCTACTTTTGATAAAACAGGCGCTGCGATAATCGGAAACAAACACATGCTGATCAGACTCAGTGCAAAATTATTTGGATCAAGCTTTCGAATTTGACCATCTGCAATGGCTTTTTTGACTTTTGAAATTACTGGATTTTGCTGAAAACCAAGATTTTTAAAAACTTGAGAAAATTGATCCGTTACGTTTTTCATGAAATTTTCGCTTTCCCAAAAAATAAAACGAAATAAGTTTTTTCGCAGTGCAACGTTGTCAATATAATTGCTAATAAATAATTTTAAGAATTTCTCAAAATTATCTGTTTCGGTAACTGAATCGAGAGTGGTATTCAACATCGTTCTGACTTCTTTGTAAAAAACTTTTTCAAACAGTTTGTCTTTAGAGCGAAAATAGTAATGCAGCAGAGCTTTGTTAATTCCAGCCTTATTTGCGATTTCCTGCATACGGGCGCCATCTTTGCCTTTTTGTAAAAAAATTTCAGTTGCAGCAGCAATGATTTTTATCTCGGTTTCGGTATTTTGTTGTTGTATCATAATTGATCCTTTATTTTACCACATAGTTTAACTACCCAATTTAACCGAATGGTTAATTATACTAAACTGTAATTTAAAAGTCAACTGTTTTTCAAATATTTTTATTGACTATATCTTCTTTGACTTAAGTAGTATTCAAACCAACTTACCTGCTAAAGATTCCCACCTTATGCCATGTTGATCAATCACCAATATACCAGCATTTTCTCCGGTTCCTTTTTTACTATCAGTTCTAAGCCAGCCGCCACAATTATAAATTGGAAAATTGTTTTTATCAATCTTCAAAATTGCTTGCTTCATCTCGGATGCATCTACAATTGGATTATGCGTATGACCAAAAATAAAACAAAAAGGAACGGGAATGTCTTTTTTGACTGGAAGATGATGTTCTTTTGCTTTTTCTTTACGATATCGATTTAAAACATATTTCTTAATATATTTTCTAATTCTATATTTGAGTTTAATATTTATCGGCGTTTTATAAAGGTGGCTCTCTTTTTTAAATAGCAATTTGTTTACTATCCAATGAAAAATAAGTTTTATTAGCCATGATTTTATTTTGGGCAGTTTTAACTTATTCATTACTTTGTAAAAAATATTATTCAGAATATTTTTCAGTTCTTTTTTATCTTCTTTAATTCCTTTTTCATAACTGCTCATCAATTTAACAGCCTTTTTGGTTAACCTTCCAGATTGACCGATGTCATAATTAAAAGCCTCAAGCCAGGTATTGTTAAAAGCTTCAAGCTCTTCAATATGCGCTGGCTCAACAATTATATTTATCGGCGTAAAAAGCCTTTCCAAAAAATGGCCATGAGTGATAAGGTAATATTTTTTTTCACCACTATTCAAATCTGAGCGAATCAAGTGATGAGGATATTTTATTACAAATTCAGGCATTTTTACATCGGGAGGCCAGAGCGCGGGTAACAGAATTCTGTCAGCTATCAGAGAATTTTTACTTGAAAATCTTTGATCAACAAAAGAATAAATGAAATCATTTTGAGAAGGTAGTTTTTCTCCTCGATTAATCCGATCTAAAATATAAATTTGTTCAACTAATTGTCTCCAATAATGGTGATCATGATTGCCAGGAATAAATATAATTCTTTTCGGCACCCATATTTCAGCAATGATCAAGAAAAAATTTTTCACATTATCATAAATTATATCATGACCAGCTAAAGATAACTCTAAAAAATCGCCGTTCAATATTAACTCATCAGGACGCCCAACTTGTTTTAGCAATTCCTGAAGTGCTTGTTTGTTTTTTCTGAAAGCAGATTTACTACTTTTTGAATATAAATAACTTACATCCCTGCCAAGATGCAGATCAGACATAACAATTGCCGAGCGGACAGTTTTCATTATTTCAACACCATAAATTTTTTACTTTATGAAAATTGATTTGTTTTTAATTGATAGAAATAAATTCCGCTGGTTAAATCTTCAGCATTATAAATGATTTGATGAGTACCACTTTCGAGTTCGTTGTTGAATAGTGTTAATATTCAATAGAGCTGGCGATACCATAGAAATTAAATCACCAAAAGAATGAAACAGTGATAATTGCAGAGCATAATTTACTGCTGAAAGACCATAACTGTCTCAGATGGCTAATGTGTTATCTTTTACAGGGCTTGAAAAAAAGCCAATTCTTTGCCAATCTGAATTTTCAATATCAGAACTGTATTCAATTTTTTAACCGTAAAATTGGATGGGATTTTATGGTCCTTTTAGAAGCCGGGCTGTTCACAAAATTGGGAAAAAATAATCAATAAATCCCTCAACTGGCGAGCATTGGACTTCAAATATTACGGCAGAAGTATGAGCTTCTGGCTCAACGGCTTTTATATTTTAGTGAATTTAGTGTTTTTAGTGGGCAATACTAATTACCCTAAAACAAAATCAACATCTTTCTCATTTAGCGATTTGATTGATGCGCCATCGCTGGAAATTAAATTCTCAAAAAGTTCTCTCTTCAGTCGTTGTAATTCAAGTATTTTTTCTTCAATAGTTTTACGGGTAATAATTTTATAACTAAAAACTGTTTTATCCTGACCGATTCGATGAGTCCTGTCAATTGCTTGATTTTCTGCGGCAATATTCCACCATGGATCGTAAATAAAAATGTAATCTGCCGCAGTGAGGTTTAATCCAAGTCCGCCTGTTTTTAATGTCATTAAAAATACTTTGTGAGTATCATCATTTTGAAATTGATCCACCAGGTTCTGCCTGTCCCTGGTTGCGCCTGTCATCACGAAATATTCAATGTTATTCTTTTCCAAATCATTTCCAATGTTTTCCAGCGCATTGAGAAAATTTGCAAAAACAAGAACCTTATGGTCATTGGAGATTACTTCAAGAATATTTTCAATAAGCACTTCCCGCTTTGGAGATATTATCTGGTTCTCACTTTTTGCTTCTGGCGTTGAAGCAATCTGACGAAGTTCACTCAACGCCTGCAAAATATAAAACTGGGACTTTTTAATGCCGCTTTCAGCAATTTGCATTTTTATTGTTTGATAATAAAACATGCGCCGTTTTTCATAGAATATCTGCTGCTCAGGAGACATATCGACGTATAGCGTATTTTCAATTTTATCTGGCAAATCTTTCGCCACATCCTTTTTTAAACGACGAAGAATGAACGGATAAATTTTCTTTTTAAGTTCATGCAATGCTTCTTTATCATCTTCCCGTTGAATTGGAAACGCGTAGTTGCGATTGAATTCATCAATTGAACCAAACATTGAAGGATTTAAAAAACGGAATAGGGCATAAAGCTCACTCAAATTATTTTCAATCGGCGTTCCGCTCAACGATAATCGGTGTTTTGATTGAAGCAGCATAACAGCCTTTGAGCTTTGTGAAGCCAAATTTTTGATATTTTGAGACTCATCGAGAATGATGTAGAGAAATTCAATTTCCTTAAATTTCTGGATATCATTGCGGACAGTGGCATAAGTCGTAAAAATGAGATTTTTCTTAACAGCGTTTTCAAGATTCCGATCCTGACCATGATAGATACAATAAGTTAAATTTGAATTGAATTTTTCTATTTCATTTGCCCAGTTAAATAGCAGCGTTTTGGGCATAATTACAAGTGAACACTGCTTTTTTTCGGGGTAAAGAGTAGAAAGAATGGCTATTGCTTGAATTGTTTTGCCCAATCCCATATCATCGGCAAGGCAGCCTCCCAGGCAATGTTTATGCAGATAACGTATCCATTTGAATCCTTGCTTTTGATAGTCTCGAAGCTCTCCTGTTAATTCAGGATAATTTACCTTTGCTTTATGCAGCTTATTGAATCCTAAAAATATTTCTCGGGATTGCTTAAAAGATTCTTTAACAGTTTTCTCTTCAATTAAATCTTCAACTATCGGCAAATCGAAAAATGATATTTTAACTTTTTTATCATGTTTTTTAAAGAGACGCTGAAGCCTGGTAATATAATTTTTATTTATAATGGCATGAGTACCGTCTGAGAGCTGAATGTAGTTGCTTTTCTTAAACTGCGTTAGTGCATCAAATAGTGAAATGACCTGACCTTCAATATCTAAACTGGCATCGCCTTCCAAAAAGTCAATGCCATGAGATAAAGATACATTTAATTTCGGCGTAACAGCGCGAACTTTATATGACTTCAGTTTTTCAGCGCCATAAATAGAATATTTTGTAACAAGATAAGTTAACTCTTTATAAATTAATTCTTTTGCTAAATCTTCTTCAATGATAAACAAGTTGTCATCTATAAAATAATTGGCGCCATTTTTAAGCGCTCTTTTACCTTTTTTAAGCAGCTTCTCTATTTCCAGAAAACAAGCATACACGTCTTCATGAATAACATCGCTGACAATAATTTTCTTTTCCAAATCATTTAAAGAAGCAATTTTTGAAATATCATAGTCATCTATAAAATTTGAATCAAAACCTGGCAGCGAAGTTGAAACACGCAGGTACAAAGAATGATCCCCATCCACCTGTTCAATTACCAGTGTCGGTTGGGTATGCTTCTCCTGCCCTGCAACCATTTTATAATTTTCATAGCGAACATGAATGTTATCGAAATACGAATACACTAATGAAAGGTATTTTTCAATTTGGCTGCTGATTATTTTTGTTTGAAATAAAAAAATGTCCCTAAAATTAGCACTTAGCGGATTTATGTTATAGACACAATTTTCAGCATAGACATGAGACTCGGTTAAAAATTGAAGATCGTAAAGTTTTTTACCTTTGTGCGATAAAAATATTTTAGATTCTGATATTTTTTCACCTGGTATAATTTCAATAATTAGATTAGCAGTATCATCAATAAATTTTAATGGCTGCAAATTTTCATCAACAAAATTAGAATTATTTTTCAACTGCCAGATTAGATATTCATATTCATGAAGATACGTTTTTCCATTTGGAGCAGCCCAATCAATCCGAAATACTGATCTTTCCTGAATATGATTAATTGCTTTCAATAATTCCCGAGTGTTGCCGTTATAAAATTCATATTCAGCGTCAATTTCTTTTTGCCTGTCATCTATAACAGCGACATAAGCGCCAACATCATCAAATCTTAGCTGAAAGAAAATTTCAGTAATTGCTGGTTTTTGGGAAATAATTTTTTTATTGTGTTTAAGGGTTTCAAATAGGTTGGCTTCGTTTGTTTTCATTTTTTTAAATTTCTTTAAGTTTATTCATGATTCTGTTGATTTAGTCCCCAAAACCCTCCCGAAGGTTTCTATTGTTACTAAATATAGCGTTTATAAAAAGATTTACTACCATAAATTGATATTTTTGTTTTATAAAACCTTCGGGAGGGTAATTTTTAAACAAGCTCATTAATTTTAAAATTTTTATTATAGCAAGAATATTGGAAAGAATCAAGGATTTAATGCTCAATTCGATGAATTTCGGTGTTTTCAGTTGTTAATTAAAAATTCTTTTGCAAAAAAAAACAAACAAATAATTTATAACACTATAAAGTCAATAAGAAAAAAATCATGAAACTTACCTGCAAATATCAAGTATTCTGTTATAAGATGATGAAAGTGTTAAATAAAAAGTGAGACAATATTTTTAAATAGGCAATAAATCTCAAAAAGAAAAACCATGAAATGTGAAAAATGTGGTAAAGATTATCAGTCAATCTATTATTTTAAAACAAGAAGTATCTGTACAGAATGTTATAAAAAAAATTAATAAAAAAAGGAAAGGAATCAAAATGAGAATGGAACAACATATTACTCTCGCTGGTGCATTAAGAATCGGATTTGGCGTTTTAGGGATAATGATTGCAATAATAGTTTTTGTTGCGGTGGCTGGAGGTGGACTTATTTCCGGAGATCGGGAAGCGATTGCAATTACTTCTTTAGTTGGGTCAATAGTAGCTGGTGTATTAGTATTTTTTTCTATTCCAGATATTATTGCTGGTATTGGATTATTAAAAAGGCGTCCATGGGCAAGAATTCTAACTTTGATTTTATCGTGCATTGATCTTCTTGGAATACCTTTCGGGACAGCTCTTGGTGCTTATTCTCTGTGGGTATTACTGAATGATGAAACAAATAAAATATTTACAAACCAGTCCGCAAAAAATTAAGTAAAATAGTAAAAGATTCATTATAGAGAGTGAATATTAAATTTACTTGGTGGTGTGGATTAAGAAAGAAGCGAGTACGAAAATAAATTACCAATAGCGTAAGGTCTACAATATGTAGACCTTTTTTATTACCTAGCGCGGCGAACCACAAAATTAAATATAGCAAAGCACTGAATCTTTTTGAAAAAAAATTAGAAAATAAAATAATTAATTCGGTGTTTTCAGTGTTTAATTAAAAATTTTTTATTTAATTTGATATTATAAAATATATTTATTATATTCCCATTATCAATGGAGATTAAATGGATTATATTCCATAGCAAATGGAAATGACTAAAAAAGATTATATTTAGAAAACAATTGTAACGGAGGTGATTGGAGCTAAAAAATGTACAAAATATCAGCAACAACAAATTTCGCTGCTGCGCATAGTTTGCGTGGATACGAAGGAGCATGTGAGAATCTTCACGGACATAATTGGGTTGTAAAAGCGACTTTAGGAGCAAACGAATTGAATGAAATTGGGATTGCTTATGATTTTAAATACTTAAAGAAGAACTTGAAGGAAATAATAAATCAATTTGATCACCAGTTTTTAAATGAAATCCCGCCATTTGATAAAATTAATCCGACTTCTGAAAACATGGCAAAATTAATATTTGATTCTTTGAAAAAAAAACTGCCCAAACATATCAATGTCGTTGCCGTGGAAGTCAGTGAATCAGAAAAGTATAAAGCGATTTATGAAGAATGATGTTAAAGGTAAATGAAATATTTTACAGTATTCAGGGTGAGTCCACTTTTGCAGGATTGCCTTGTGTATTTGTGCGGCTTACTGGTTGTAATTTGCGGTGCCTTTATTGTGATACCAAATATGCTTATGAAGAAGGCGATGAAATTTCAATTAAAGGTATTCTGGGAAAAGTAGAAAAATACAATTGTGACCTGGTAGAGATTACTGGCGGCGAGCCATTAATTCAAACACAAACTATTGAATTAGCAAAAGCGTTAATAAAGGATGGGAAAAAAGTTTTAGTGGAGACAAATGGTTCGTTAGATATCTCAGCGCTTGAAGAACCACTAATACGAATTATGGATATCAAATGTCCTGGCAGCAAAGAACATGAAAAAATGAATTGGGATAATATCCAGGATTTACGTCAGAACGATAATGTTAAATTCATTATTGCTGATCGGGAAGATTTTAATTGGGCTGTTGATAAAGTTGAAAAATTTGATTTGTTAAATAAATCAGAAGTGCTATTCTCTCCTGCCTTTGAAATATTAAATCCTGAAAAATTATCAAAATGGATTTTGGAATGTTCGCTGCCAATAAGATTACAATTGCAAATACACAAATATATTTGGCAGCCTTCAATACGAGGAGTTTGAGATGAAAAAAAAAGCCGTTGTATTGTTAAGCGGTGGATTGGATTCGGCAACCGTGCTGGCGATCGCAAAGAGTCAGGGATTTGATATTTATGCAATCAGCTTTCGTTACGGTCAGCGACATAAATGTGAGTTACAAGCTGCTGAAAAAGTCGCAAATTGTATTGGTGTAAAAAAACATTTAATTATGAATGTTGATCTAAATAAAATTGGTGGCTCCGCTTTAACAGATGATATTGATGTGCCCAAAGGAAGAGAAAAAAATCAAATGTCTAATACTATTCCCATTACTTATGTACCTGCCCGTAATACAATATTCCTTTCGTTAGCGCTTGCTTGGGCTGAAGTTTTAGGAGCCCGTGATATTTTTATCGGGGCAAATGTGGTTGATTATTCTGGTTATCCCGACTGCCGTCCTGAATTTATTTCTGCATTTGAGATAATGGCAAATTTAGGAACAAAAGCTGGAGTTGAAGGCGATAAGTTTACGATTCATGCGCCGTTGAGCCAATTAACAAAGGCGCAGATCATTGGCAAAGGAATCGAACTTGGCGTTGATTATTCTTTGACTTTAAGCTGTTACGATCCGACAGAAGATGGGAAAGCCTGCGGTAATTGCGATAGCTGCCTATTGAGAAAAAAGGGATTTGCAGAAGCAGGGATTCCTGATCCAACACGATATAAATGATATTAGTTGAAAATTTAAAATAAAATTCATGAGATAAGACTACCAAATAAGGAGTTAATCCGTCAGGATTTAATTCGTTGACGTTATAAATCTGACGCCTTAACTCCAAATAAATGAAAATTGGAGTGTTTAACTATGAATGAAAAGGGAAATAAATATAATGGTTTAACATTACTAAAATCGAGCGAAAATCTATATCCCGAGACGCCTGAAGAAGCAAAGCTTGAAGTCTTTGAAAATCAATATTCCGATAGAGATTACTGGATTACATTTGATTCTCCTGAATTTACTTCAAGATGTCCCATAACCAATCAACCTGATTTTGGAAAAATTACCATTCGCTATATTCCTGACAAAAAGTGTATCGAGAGCAAATCTTTAAAATTATATTTATTTTCTTTCCGCAACCACAATACATTTCATGAAGAAGTTGTAAATCGGATTTTGGATGACCTGGTCAACGTTTGTAAACCGAGAAAAGCAGTTGTTGTTGGCGATTTTAATCCGCGTGGAGGAATTAGTATCAAAGTTGAGGCGGAGTATTGTATTGATGACAGATAATTAAAACAACATACTGTTTGATGTTTTATTTAAACAGACGGTTGAGATATTAACAAATAACAATTGGACATAAAATGAACTGAAAAATCATCTTTATTTATGGTATGACACATTAGGTGGTGAAAATGGCAAAAGGTATCAATAGAAGAAAATTTTTAAAAACTAGTTCTCTGGTAACAATGACAGGAGCTATGGGATGGAATCTTTTAAAAGGCTTTTTTTATCCAGCAGTAGCATCACAAAATCATTCTAATTTGGAAGATACAACAATCAGATTATATACGGTAGATGAAAGTACAACACCTGCTCCTAATCAACTATTTCAAGTATTCAATCATGAACATGTGCTTCAATATGAAGATCATACTGATGAAAACGGAGTAAGTGAATTTAATTTGGATATCCCTTCTTCTGTTGATAATCCAATTAATCATAGAATCCCAAGAGATTTTGCAGTGGGAAGAATGCAAATAAGACATGGTGACCCTGCATTTAGAGCCTATGATATTAACTTGCCTTCAAGAGGAGACATAAGTGTAGGAATATTTAATATTAAGGGAGAAAAAGTTGTTTCAAATAAAAGTTATCAAAATGTTGGACCAGGTGCCTGGAAACTCCCATTAAATTTAAGTGGATTAATATCAGGAACATATTTCCTATCTGTTTCATACAATGGAAAACAGATAGCTAGAAGATTTCAAACACCAACAAATAGCGGTATTTTTAATCCATTCCCAAGTAACTTGGAAAACAAATCTATTGATGATTATCTAGGGCAACCCAATAAATCTATATTAAAGTCTCAAGATTCTGATGACAACACAACTACATATGACTTTGATGTCCCAGAAACAGATGAATATGAGGCTGGGAGAAATACTCAGAATCTCAGGTAGTGTAAAATAGATATGAAAGAATATTAGTTAGTTCGGGAAAAAGTTTCCCTAAAATTTAATTGAAGTAATGTGATGTAAATTTGCAAAAAATAATTCAGAATGTCAAGCGAAAAAGGAATTGA
>Ga0208771_1000834_pt1 | contig 17586 bp, 13 predicted proteins | sample AntAceMetag02UKX_FD_184775 | JGI IMG/M metagenome (GOLD analysis project Ga0208771, IMG submission 184775) | Saline lake microbial communities from Ace Lake, Antarctica - Antarctic Ace Lake Metagenome 02UKX (SPAdes) (version 2) | ecosystem: Environmental > Aquatic > Non-marine Saline and...
ATATTAAGAAACTAATGTCACATTGAACTTGTAAAGAACAATTGTTTTTAGCAATATCTTCAATATCATATTTATTTCGCATCTCTCCGATTAATTTTCCAAAGTAATATTCATTAGGAAAATCTGGATCATCGGAATTTAGAGTGTCTCGTTTCCGCATTATCCCGGCAATTTCCTTCATTGTTTCAATCACATCATATGAAAATATATTTTGTACTAACAGCTTTATCTTTTCGTTGCTCAAACCGAACTTTCTTAATTCAAATATTATTAATAACCTTATTAAATCTAAAATTGAATACTTTCTCCATCCAGTTTTTTTAGTTAATCTTTCGCTTTCAAAAAAGCCTTTGCTTTCCCAATCATTAATCATTCTATAAGTTATGTCCTTATTTATAGCGTTTATCTCTTTAAATGAAAAATAACTATTATTTATTATTGAGCTGAATTCTGGTATTCTCTCAAGCAATTCTAAAAGTTTTGGGCTAACTTCCTTATTCATTTACACTCCAATTTATATATTTATGTATAAATTAATAAATTATACATGTATGTCAAGTTTAATTTAATAATGAATTAGTTTGAACTAATATTTTGGTGGACTTAACTAAAGCTTATGTGTACATTCTTCTTGACACAATTATAACTTAATCAACCTTAATTAATAGTATAATATTCAAATTATAATATGAGCAGGGAGAAATTGTGAGTTTATTTCAAAAAGTAATTATTAGAAAAGCTCTAACAAACCAGCAATCTGATTTAATAAAATACTGTTATGAGAAGTACACTAAATACTTCAATAATGTTGGTAGGATAGAACGAATTAGACTCCTGAAAGAAGAACAATATCAAGAAGGTTTTTTAAGAGAGCTGTTTGTTGACTGTTTGAATTATACTATAAATCCAAATGAGAATTATAATCTAACAACTGAATATAAAAACCTAACAGATGCAGAAAAAGCAGATGGAGCAATTCTTAAAGATAGTAATCCAATAGCTGTTATAGAACTAAAATCAACGAAAACAAAAGATTTGAAATCAATTGAAAAACAAGCTTTCAATTATAAAGCTCATCAAACAAATTGTAAGTATGTTATCACTTCCAATTTTGAGAAAGTGAGATTATATATTGATGATGCAACTGATTTTGAAGAATTCAATGTTTTCGAACTCTCAGAGGATGAATTCAGCAAATTTTATCTTTGCTTAAGTAAAGAAAGCATTTTTGAAGATCTACCTGCAAAGATGAAAGAAAGCTCTAACCAGCACGAAGAACTTATTTCCAAAAAACTTTATAAAGACTATTCAGTTTTTAGAAATAACATATATCAAAATTTGGTAAAAAATAATCCTCACGTTAATAAATTACTTCTATTCAAGAAATCCCAGAAACTACTGGATAGGTTTCTATTTATATTTTTTGCAGAAGATAAAGAATTAATCCCACCTAACTTGATTCGTAAAATAATTGATGATTATAACAAGCTTAAAGAGATGGATCACTATACACCCCTATATGATGAGTTTAAAAGGTTTTTTGGATATATTAATGATGGTAATTCTAATTACAAAATCAATGCCTACAATGGTGGTTTATTCCGATTTGACGATATATTGGATAAGGTGAACATTGATGATGAAGTCTTGATTACTGATTCACTCAAACTTTCATATTATGATTTCGATTCTGAAATAGATGTAAATATTTTAGGTCATATTTTTGAACATAGCTTAACAGATATTGAGAAATTAAATGCAGAGATAAGCGGAGAAAAATTAGACAAAAAACAAACGAGAAGAAAAAAAGAAGGTGTTTTCTATACTCCTAATTACATAACTAAATATATTGTTGAGCAAACAATTGAAGCACTATGCACAGAGAAAAGAAATGAACTAAAGTTAGATAATATTGAAGTTAATGAAACATACTTTAAGAAAGGTCGTAAAGCAATTCCAACCTCTTCAAAAAAAGGTGATGATTTATTTAATAGATTAGTAGCTTATAAAGAATGGCTTTTGTCTCTCAAAATTCTTGATCCAGCTTGTGGAAGTGGAGCATTTTTAAATCAAGCTCTTAACTTTTTGATAGATGAACATAACTTTATAATTGAACTTGAAACTGAGTTACGAAAAGGACAACTTTTTGCTTTTGATATAAAAAAAGCTGTATTGGAAAATAACCTTTATGGAGTTGATATAAACGAAGAAGCAGTTGAAATTGCTAAACTTTCTCTTTGGTTGAAAACTGCTGAAAAGGGAAGGAAATTAACTGATTTGAATAAACACATAAAGTGTGGAAATTCACTTATTGATGATCCTAAGATTGCAGGAGAGAAAGCTTTTGACTGGAATAAAGAATTTCCTGAAATTATGCAAAATGGTGGTTTTGATGTTGTGATTGGAAATCCACCATATGGAGATTATTTTAGCGATAAAGAAAAATGTTTTATGCAAGTAAAATTTCCCGATTCATTTTCTGGCACATTTGATATTTATATTATCTTCTTTGAACTTGCTCTAAGAATAACTAAATCAAACGGAAAATTATGCTTCATTACTCCAAATACTTTTATCAATTATATGCAATTCTCTGGTTTACGGAATATCCTAACTAAAGGAAATAACATTGAGCAAGTAATAAGTCTCATTAATGTATTTGAAGATGCAATATTAGACTCAGCAATTATCTTATTAACAAAGAATAAAAATCAAGAATCCTTTTATAAAGGGATGATTTTTAAGAAAGAAATTACTTCTTTGGATTCGTCAATTATTCCAAAACTCAATTCTCAAAGCTTAACAATCAAAGGATTTAATCTAAGATCCTCTAAGAATTTTAATGTTAAAAAACTAATTAATAAACAACCTTATAAATTAAGTGACGTATTAAAAATAACTCAAGGAATTACTACTGGTTGTAACAACTGTTTTATAAATAAAAAAAACTATTTTCTTAATAATAAGATTTCAGAAGAAGTTCTACATAAAGTATTAAAAGGAAAAACAATAAACCGTTATAAAATTCTTTACGATGATGATTATTTATTGTATTCAACAAAATCAGCAAATGAATATGTTCAAAATAAGATTGCAAACTTATTAAATCCATTTAAAGATAAACTTTCCCAAAAAAGAGAGACTAAGAAAGGCAAACTTCCTTGGTTCTGTTTACATTGGTCTCGAAGCGAAAGAGATTTTAGCGAACCCAAAATTCTAATTCGTCAAACAGCCAATCATATAATTGGAGTTCTCGATATTCAAAATCATTATCCAATTGACACAATACATACGTTAAACTTAAGGAGTGATTTAAAAAATAAAGAAAACGTATTATTGTTCTTTCTTGGTTTGCTTAATTCTAAACTTTTCAAATATTTATATGGATGGAAACTATATGAAGATGGAAAAGTTTATCCACAAATTAAGAAAGTAAACATCGAATGGTTACCAATACCTTATTATAATAATTTAGATGTATTTTCACAAAAAATTGATAAAATTCAAGAATTAGCCAATTTTGAAGAACAAGTAATCATTAAATTTCTACATCGACTTGAAACCAATTTTGTAGTAGATAAGCTTAGTAATAAATTGAAAGCATTCTACAATTTTGATTTCAATACTTTAAGAGCTGAGTTGAAAAAGAAAAAGATAAAACTAACTCTTTCACAGCAAGACGAATGGGAAGTTTATTTCAATAGTTACAAGGAAGAAGTAATTCAAATCCAAAAGCAAATTGATAAAACCGATAAAGAAATTGACCAAATGGTTTATAAGCTTTATGGATTAACAGAAGAAGAAATTGAGATTGTAGATAGTGGTTTATAAGAATATTAGTTATTTCTTAATATTATTTAGAAGTTCACAAAAACTTTTATCATCTGGAAACTCTGGATCACTAATATCCAGCAAATCTCTATTTCTTATCAGATCAGCAATTAAATTCATTGTTTTATTTATATCAACAGATTTGTACTTTCTAAAGGCTCTACTTTCGGCTAACTCAATTCTTCTTTGTAATGCTTGCTTCATAATAATTTCCTTATATAGAGTTGGGATGTAAACCAAATATAGTTATAGTTCCCTTTTCCAGTGGATTATTAGGTTTGTATTCTTTTCCTTTATAAATATATATTGAAGTTATTGTTTTTGTCCAATCATATTTTGGATTTAATAACTTTTCAAGGTTTTCTAATCTTCTAATTATTACCTTCATATTATTCCTTTTTTTCATTATTTACTACTTCAAATTTGAAATCAACAATATCATTATTTTGTTTTTCTTCAATTTTTTCTATTCTTTCAATTATTTCTTCCTGTTCTATGAACTTTTCCGTGAAATCTAAAATTTTTGTTGCTGTTCTTAACTGGATATTTTCATTATCTGAGTTAAGTAAATTTGTTAGAACTTTCACAGCTTCAGTAGTAGAGATTTTCAAATCATTTAAAGCTTGATGAACTATTTCTTTCTTTATTCGATTTAGTTCCTCTTTGTACTCAGTGAGCTTCAACCAAGCATAATATGTAGTTTTACCTATCTTTGCTTCTTTCAGTCCATCAGCTATTGATTTGGAGCTTAGAATAACAGGAATTGAATCTAATTGTCTTTTAGTTAGTTCGGTTCTGTTTAGTTCTGTTTTGTTCATAGTTATTCCTATGTAATACTGGTTCTATATACTGTTGGGAATAAACATATTACTATATATAGCTTTGCTTATATTGCTTTTCTTGTTCTATCATGGGTAACAACTCCCTTAGTTTATAGATTTTATCAAGTTCTTCAATGATTTCAGTATAATATTGGTTCGAAATGTAATCAGTTTGGGATACCATTTCAAAAAGCCGACCGGTTTTCCGGACGGCTTTTTTTATTAATAATAATCATAAAAAAAAAGACACAAGCCGGAGCCTGTGCCTTAATTTTTTGGTTTAAAACCTTGTTAACAACTTGACACCAAAACCTGATTTTCTAATTTCAAGACATTAAAATTTCAACCAAACACTGCCAAAATTAGAAAATGAGATGAAAGGAGTCAAGATGAAAAATTATCGACTTGGAATTGACCTTGGTGCAACATCACTCGGATGGAGCTTATTTGAACTTGATAACAACAATGAACCAGTAAAATTAATGAGAGTAGGTGTCCGTATTTTCCCGGATGGAAGAAAAGCTGCAGGCAAATGGTCTAAAAAAGAGCCTCTGAACGTAACCCGAAGAACAGCACGTGGAATCAGAAGAAATAGAGACAGATACCTGCAGCGAAGAAATGATCTGATGAAATATTTAATTGAAAACAATTTAATGCCAAAAGACATTTCCGAAAGAAAAGAACTTGAACATCTTGATCCATATTATTTGCGAGCAAAAGGTTTAGACGAACAACTAACTTTATTTGAATTTGGTAGAGCTATTTTCCATTTGAACCAAAGAAGAGGATTTAAAAGCAACCGTAAATTTGATTCAGCAGATAAAGAAACTTCTATTATGAAAATGGCTATTAAAGAGTTAGCAGAAAAGTTGGAAGAAACAGATTCAAGAACTCTTGGTGAATATCTTTATAATCTGAACAAAGATTTACCCAAAAAAGAAATAGTTCACAGCAAACCAAGAAGAGTGAAAAAAGGTGACAAATCTTATAACCTCTTCCCCGATCGTGCAATGTACCTTGATGAATTTGAACAACTTTGGGAAAAACAACATGAATTTCACTCTGAGCTAACAAATGAGATAAAAACAAATATTAAGAACATAATTTTCTATCAAAGAGATTTGAAACCGCAAGAGAAAGGAAGCTGTCAATTTGAAGAAGGAGAATTCCGATGTTCTTTTGCCTATGTTACAGCTCAAAAATTCCGTATCTTTCAAGAACTTAATAATCTCGAACTATTAGATTTTAATAAGAAAAATCATAAACTGACTGACGAACAAAGAGCAATAATTTTGCACACATTGTTAACACAAAAAACAGCAACATTTAAATCTTTACGCAGAAAGCTGGGAAAAGACTTTGCAAACAATTTTACTTTCAATCTGGAAAGCGAAAAAAGAAAAGATCTGAAAGGTGATGAAACGTCTGCCATAATGAGAAAAGATAATTATTTTGGTGATAAATGGGATGAACTGGCTGATACAGAAAAAGATGAAATAGTTACAAAAATCTTAAATGAAGAAAACGATAAAGAAGTTGAAACGAATCTTGTAAATTGGCTTTGTGATAAATACTCTCTTTCAGAAGAAAATGCTCAAAATATTGCAAATGCTTCTCTTTCTAAAAAGATCAGTAACCTCAGCGGAAAAGCAATTCGTAAACTTTTACCATTCCTGCAAGACGGTTTCATTTATTCTGACGCATGTGAAAAAGCTGGTTATAAACTAACCGATGAAGCACCGGAAAAACCAAAATTCTATAAAGGTAATCTTCCTTATTATGGTGAACTTTTTGAAAAAGATGCACTATTTGGTGATAAAGAAAAATATAATTCAGAAAATGAACCTGAAAAATATTACGGTAAAATTCCCAATGTTACTGTTCATATTGCACTCAATCAATTGCGTAAATTCATCAATGAACTTAGCAAAACTTACGGCGCACCAAAGCAGATTGTTTTGGAACTGGCAAGAGAGCTTAAACTTGGAAGAAGCAAAGTTGCCGAGATCGAAAAAATTCAGGCAAAAAATAGAAAATACAATGAAAAAATTGCTGTTGAATTAGAAAAAATAAGTGTTGAAAATAATTATGCAAACAGAACAAAATACAAACTTTGGGAAGAGCTTGCAGACGACCCGACCAAACGATGCTGCCCTTTTTCAGGTATTCAAATCCCAATTCATAAATTATTTACGCATGAATTTCAAATTGAACATATTCTGCCAAAATCAAAAACATTTAACGATAGAATGGTAAATAAAACAATAGCTCACAGAAAAGCAAACCAGGATAAAGGTGAACGAAGTCCTTTCGAAGCTTTCGGACATAATCCAACTGGATACAACTATAATGAGATTCTATTGAGAGCAGAGCAATTACCATTTGCAAAAAGAAGAAGATTTTTTCCAGATGCAATGAAAAATTATGAAGATGAAGGTGAAGTATTAAGTAGAATGCTGACCGACACACAATATATGAGCAGAATTGCCAGAAAATATATGGCTTTTGTCTGCGGGAAGAATAATGTGTGGTCAATTCCCGGACAGCTAACTGCAAAGCTGAGATCAAAATGGGGATTAAATGAACTACTTTCTGAAGACAGCAGTAAAAACCGTGCTGACCATCGTCATCACGCAGTCGATGCTTTTGTGGTTGCCTGCACTTCACGTTCCACAATGCAGAAAGTAGCAAGAGCAATTGGTAATTCCCGCGATAAATTCATAGATAAAATGCCGCCGCCTTTTAAGCAGTTTAAACATAAGGAGATGAAACAATTACTCGATGATATGGTCATCTCTTTCAAACCGGATCACGGAAATGCAAAGAAAGCAATTACCGAACATAAAACAGTGGGACAACTTCATAAAGAGACAGCTTACGGTTTGGTCAGCAAAGATGAGGAAAAAGGAAAAATAATTCTCTCTGTTAGGAAAGAATTGGTAAGTTTAGAAAGCATTAAAAAAATAAAAGAAATTACCGACCCAAGAATCCGTGCAACTTTATTACAGCTAACCGAAGGAAAAACAGGTAAAGAAATTACTGGAATTATTTCTGAATTCTCTAAAGAAACAGGCATTAAACGTGTGAAAACACAAATTGAAAAATCTTTGAATTCGGTTGTTCGCATTGAAGATAATAAAGGAAATTACAAATATTACGAGTTGCGAAACAATTATTGTGCTGATATTTACTGCCCTGATAAAGGTAAAAAAGCAGGAAAATGGCAAATCGAAATTATCCCTATGTTCTATGCTCACCAAACAAATTTTATCCCAGACTGGCAAAAAGCAAACCCAACCGCAAAAAAAATTATGCGTCTTTACATAAACGATACCGTTGCTTATGAAGAAAATGGGGAAACAGTAATTAGACGTGTAAAGAAAATGAATATTGATGGCAGATTATTTTTTATTGATCATAAAATTGCTAAATCTGATAAAGACCCAAATGCAACATCGGTAAAACAATTGCAAGAAAAAGATGGTCGTAAAGTGGGAGTTGATATTTTGGGTAGAGTAAGCGACCCTAAAAGGGCAAAATGAAAATCGTTGAAATTTCGCAGAGTGGTATTCACTTAAAACTTTATCGTGGTTTCATGGTTGTGCATAAAAGCGGTGAAGAAATTGGCAGGGAACCAATAGATGATATTGACTGCCTGCTTATTTATGGTTACGGTGTAACTTATTCTCATAATCTATTGCTTAAATTTTGCGAAGTGAATATTCCTATAATTCTTTGCGGAAATAATTTTATGCCGATTGGTTTTGTGATGAGTACTAATGCTAATTACGAAAGGAAAACACGACTTCAAGAACAAATAAATGTTACCCTCCCATTCTCTAAAAAGCTCTGGCAAACCATAATCAAAGAGAAAATTAAAAATCAGCAGATTGTGTTACAAAATGCAGGTGCAGAAGCAAAAGATTTTACTTATCTTATTGCCAAAGTAAGATCCGGTGATATTGAAAATGTAGAAGCAACTGCTGCCAGAAAATATTGGAAACGTTTATTTGGAGAAGATTTTAAAAGAGATTTTGATCTTGGCGGAATTAATAGTTTCCTCAATTTCGGTTATGCAATTTTAAGAAGCTGCGTTGCCCGTTATCTCATTGCAACCGGTTTAGATGCTTCACTTGGTTTACATCACAAAAATAAACTTAATACTTTCTGTTTGGCAGATGATATGATGGAACCTTTTCGTCCCTTTGTAGATAATAAAATATTGCAGATGAAAATTTGTAATGCTGATGTGCTTTCTCCAAAACATAAAAAAGAACTCGCAAGTTTTCTAAATGACAGATTTATGATGAGTGGTGAAAATTTATCATTACAAAACTGCATTAAAAAATCAATTCTATCACTGTTATTTTCCTATCGTTCAAAAAAAGATCATTTGAAATTCCCGTTATTTAAATGATCAGCGGATTCAGATTGATGTGGATGATGGTTATGTTCGATCTTCCAGTAGTTGAGAAAAAAGATAGAAAAGCTGCTTCTAAATTTCGCAAATTGTTGCTTGATGAAGGTTTTGATATGTGTCAGTTTTCTGTTTATATGAAATTTTGCGGAACAAGAGAAAGAACAACAAAATATGTAAACATAATTAAAGAGAAAGCACCCTCAAATGGAAAGGTCAGCATCCTATTTTTTACTGATAAACAGTTTGAAAAAATTATAAATATTTTTAACCGAGAGAAGTATGAATTGCCGAGAAGATCGGAACAATATGTGCTTTTTGAAGACATTACAGCAGAAAATTAGCAGTCATATCGAGTCAAAGCCCTTAGGGTTAAGGGCTTATAAACTCAATACTTTAGAAAATCAGGTTTCGGTGTCAAGTCGCAACAAACAAATCTCAGATGTTTGTTCTTTCACAACTTTAGAAAATCAGGTTTCGGTGTCAAGTCGCAACAGTGTAGATGTGTCTATCTGTCCAAGTCGACTTTAGAAAATCAGGTTTCGGTGTCAAGTCGCAACACTTCTGCTATTGTTGTTCTGTAATTTCCAACTTTAGAAAATCAGGTTTCGGTGTCAAGTCGCAACACCCATTCTATTTTAAATTCTCCACTTGTTACTTTAGAAAATCAGGTTTCGGTGTCAAGTCGCAACTGAAGGTGATGTTGTTTTGGTAAAATTTAAACTTTAGAAAATCAGGTTTCGGTGTCAAGTCGCAACAAGTTCTTCAAGTTCAACATCTTTCTTAGCACTTTAGAAAATCAGGTTTCGGTGTCAAGTCGCAACATTATAACCCTCCAGTTATTTTCTTTTCTAACTTTAGAAAATCAGGTTTCGGTGTCAAGTCGCAACAGCACAGCGTGCCTATCATTATATCCCTTAACTTTAGAAAATCAGGTTTCGGTGTCAAGTCGCAACAACACGCTCAGGCTTATCTAACCCTACAACACTTTAGAAAATCAGGTTTCGGTGTCAAGTCGCAACTAGATGGGATAAGTGATGTTTACAGAAATAACTTTAGAAAATCAGGTTTCGGTGTCAAGTCGCAACTAGGGACACATAGCATAGGTTTGTCATTTTACTTTAGAAAATCAGGTTTCGGTGTCAAGTCGCAACAGTTAACTTTCAGACTTGACTTAATAACTCAGCTTGCTGAGGAATTGAGTTAAGAATGAATTGATTATATTAACCGTAATCTTTAAGTCAATTCTCCTGCGGATTATTAACTCAAATCTTACAATTTATTAAATATAATATTTTTATATTTTTTCGTAAAGAATCTAAAATTACCTTTCCGTAGAGTAATATTTTCACTATCAAAAAATTCCAGCAAGATCATCGCAGTCCCGCGGTTCGTAATCAGAAGGTCTCTCAATTGCGAAACTTTAATACCCTCGGTTGATTTTGTAAGTTGTTCAAGCAATATTTTCTTTGCCTTTTCAACAAGATCAAAATGAAGATATTTTTGCTGGAGGAAATAAATATCCCCATTATCAATTAGATAGGAGATTATCTGTCCCATCCGTTTTTTTGATATATTTTCATCATTTGCAAAATCAATTAATTCAGATGGATCAACAGCAATGTTGCCTTTCGATCGTATCAAATCATCTGCTTTTTTAATCATCGCTTTTATTTCATTGTTCAAGTTAACTTCATGAGAAATTAGAACCCAGGTTTTTCCTTCTTTCCTGAGTTTTGCTCTCTCCTCTAAATTATATAAAATCTGAGTTAGTGTGATTTTTGTTTCTCCGTTTTGATCTTCTCCAAAAATCCCCATTAATTCCTTAAAAGTTTTTCCGCTATTTTTTAAAGGATTCATAATATGAAAATCCTTTAGTCCACTAAGTATCTTATTTTGGTAAACTGTGTTCATCTTTTTTTTCAATAAGATTATTTCATCTCTAGATTGGTAGAAAACAATATCTCCAGGTAATTTTTGGAATATCACTTCTATTAGTTCATCAGGATTCACATCAAGGTAATCAGCTATTGTTTTCTGTGATAATGGCAGTGCGGATTTCCGTACCTCTGCAGCTACCATTTCTTCAAGTTCTCCACTGGCAATTTTCTTCACGATCTCAATTTGTGTTTCTCTTCTGCGACGATGATGCAAAGGATACGGGTCTACCACATAACCTCCACCCAGAGTAAGATTTCCTGATGAATTCCGGATTATAAATTTATCGTTATATTGTGTAATGATCGGATGTGGTAGGTACACTTGCGCTAAACAGTTTTCTCCACTTTTTAAATGATCTCTATCCAACAAGTGGATCCGCGCCATAATTCTGTTGGTACCTAATAAAAAGATCACCTGATTCCACAATTCTAAAGTAACATCATTTTCATATATATTTAGTTTGATATCAATAAGTTGAGTTGATTTTATCTTTTTGTTCGATAGCACCATCCCATGCTTAAACTCTTTTTGTTTAAAGCCAACCAGATTAAAAGAAGCACGATCTCCTGCACTAACTTGATTCACTTCCTTGCCATGATGCTCCAACCTTCTAATTCTCAATTCCTTCTCATTTGGAAGTAGAAATACTAGTTCATTTTTCGTGATCGTTCCTGAAATTATAGAACCATTCACAATTGTACCAAAACCTTTCTGGGTAAATATACGATCAATATACATGCGGAAAAGACCTTCCGTTTTCCTTTGTGGAATTGCATCAACAATAATTGATATTTCATTGATAAGTTCCTCGATTCCATGTTTTGTTTGGGAAGAAACTTGAATTATTGGAGCATTATACAAAAATGAATCTTTTACAAAATCTTTTAACTCTTCAGTTGCAAGTTCTAAAAGTTCTTCATCTACCAGATCAATTTTATTTAGAACAATTATTCCATTTGTGATTCCAAGAGTCTTCATGATCTCGAGATGTTCTTTCGTTTGCGGCATAATCCCTTCATCAGCAGCGATAACTATAAGCACGAAATCTATTCCACATGCTCCTGCAACCATTGTTTTAATAAAATCTGCGTGCCCGGGTACATCCACAATTCCCACACTATTTCCATTTGGAAGATCTATATGTGAAAAGCCCAGATTTATTGTAATTCCACGTTCTTTTTCTTGTTTGTGTGTATCACAATCGTAACCCGTAAGTGCTTTAATCAAAGCTGTCTTGCCGTGATCAACGTGTCCAGCAGTTCCCATTATCAGGTGTTTTGTTTTCATTATACCTTCTTATAAAAATTCTCAATTATTAAAATTTGTTTTGTTAAAATTCCGTCAAGAATACATTAGTTAATTTTTCTAGTGAATCAAAAAAATCTTTACATAAAAAAAAGTGATAAATTGTTTGTTCCAAGTTAGAGAGAGGACGGAACTGGTGTTCCAACTGGTCTTCAAAACCAGTAATAGGCAGCTAAAACTGTCTACGGCAGGTTCGATTCCTGCCCTCTCGGCCATTTATAAAAAAAGAGTTAACAACGAACTAAAACTAACAAAAAAAGTAACTATTATATCTCTGCAATTGGATTTGACTTAAGAATTCAAAAATCTTTAAGCTTTGCCTGACAAAGACTTGAGTTGAGAACAAAAAAAATAAACACTGAGATTCCTATAAGTAAAAGAAAACTTATATCTGATCTTTAAATTTTATTATCTGTGTCTATCTGAGTAAACTGCAGTTAATAACTTTATACAAAATTCATCAACTTATTAAAACAAAATTGACAGATTGTTGTACTCCTTTTTTTTGTATAATCAGAAGTTTAGGAAGGTAATATGAACAAATTAATTTTTTTCTTATTTTTATTATTGGCAATATCTTCTTGTGCAGATAACTACCCAAAATTCGATGCCAACAATGCATTTAAACATTTGGAAAAGCAGTGTGATCTTGGTGTAAGGAATCCTGGTTCGGATGGTATTGAACTTTGCAGAGATTATATCATTAATGAATTAACTAAATGTAATGCAGAAATTGAATTGCAAAAATTTACAGAGATTATTAACGGAGAAGAAATTGATGGCGTGAATATTATAGCAAGTTTCTATCCTCAAATGAGCCGACGAATTCTTCTTGGTGCACATTACGATACCCGCCCATGGGCTGATAAGGAAGAAGATATTTCGCTTCATAATACCCCAATTCCAGGAGCAAATGATGGAGCAAGCGGTGTTGCGGTCTTGCTTGAGCTGGCAGAAATTATTTTTACACAACAACCTCAGCAGTTTGGCATAGATATGGTCTTTTTTGATCTGGAAGATATGGGCTCTTACAGAGAAAATGAAACTTGGTGTTTAGGTTCTTCTTACTTTGCAGATAATTATTCAAGACCAAAACCTGAGAAAGCAATTGTTATAGATATGATCGGCGATACAGATCTTTCTATAAATATGGAATATTATTCGTATCATAACTCTCCAAATCTGGTTAAGGAAGTTTGGGAAATTGCAAAACAACTTGGATATAATGAGTTCAACCCCAGAATAACAAACCGGATATATGATGACCATTATCCGCTTATTGCTGCAGGCTTTAATGCAATAGATATTATCGATTTTGAGTATCCCTCCTGGCATACTTTGGAAGATACTCCAGATAAGTGTTCCCCTAATTCCCTGGATGTTGTAGGGCAAACTATGGTAAATTTAATCTATCAGGAAAAATGAAAAAACTGAATAACCTTCTCACATCAAATGAACAGAAACTTCTACTGTTCATAGTTTTCTTTGCCTTTACCGGTTTAGTGACGAAGTATACAGGACTAATCGCTGAAGAAGGGGTAAATTTAGCTGATAGTCTAAACTTCCAAAAAGATTACCAACTGCAATACGATTTACAAAATATTACAAAAGAAGAACTGATAACTATACCTGGAATCGGAGAAAAAAAAGCAGAAGATATCTTACGATATAAAGAAGAAAATGGTTTTCAAACTAAAACAGAATTAATGAACATTAAAGGCATTGGTAAGAAGACATTTGATAAAATCGAGAAGTACTTCATAGACTTGGGATTTGAGGATTCTACAACTACTGTTATTCCTGTGAGAAAAGCTATCAATTCCATTCCAAATAAAATAAATATCAACACTGCAGGAAAAAACGAATTGACAAAAATTACTGGTATTGGTCCTTCAAAAGCAGAGAAAATTATTGCATTTAGAGAAAAGATCGGAAGATTTGAGAAGAAAGAAGATCTCTTGCAAATCAAGGGAATCGGCGAAAAGACGTTGGAAAAAATGAAAAATCAAATAACGCTGGGAGAATGATTATGATGGATAAGGCTACACTAACCATCACATTAGCTGAATTGTATGAAAATCAGAATCAATATATCGATGCATTGATGATCTATAAAATTCTTTTTAAAGAAAATCCAACGGAAGAATTGCAAAATAAAATTGAAGAATTGAAAGATAATATATTCGATGAAGATTCTCTTGATTACTCTTCAATAATTGATCAGATCTTTACCAAAGAAGAAAGAAAAATATTTAATATTCTACCCCACAAACGCTATAAAGCATACAAAGAATCACAAATCGAACTGAAAAATGAAGAAACATATCCGGAGGAATTTGCCAAAGTAAAAGAAGAAGAAATTACTATAAATGATACATTAGAAGATGATATTTCTCTAGAAGAAATTGATCAACCAGTAAATAATAGTGAAAATAAAATACTAAATTTATTAATACAGCTTTCCCATTTAAAGCCAGATACTGTAGAAAAAATCCTTAAAGAAAATGTTGGATCAGATACATCTCTCGCAGAAATAAAACTATCTGACTTAGATTATGTGATAGAATTACTAAAAGTTTCAGAGAATGTCGAAAGAGATTAAAGAGATAAATAAATTGTGCATTAAGTGCACTCATAAATGTAAGCAATCAGCAGAAGTACACCTGCTTGGTTGCCCTCATTTTGAAATGAAACCTAAGCAATTGGAAATACAGTTTTCCTATTCTAGTAAGGTTCGCAAATGAGAATTATAACAGGAAAATTCAAGAAAGCAAATCTGTTTACTGTTCCAGGTAAAACAGCTCGTCCAACAACAGATTACATAAAGGAAGTCATCTTCTCAGTTATCTCATCTTGTAACGGTAAAAACGTTCTTGATCTCTATGCAGGAAGTGGCTCTCTCGGTTTTGAAGCACTGAGCAGAAATGCTGATTTTGTGGATTTTGTCGACTTCTCTGATAAATCCATAAAAACTATGAAACACAATATCGAGAAATTAAAATGCACTTTCGATTGCAAAATTCACAAGAAGAAAGTGAGTGCTTTTCTTAATAGTATAGATAAAAAATTCGATTTGATCTTTATAGACCCTCCATATGATAAAGATTTAGTGAATTTTACAATTGAAAAAATTATTGATAATTTACTGCTAAGCCAAAATGGACACATTGTGATTGAGCATTCTCCCAGAGAAAAATTATTAGAAAAATGGAATGTAATGACCACTTATAATAAAAATTACGGAAGCAGTGTGATAACTGTTTTGACAAATGAAAATTTGCAAGCATAATATATTGAACGGAGTTTGTAATGAAAATTTATAATACACTAACAAATAAAAAAGAAGAATTTATCCCTATAGAGACAAATAAAGTAAGAATGTACGTTTGCGGTCCTACTGTATATAATTATTTTCATATTGGAAATGCAAGACCTCTTATTTTTTTCGATGTCGTAAAAAATTTCTTTGAATATATTGGTAATAAAGTAACTTTTGTACGGAATATTACTGATATCGATGATAAACTTATCAATCGTTCAATTGAAGAGAAAATCCCTGTATCACAAATCGCAGAAAAATATACTAAAGCTTTTTTTGATGACTGTAATGCATTAGAAATAAATCCAGCTGATCATCATCCTAAAGCTACTGAATACATCAATGATATGATCAAGCTTATTAAAGAACTTGTGGAGAAGAAGTTTGCTTACGAAGTAAATGGTGATGTCTATTTTTCTGTTTCAAAATTTACGGGATACGGTAAACTCTCCGGTAAAAAATTGGAAGATCTGCAGGCTGGAGCTCGTGTAGAAGCTAATAAGCAAAAAAAGCATCCCGCTGATTTTACACTCTGGAAAAGAGCAAAACAGGGTGAGCCAAAATGGGCAAGTCCTTGGGGTAAAGGACGTCCCGGTTGGCATACTGAATGTGTGGTAATGTCCCGCAAATTACTCGGTGGGACTTTTGATATCCATGGTGGCGGGATTGATTTAATTTTTCCTCATCATGAGAATGAAATAGCACAGGCTGAAGCATCTAAAAATCAGAAATTGGCAAATTATTGGATGCATAATGGATATCTTAATATCGAAGGTGAAAAGATGTCTAAAAGTTTAAATAATTTTTTCACAGCGCGGGATATTCTTAAGAAATATGATGCCGAAGCAATCCGTTTTTTCTTTCTTTCCAAGCATTATAGAAATCCAATAGATTTTAATGAAAATATCATTAAAGAATCCAGTCAAGCTGTTAAGAATTTTTATAATTGTTTAAAAAGTGTTGATTATCTTTCTTTTAAAGACGAAAAACTTAATGATCCTGATAATGAAAGAAAGGCTAATAGAGATTTATTTTTACAATTTATGAATAATGACTTTAATACTGCACAAGTTATTGCTTTATTATTTGAAATAGCTAGTGTTGTTAAAAATAATGATGAACCATTATATAGAAAGAAAATTTATTCTCACTTGCTGGTTGAATTTGGCAATGTGTTGGGATTCTTCCAAGATCTGGATAATAAACTTAGTAATGATCTTAGTGATATTTCCGGTGAATTAATAGAGCTTATCATTAATATTCGTAATCTCTTAAAAAAAGAGAAAAATTGGGAAATTGCCGATGCTATCCGTAAAGATCTGAAAGAGATTGGAATTATCCTGAAAGACACACCAAAAGGAACAAATTGGAGCATTAATAATTGAGAAATCTATAGTACTAAAATCTTGTTGTATTATTTTATTCTAAGTTCTTATTTCTAGCGTTTTTCAGCATTTATTAACTATTGAAATTAAATTGTTTTTATTCCCATTATTTTTTTATTTAAATATACAGAAAAAGATTTGACACATATAGTCAAAGAAAATTTTTTGTTTATTCGGTTGTATTTGATCTTTTTATAAACATAAAAGTGAAATTTGTTGACAGTGAATTGTCCTAAAAATCCTCTGTTTCGACATCAGATTGCCGACATGGCTCAACGGTAGAGCACTCGACTTGTAATCGAGCGGTTGTGGGTTCGATTCCTACTGTCGGCACCATAAATTGGAGGGGTTCCCGAGTGGTCAAAGGGAACAGACTGTAAATCTGTCGGTGGATGCCTTCGGAGGTTCAAATCCTCCCCCCTCCACCATTTTTTACAATTTACAAAAAAGCGGGAGTAGCTCATTTGGTAGAGCATTAGCCTTCCAAGCTAAGGGTAGCGAGTTCGAGCCTCGTCTCCCGCTCCATTTTAACAGCTCATGTAGCTCAGGCGGTAGAGCGCATCCTTG
>Ga0208771_1000841_pt1 | contig 17544 bp, 16 predicted proteins | sample AntAceMetag02UKX_FD_184775 | JGI IMG/M metagenome (GOLD analysis project Ga0208771, IMG submission 184775) | Saline lake microbial communities from Ace Lake, Antarctica - Antarctic Ace Lake Metagenome 02UKX (SPAdes) (version 2) | ecosystem: Environmental > Aquatic > Non-marine Saline and...
GAATCGATAGCTCTTGTAGTCATCTCTGCCTCCTTTTTACCTAAATCAACAGGGAAAACAGATAGATGATGACCGTTAACCTATATAATGTCAACTATCATTTTGTTACGTATAGTTTATTGAAGTCGTGTTTTTGGGGAAATGCTTTTTTGTAGCAGCTTTCTTCTGGTAATGCGCAAGCGTGAGCTATGAAAAAATGAAATATGCAGGTTATTGGCGTCACCTCCTCAAAACCATTTCAGCAGAAAATTGATTATTACCACTTGAAAGTCTCATCGTAATATGTCTTGACAAGATATCATAAGAGAGTTAGTAGTTTAGCGTATTCTATTGATCTTGACTGTATTATATGCGCTTGTGAACAGCTGTAATAACCGAGGGGGATATTATGGTCTGATCATCTAAAGCCCTGTTTCTCAAAACGAGAGATGGGGCTTTTGTGTTTGCAGTGTGCAGAGGTTATCGGTGGTTTTAGCTATCAAGATATAATAGATTTAAAAAATACAGATTTTATTCATTCAATAGACTTTTGGAACTTTTCACTTCGGAGGAACATTCATGAAAAAGAAACTTATTTTCTGAAAAATTAACATAACTGAAACGATAATTAGGCAGGGGAAATCGGCTTCCCCTGATTAGAATTATTGAAGATAAACTGTACTTCATAACTGTTGACCATGGAGTGGCTTTCCTTGACATTCAAATAAATCTTGTTTTATGCTGCGGCGCTCAATATTAATTAACCTAAATAAGGAGACTTAAATGGCTATCGATTTTTTAGTACACGAAGCTGCGGATGGCGTAGGCGTAGTGGTCGTTGAAGGCCTGAAGGCCAATCAAGAGATCACTGGCTGGGTCATGAAGGAAGATGAGACCGTCAAGGTCAAAATTGTCAGTGATATCCCTATCGGTCATAAACTGGCCCTGAAAGACTTTGCTGAAGGGGATACAGTAATGAAGTACAACACTGATATTGGCAGAGTGGTGGCTCCCATTAAAAAAGGCGAACATCTGCACGTACACAACGTTAAGACAAAGAGGTGGTAAATTATGGAAAATAAATTTTTAGGATATCGTCGTGAAAATGGTCGAGTTGGTATTCGCAGCCATGTCATCATCCTGCCCCTGGATGATCTGTCAAATGCCGCATGTGAAAAGGTAGCGAATAATATCAAAGGTACTATGGCAATTCCGCATGCCTACGGTCGACTGCAGTTTGGTGATGATCTTGATCTCCATTTTCGTACGCTGATCGGAACCGGATGCAATCCAAACGTCGCCGCTGTAATTGTTATTGGTATTGAACCACTGTGGACCGACCGTATCGTCCAGGGAATAGTCAAAACAGGAAAACCTGTTGCCGGATTTTCTATTGAAAAAAATGGTGAACTTAAAACCGTCTGCGATGCATCTCGCAAAGCCATGGAGTTTATGCAGCATGCGAGTGAATGCCAGCGCACTGAATGTGATATCAATGAGCTCTGGGTTTCTACTAAGTGTGGTGAATCAGACACTACTTCAGGAATCGCTACAAACCCAACCGTTGGAAATGCTTACGACAAGCTGTACGAGGCTGGAAACACATTACTTTTTGGAGAAACTACGGAATTGACCGGTGGTGAACATCTTGTCGCTGAGCGCTGTATAAATGATGATGTTCGCAAGGATTTTCAGTTTTATTTTGACCGCTATGACAAGGTAATCAAAGACCATAAATCCAATGATTTGATGGATTCTCAACCAACCAAGGGTAATATTGAAGGCGGCTTGACCACTATTGAAGAGAAAGCTCTTGGCAATATTGAAAAGATTGGCCATAAGGCTCCAATTATCGGCTGTCTTGAAAAAGCCGTTGCGCCTACCGGTCCCGGCCTCTGGTTTCAGGATTCCTCTTCTGCCGCCGCAGAAATGGTTACTCTCTGCGCTGCATCCGGGTTCGTTGTTCATTTTTTCCCCACCGGCCAGGGTAATATTATCGGTAATCCAATCCTTCCAGTCATCAAACTTTGCTCCAACCCGCGTACGCTGCGAACCATGGAAGAGCATTTTGATCTTGATGTATCAGGCCTGCTGCGCCGTGAAATCAATATGGATCAGGCGGGCGACAAACTTCTCGACATGATGGTTCGTACGGCTAATGGCCGTATGACCGCCACTGAGGTGCTCGGTCATCGTGAATTCATTATGACCAAGCTTTACGAGAGTGCGTAGTTTGCTGTAGTATTGGTTATATTCCGAAGAGTTGCTCTGGCGACTCTTCGGTTATCATATTACAAGGAGTATGTTTATCGGGGTTAGCTCAAAAAGTATTCTTAAAATTAACTGATAAGGAGATGCAGATGAAGAGAAAGCTGAACATGAAATTTTTGGTCACCGCAGTACTGGTAGCAATTTTTTTGATCCCAGCTGGTAACGTTCTGGCAAAAGATTATCTCAGTAAAGCCGTCAATTATGTCATCCCCTTCGGCCCTGGATCGGGTTTCTGTTTTCAGGCTTTGCAACTTTCTGCCTGTTGATGTTTGTTTCGATGTATGACGAGTGGACACCGAAAAGAAAGCTCATCTATCCTCTGATAGCGGTGAGCGTGGTTGCTGGTTTTTACGTTCTTTTCAGTAAGTTATTGGTTGTTCCCCTACCTGTGGGGTTGTGGTTTGAATAAGAGATAGTTAATTTCATCTGGAGTTTTTTATGAGTGATATTGTCATTACCGAATTTATGGATCAGTCTTCTTTTGAAGATATTAAGAAAAAATACCAGGTATTGTATGATCCTCAGCTGGTAGATCGGCAGGATGATCTCCTGCAGGCAGTTGAAAAGGCACGTGCAATTGTGGTTAGAAATCGCACCCAAGTGGATGCTGATCTCCTGGATCATGCCCCGGCATTGAAAGTTGTGGGGCGGTTGGGTGTCGGCTTAGATAATATTGATCTTACAGCCTGCAGGGAGAGAGGTGTGGCAGTTTGTCCTGCTACCGGTGCAAATGATGACGCAGTTGCCGAATGGGTGATCGTGAGTGTGATGACGCTGCTGCGTGGTTCCTTTTTACTTCGATCGCAAATGTTAAATGGAGAATGGCCACGCAATCAGGCAATGGGATATGAAACCGCGGGTAAAACCCTTGGTCTGATCGGTTTTGGCCAGATTGCACGTGTTACGGCCAAACTTGCACAACTGCTGGGTATGACGGTTGTTGCATACGATCCCTATGTTTCTGCTGATGATCCATGCTGGGAGAGTTTTCCCAAAGTTGATAAACTGGAGCAACTTCTCGAACGATCTGATGCCGTCAGCCTGCACGTTCCTCTCAATGATGCCACCCGACATTTACTGAATTCAGACGCCATGGCCCATATGAAAAAAGGAGCAGTGCTGGTTAATGCTGCTCGAGGAGGAATTGTGGATGAAAAGGCGATGATTGCCGCCATGAAATCGGGACATCTCGCGGGGGCTGCATTGGATGTGTACGAGTCAGAACCGCTTACCAAGGCTACGGCTGCCCACTTTGAAGATATGCCTAATTTGATCCTCACCCCGCATATTGGCGGTGTGACCGTCGAATCTAATCAACGCGTCAGTCAAGTAACCATGGCAAATGTAATCCAGGTGCTGGAGGCTTCCTCATGACGGAGATGAAATTCAGCCTTGATGAATTACACCAGATCGCTGTAAAGGCACTTTGCGCTCATAACACCAGCCCCGAAAACGCAAATTACGTGGCCAGGGCCTTGGTGGCTGCTGAGGCGGATGGTCTTAAAGGACACGGTATGTCACGTCTTCCCTCCTATTGCGGGCAGGCGGCAAGCGGTAAAGTTGATGGCCAGGCACAGCCGAAAATGACATCCGTGGCAGATGCTGCCATCCGTATTGATGCCTGTTACGGCTTTGCATATCCGGCTATGGCCCAGGCTGTTGAGAAACTTTCCGGGCTGGCACCAACTACCGGCATTGCTGTGGCAGCAGTAACACACTCTCATCACTGTGGTGGTGCCGGCTACTTTGTGGAAGCATTAGCCCGGCAGGGGTTAATCGGGCTGATGTTTGTCAACACGCCCAAAGCTATTGCGCCTTGGGGCGGCAGCGAAGGTGTGTTCGGCACCAATCCCATAGCCTTTGCCGCTCCGAGGGAGAGCAGGGACCCATTGGTCATTGATCTCTCGCTGAGTAAAGTTGCCAGGGGCAAAATCATGGTGGCCGAGCAGGAGGGATCAACTATTCCCGAGGGGTGGGCAGTTGATGCTGCGGGGAATTCCACTACTGACCCTAAGGCTGCTATGGCCGGCACCATGCTGCCCATGGGTGATGCCAAGGGAGCTGCTCTTGTGCTCATGGTGGAAATTCTGGCTGCGGCCCTTACTGCAGCCAATTTTGGTTTTGAGGCCAGTTCTTTCTTTACAGCCGAAGGAGAATCACCCGGTGTAGGTCAGCTCCTTATTGCTATAAATCCCGGCCCACTGTCAGGAGGGGTATTTACTGCACGTTTGGAAACCCTGTTAGCTGCTGTCCGGGAACAGGAAAATACACGTCTTCCTGGTGCTCGGCGTCTGGGATTGCGTCATGAGGCCAGAAAAAACGGTGTTTTAATTAAGGATCAACTTTATAATCAGTTGACTGCGCTAGGAGGCTGTCCGAGAATTCAATAGCTGGAAAACCCCTCTTCGAAAATAAGCATCAAATTTCGTCAAATCATTTTATGAAAAGCGATTGTCTTCAACAGAAATCACCTTCCGGCTATTGATCGCATCCTTTTGTTGTAAAACAGCGCTTTCTCGTATTCCGATACCCCCTCTATCAGGCAGCCATGGGAACCAATTTGTTTTCTTCGAGATGTTTTAATTTATATCCTATTGATTTTACAACCTTCTTAATGTTGTGTGCGGCACAGACAAGGGAAAATTCTCCACCTGCTTTTATAAAGCCACGCACACTGAATCCCCGAAAACCCATGTTCTTCTTTATCTGACCAAAGACAGGCTCAACAATAGTCTTTCGCTTTTTGTATATTTCTCTTGATGATTCCTTCTTCATCTTTTCAACCATCTCTTGCCGCAATGGCTCTTTACTGTCAGTCGAAACTGTCCGGGGGTTACCTTTTTTTGACTTGCAGCACCTGCTCCGGTAGGAACATTGATCACAATCTTCACTTCGAGCCTGATATATTTTCTTGTCATCACCGGTTCTGTTTCTTAATTCCAGCATATGGCCGGCGGGACAAATAAAACAGTCTTTATCCGCATCGTAGACGAAATCCGGTTTCTTTACCTTTCGATTGCATTCATCCAGAAATCTCTGATCCTTTTTCTCTCCCTTGCCTGTCGCTATATAGTCAACCTTATTCGTAGCTACAAGCGTAGCGTCCATATCCAGGGTCGCTGTACTTTCAGAATTTTGAAAACCGGAAAAGGCTGCCAGGTCTTTGTTAATTTTCACAAGACCTTGTAAATGCTCGTTTGGCGCAGGAATAAAGGCCTTACCCGGCTGCCTTAATCCTTCCTGCTCTTTGTTATGAAATTTTGCCAGATAACGAAATATCGATGACGGGGAGGGAACTGTACGTGTTTTCTCTTTACGCCAACGACGCAATAATGCTCTCCTCACTTTTCGCCTTAAACCATGAATCTCAGCTTTTTTCAGCACTTCACAAAATCCATCGTCTGCTTCAAGTTTCTTTATATCCTCAACACAGTCTCCACCTGCAAGATTGAGCAACACAAGGGAAAGAACGCTCTGACTGTCTGTCCAGCCCTGTCCTGTCCCCCTTTACGTACCTTTAAATGTTTCTCTATCGATTTGCTTAACCCTGTTACATGGATCAGATCAAGATACACTGGAAGACCAGCCAATGCCGTCATTCCTGTTGCGTTTCTTTCAGTTTCATACTTGAAAGGAAGAATGCCTTGTGTCATAATTCTTACACCTCGTTGATGATAGTTTTTGCTTACCAAAATAACTCTATCACCCTGTTTTTACAGGGTCAACGAGGTTTTTAACTTTTTTTGATGGTGGATCAGGGGTCTTCTAAGGAGCGCCGGATTAAATTACTTGAAATTATAATGCTAAAATGCCAATGTTAACGCTTGATAATAGCATTAACAACGTAACTTGTCAACAATAAATTTCACAATAAATTTCACGAGGAGGTATAAATGAGTACAAAGATGGTTACGGCGGGACAGCTCGCCGCAGATGCACTGGTTGATCTGGGCGTGGAACAGGTATTCTTCATTGCCGGGGGACACACCTATGCAATACAGCAAGGTCTTACGAATAATGGCGTACGTATGCTGGCCACCCGCCATGAGCAGGCGGCGGTGTTCATGGCTGAGGCATGGGGCCGGTTTACGCGAAAACCAGGGGTGGCCATGGTGACTGCGGGGCCGGGGTTTACCAACGCTCTAACACCAATCGCCAACGCCCGTTTGGCCAATTCTCCACTTCTGCTCATTGCCGGTGTCATTGGTCTGGGTGCTGGCGAGAAGCTGGACCTGCAGGACATGGTCCAATGTCCGGCCATCGTGCCGATGGTGAAACGCGCCTTTGTGTGCCAGAAGGCCGAACGGATCAAAGAGTTTGTGGATATGGCTTACCGGGCCTGCATAACCGGCAGGCCGGGACCGGTGTACCTGGAAATACCGGTGGATGTGGGCAATACCAAGGTGGACGCCAATATGGTAAAGAAGGTGGGAACTATACCGGATGACCGCGTCGTGGACCTAGCCAAGGCCTCGACGATGGTTGAAATGTTCATGCAGGCCGAAAGACCGATTCTCATTGCCGGCAGCGGGGCCTATTATTCGGAGGCGGGAGATGATCTGATCCGATTTATCGAAAAAACCGGCACTCCGATCTTTACGGCCACGCAAGGCCGCGGGGTAGTGCCGGATACGCACCCGCTTTGCTTTGAATCCTCCAGTGTGATAAGGCCCGGATGCGCCTGTTTTGCCAATATGAACGCGGACCTGATCGTACTGTTGGGAAACAGGATTAGTCTCTACTATGGTTGCGGCGACTTCCTGTGTCCGAATGCGAAAATCATCCAGGTGGACATCGAGCCCGAGGAAATCGGCAGGAATCGTTTCGTTGACCTCCCGGTTTTCAGCGATGTGCGGGAGTTCATCAAGGAATGCAATCGCATCGTGGACGCGAAAAAATACGGTGATGTGATGAAGAGGCGCTTTGAGCCATGGGTGAAGGAGCTTCGCACTCAGGAGGAGCCCATGAAAAACCTAGGGAAACTCGCCTTCGAGAGCGACCAGTATCCCATCCATCCCGGCCGGCTTGCCAAAGAGGTAGATGATTTCATGAACCGGGAAGACGACATCGTGATCGGGGATGGCGGGGATACCCAGATTTGGATGAACATGGCACGTACGTCAGTAAAGCCCGGACACTATCAGGAAAGCGGTTTATTCGGCTGCCTCGGCATGGGTATTCCCTATGCGATTGCCGCAAAACTTCTTTACCCGGAGAAAAGAGTGCTTAACCTGATCGGGGACGGCTCGGTGGGCTTTAACTTCATGGAGTTCGAGACCGCCGTCCGCAAGAATATCCCGGTGGTAATCGTCATCAACAACGATAAGGGATGGGGGATGATACGCCACAGCCAGAACATCAAGCTCGGCCATGCCATTGAAGAAGGTACCGAGATCGGCAATATTGAGTATCATAAGATTGCGGAGTCCATGGGTGCCAAGGGAATCCTGGTGGAAAAGGCCGAAAATATAAGGCCTGCGCTGGAAGAGGCCTTTGCGTGCGGCAGGGTATGTTGCATCAATGTCATGACCGATCCCAAGGAGATGAGTCCCGGCGCAATGGTGCTGGCAACGATTGGTGGTTACAGGGTGGAACAGAAATAATCATTTTTCGGGCGGCGCCGGGAGAACAATTCCGGCGCCGCTCTATACAACAATGGAGGACAGAATATGTACGACGATCTGAAGGGCAAAGCAGCTCTGATTACCGGCGCCGGCAAGCGGGACGGTCTGGGATTTGCCATAGGCGAAAAACTGGCTTCATGTGGATGCGATGTAGTGCTTACCGATCTTGAGTCGGAAAAGGATGAACTGCGGAAACTTGCCGAAGATATTGAAAAAAGATTCGGAGTAAAAGTCTTTACCCAGGGACTGGACGTTACCTCGCAGGAATCTGTTGATGGGATGATAATGGATATCAGGAAGAACCTGCCCCACATTCATGTGCTGGTAAATAACGCCGGGGCGGCGGTGGGGGCTCCCAGCCTGGTCCATAACTATGATGATGCCGCTTGGACAAAAACATTTGAAATCAATTTTCATGGAGTTTACAGGGTATCGAAGGCGGTACTTCCCCTGATGTTCGGGCAGGACGGAACCATTATCAACATGTCGTCCAAAGCGGGTAAATCACCCATTGCCTTTAACGGCGCCTATGGTTGTGCTAAGGCCGCGGTCATGACTCTTACCAAGGTCATGGCAAAAGAGCTGGCCTCTTCAGCTATCCGGGTCAACGCGATCTGTCCCGGCCTGATTATGACGGGATTGCAGAAAGCGCGGCTGGACACGGAGGCCAAGTGGTATGATTCAACCCCCGAGGAAGTGGAAAAGAGACTATCAAAACAAATTCCACTGGGTTATTTCGCCAAGCCCCATGTGGTTGCGGACCTCGCCGCCTTTCTCGCTTCACGGGAATCGGCGTATATAACTGGTCAGGCGATCAATGTGGATGGCGGGCAGGTGATGGAACTTTGAAAGGCATGAAACAATCATGGGGGAATATGTCCCGGACAAATCCCGAATAGCTTCGCTCTGCATCCCCCGGCAGGAACTCCAGCGAATGAGTCTGTGTCACAATCACAATGACAAAGAAGGATTACGACACAGTCTCAAATGCCGGATCGCCGGTTCCAATATACGCTGGACTGACACTCCGCTCGATGCGCTATGTCTCATTTAGGTCCAACGACGTTTGCCCGCGCCTCAGAATTGCGCACTGTCAGATACATTATCATGCCCGCCAGCATTACCGCGGCTGCTCCGAAGGACGGAAGTAATTAGGGCCAGGTCTTGAAATATAAGTTTTCAGCCTACAGTCACGATGCCACAACTTTCTAATGTTTCGAAGTGGATGATACAACATCTTGAAAACAATGCAAGAAAAAATCACGGGAATGAACCCAAGAGCAAGCTTCAATGCGCCTCACCTTTAAGGTGTCACTTATCCCCATACGCTACGCTTCGGGGATATTTCGACTAACAAGTTCCAGTTCACTTCGTTTCTGGAACTTGAGTCTCACTAGGCAGCAGGAAACCCAGCAGTACCATGACGACATTGGCAGATCCCAGCCATATCAAAGTCTTCGAGGCGTTGTGACCAAAGCGCACGTGAAGTTCGCCTACAATGCTGGGTACAGTGCCGGCAAGACACCATGCCCAACCCATCAGGATGGCCGATACGATGCTCACATTTTCCCGTGGAGCGATCCTTTGGCCGAACGACACGCCCAGCGGGTTCACTGTCCCGCAAATTGCCCCGCCCATGATACAAAGCAATATAAACGCCGGCAACGGTAGTGTCAGGCGAATGATTGCATGATAGCTGATAGCCGATAATATTATCATTGCAATCAGCGTCCGGCGTTCGGTACGCCTTGCGGACCATGGACATCGATTTTGCCGTCCATATTGCCCACGGACGAAGCAAACTTCGATCAGACCTGAAGCAGCTTATCACCGGTCTTGGATTAGATGGTTTTAGGTTATAACCCCTTCTGTTCATCAGAGATGTGCTTGAAGGTAGGTTGATTTTTTCAGCAAAGTTCGCTGATAGTATGACTCGTAGTTATCGGATAGCTCCAATGATTACCGGCTGAACACAAAGTTTCTTTAAAATTTTGAAAATTTGCCTTGATTTGGAAATTGAATAGTGGGAAAATGAACTTATGGGTTCTATTAATTTATTGAAGTATCAAGCGAGTTTATAAGGAAGAGCAATCTTCCTTTACAGGATTAAAACTTGAGAGTTTGATCCTGGCTCAGAACTAACGCTGGCGGCGTGCCTAACACATCCAAGTCGCACGAGAAAGTTGGCTTCGGCCAATGAGTACAGTGGCGCACGGGTGAGTAACGCGTGGATAATCTACCCTTAAGTTGGGAACAACTCATCGAAAGGTGGGCTAATACCGAATGATACTGCATAACTACTGTTATGTAGTCAAAGAAGGCCTCTGTTTACAAGCTTTTGCTGAAGGATGAGTCCGCGTACCATTAGCTAGTTGGTAGGGCAATGGCCTACCAAGGCGACGATGGTTAGCTGGTCCGAGAGGATGATCAGCCACACTGGAACTGAGACACGGTCCAGACTCCTACGGGAGGCAGCAGTGAGGAATATTGCGCAATGGGGGCAACCCTGACGCAACAACGCCGCGTGAGTGAGGAAGGTTTTCGGATCGTAAAGCTCTGTCGAGCGGGAAGAAATGCATAGTGGCTAATATCCATTATGCTTGACGGTACCGCTAAAGGAAGCACCGGCTAACTCCGTGCCAGCAGCCGCGGTAATACGGGGGGTGCTAGCGTTGTTCGGAATTATTGGGCGTAAAGAGCGTGTAGGCGGCTGAATAAGTCAGATGTGAAAGCCCTGGGCTTAACCCAGGAAGTGCATTTGAAACTGTTCGGCTTGAGTAGGGGAGAGGAAAGTGGAATTCCTGGTGTAGAGGTGAAATTCGTAGATATCAGATTGAACCCGTAGTACCGGGCTGGTCTGACATCTGTTGTAACAGTTTGGGACTACGGTGTTTCGTCTTTTCTGGAGCAAACCGATCGGTGTTTTGGTTGGATCGGGACCCGGATATCGGATCCAGCATAAACTCTCAGGGGCGATCCTGATCCAGGTTCATAACAGGAGGAGAAAGCCCATGAAAGCAGCTGTATTTAGAAAAGGAAAGGGATTGGTGGTCGAGGACATTCCCATGCTTGAGATTGATGAGGACCAGGTGCTGATTAAAGTTGCCAATACCGGATTTTGCGGTTCGGATCACTCAATGGTTGAAAATGAAGGCGCCCCCGATGGAACTGTGTTCGGCCATGAAATGGCGGGGACTATCGTCAAAGTCGGCGCAGGCGTGAAAGACGTACAGGAAGGTACTCGTGTGATTCTTCGTCCCACCTATTGCGATTCCTGCCCGGGGTGTCGTAATGGCAGACCTCAGCTCTGCTCCAACAACAGACGCTCGATCGGGATCGGTGACCTGCCCGGTGGGTTTGCTGAATATGTCAAAGCCTATCCACAGATGCTGATACCAATCCCTGATAACGTTGACTCCCAGAGTGCAGCCCTGGCTGAGGCGTATGCTGTGGGCCTACACGGGATTGACCTCACTGGAGCCAAGGGCGGTTCTGCTTTGGTCATCGGTGCCGGAACCATCGGGCTGACAGTCGTCAAACTGCTGAAGATCAGGGGCTTCACTCCGGTTGTTGTCTCTGAACCGGTTGCCGAGAAGCGTGAGCTGGCCAAGCAGTTTGGAGCCGATATTGTTCTTGATCCGTTCAATGACAACCTGGTGGCTGAAGCGTTTCAGATTAACAGCGGATGTGGATTTTCGTCTGTCTTTGAGTGCTCCGGCCTTAAGACGCAGCTTGCCGAAGCCATCAACCTGGCAGGGCCCGGCGGAAAAGTGTGCCTGCTCAGTGTACTGTATGAGGATACCCTGGTCAGCCCGACCAACCTGATGTTCAAAGAGGTCGAGTTGTACTCCTCTTACGGCAACACCCATGCCGAAAACATTCAGTGCCTGAAATGGATTTCCGAAGGGGTCCTGGATCCGTTGCCGCTGATTTCCGACTGGACGACCCTGGATGATTTGCCGAACGTGTATCTCAAACGTATCAAAACCGGCCAGGCCATTAAGGTGATGTTGAAAATCGGTGAAGCATTTTAAGAACATTGTTGCGTAGAAACAGGAGACAGAATTGTCAACGCAGTATCAGCTTGTGTGTGAATATATGCACTGCAAAGGGATTCATACACAAGTGGTCAAAACGGTTGAAACGGAAGCGGAAGCCCGTGCCTGGGTCGAGTATCAGCGGAATGGTGGAAAACGTCCGATAACGGTTGAATATCAAGGTAAGAAGGGGGGAGTTTATGGCGACACCATTTGACATGAGTTATTTTCTGGCGTTGGGATTTATCGGCGTCTGCATTTATTTTGGGGTGCTGCTACGCTACAGGATCCGTTTTTTTCAGAAATTTCTGATTCCATCGTGTATGGTTGGCGGGATTGCGGGGATGATCCTGATGAATCTGAAGTTGATACCGCTGGAAGTGGAGTTGTTCCAGGCGATCGCCTTTCACTTCTTCATCATTTCGTTTATCACTATCGGTTTGACGCCTCAGCTGAAGGTTCCCGGACAGAAGGGACGGGGTAAACAGATAGCCCGGGGTGCCATCTGGATGGGGCTGATGAATGGGGGGTCGATGGCCTCCCAGGCTTTGATCGGTTGCCTTCTGGTACTATTTTTCGGTGTGGTGGGGATCAATTTTCCCCTCCAGTTTGGTCTGTTTTTGCCACTGGGGTACACACAGGGGCCCGGACAGGCGCTGGCAATTGGTAAGGTATGGGAAGCCGCAGGCCTGACCAACGCCATCACCATGGGTCTGGCAGTGGCAGCGATCGGATTCCTATTCGCTTTTTTTGTGGGCATTCCTATGATCCATTGGGGGATTCGTCACGGATTCACTGCCATGGGCAGGGTTGAGCTGCCGAACTTTTTCAAGCGGGGAACCTACCGGACAGATGAACAGAACGAGCCTCTGGGAATGCAGACGACCCATTCAGCGAACGTTGATTCACTGGCGTTTCAGGTTTGTGCCGTAGGAATAGTGTATCTGTTGACATACGGGGTCTTTGCCCTGATGAACAAGGTCTTCGGCGGGCTTGATCCCGGGATGTGGGGATTTTTCTTCTTCTGGGCGCTCCTGATCGGTATCCTGGTCAAGGTGGTTATGGGTAAAACCGGCAGCGGACATCTACTGGACCGGGGCTCCCAGATCCGGCTCACCGGATTGAGTGTGGATATCCTGCTGACTGCTACCCTGATTTCCGTGAAAACAGGGGTCGTCTGGGAATATATTGTTCCCTTGCTTATTCTCTGCCTGGTGGGTGGCATCTGGACTACGTTTTATGTTGTCTATTTCGGCCGTCGGTCCGGTGAAATGGGATTTGAACGGATGATCGTCCAGTATGGTGTGAATACCGGAACTATATCATCAGGACTGCTTTTGCTGCGGGTGGTGGACCCGGAATTCAAGACCACTGCCGCATTGGAAACCGGCCTGTATTCACTGGCGGCAGCTCCTTTTATTGTGGGTGTGATGGTCGTTATTGTCTTTGGTCAGAAATGGGGCTTGAATATCTATCACCAGATCGGTATTTACTTGGGATTGTTTATTCTGGTTCTGATCCTGCTGAAAGTGCTTGGATTCTGGAAAAAAAAGGTCTGGTAGGGATTGGAAAACTTGGATCGTTCCTTTCCACATAGGCGGGGCCAAAAGGTATCTCTACATCTCAATGTTATTTTGAGATTCGGTTCTTCCAGGTGTTTGGTCGTAACAAACCCTGACGAATCAGGATTTCTCGGGGATTAACAAATGAAACAGGTTGGTTTATGATGACGGAACAGTTTAAAGGGAAGAGTTTTCTAGTGACCGGTGCCAGTTCCGGAATCGGTAGGAAACAGCCCGTTTTTTGACAGAACTGGGTGCGAATGTTGTTTCGATGGCACGAACGGCTTCGGTATTGGAAACGCTGTGTCAAGAGTGTGGGGCCCAGATGCTATCAGTACCGGGTGATGTCAGTGACGAACAGGCTTGCCGGGAAGCAGTGGAGGCGTTCACGGACGCCCTTCATGCTCACAGCATTTCTATCAGTATGGACGGAAAAGGCCGCTGGATGGACAATGTCTTTATTGAGCGCCTATGGAAAAGCGTCAAGTATGAAGATATTTACCTGAAGGCATATGCTTCAATGGCGGAGGTGAAAAGCGGGCTTACCACCTACTTCAAGTTCTACAACGAAAAAAGATGGCACCATACATTTGACAGGAAGACCCCGGCTATGGTTTATTCCGATTCATTACCACAGAAACAGGCTGCGGCATGAACTTTAACCCAAGGCAGCTTCCCACTTATGAATCCCTGTTTCCTGTCTTAACAAACCAGACCACTTCTCTATTCTCAATTTGCTGAAGACCAAGTTCGGTCAGTTTCTCGCGTGTCGGTTTTCCATTGATATCCCAGCCCATGGTTGCATAAAAATCATCCAGCATTACCTTCAGATCAACGGTCTGGCCTTTGCTCTCGCCGTCCGGAAGAGGTTCTTCCAGAAACCGTTTGGGCAGGGTATCGTCCTTGCGCGAAAGTCCCAGCCTGACATTGTACATCCGCTCGAGGTTAATGATTCTCTCAGCCGCCTTTTTCAGAGTGGCTTCATCCATCTCAATTCCCCGTACGATCTCAAAGGCTTCAGCCTGGTTCGTAAAGGGCATGGCAATACGCATGGTGGCGCACAACCCCAGTGAATCCACCGTGCACATGCTGATCTGCTGATCGCGCTGCATCTTTCCCTTACCACGGGTTTCAAAACGGTTACCCTCGGTATTCTCCTGGGCCATGGTCGTTGCCACCATATGATGAGCGCCCTTGGGCGATGTGGCATATGTCAGGGCCATACCTTTGGCTCCTCTGGGGTCATAGGCCGCAAAGGACAGTCCCTTGGAATGGACTGCAAGTTCAGGCGCTCCAAACTTTTCGGCGGCAACCTTAACCCCGTCTGAGAGAACATTTCCGATTCCTTTTCTCTTTCCTATAAGTTCCAGCACCTTGACCAGTGATTGACCGTTGCCGAAGCGCAATTCGATGCCCCCGGTATCTTGCAGTGTGATGATGCCCCGCTCGAAACATTCCATGGCCAAGGCCACACAACCGCCGGCTGACATGGTGTCCATACCGTAATTATCACAGATTTCAGTGGCCTTGACGATGCTCTCCCAGTCGCTCACCCCGCAATTGGCACCGATAAGACTGATAGTCTCAAATTCTGGACCCTCAATCAATATCTCACCGTATTTCTCGGACTTGACCAGGGAACGTTTACCGCAGGCAACCGGGCAGGCATAGCAGGAGGAAGATCCAACCACGATAGCATCTTTCATTTGCTGTGCTTCAAGCTTGTAGCCGTCTTCGAAAAACCCCTGAGTAAAGTTGCGGGTACTCCAGTAGCCGCGCGTATTGATTCCCTCAACCATTTCGACCGTGCCGTATTCACGTCTGACCTGACCCTTGGGATGGGCTCGAAGGGCCGTACAGAGTCGTTCGGATAACTTCTGCATCCCTGCAGTATCAGCAACCATCAGGTCCTGCGTTCCTCTGATTGCAATGGCCTTGAGATTCTTGGAGCCCATGACCGCCCCGGCTCCTCCGCGTCCGAATTCGCGATGACCTCCAACGGTTATGCAGGCAATCCGGCTGAGATTTTCACCGGCAGGGCCTATCAGGGCGATCTGAAAGTCATCGTCATTTTCCAGTTCTTGTTTTATTGCAAGATCAGCCTCTTTCATGAATTGACCCCAGAGATGATCTGCCGTTCTGATTTCCACATTCTCGTTTTCAATCCGGATATAGACCGGTTTTTCTGCCCGGCCCTCGATAATAACCCCGTCATAACCGGCAAATTTCAATTCCGGTCCCCAGTGCCCGCCACAAAGGGAATAGGAATAGGTGTTGGTCAGGGGCGATTTAAAGGTCACGTTGACCTTGTTGGCTCCGGGAATAAGCGAGCCCACAAGCGAACCATTGAAAAAGATCAACTTGTTGTCAGGAGAAAAGGCATCGATTTCGGGTCCGACTTCCCGGTAGAGGTAGTAGGCACCCAGACCGCGGCCGCCCAGATAATCCGAGAGGATTTCCGGCGAAATCGGCTCGACACATGTAGTCTGTGTGCTCAGATTAATGCGCAGTACCTGTCCTGCTTGAGTAATCCTTTCAGGCACGCTTCACCTCCTGTTCTGCGATAGTATCTGGAATACTATCATGGATTTCATCCGGTTCTTTGTATTGAATCGCCTTTTCGGGACAGTGCTTCAAACACTGGGGATCGCCCCCGCACAGATCGCAAATCAATACGTATTTTTCGCTCGGATGCATCCTGATCGCCCCGTGCACACAGGCCTTTTGACATCTACGACAGCCGATGCACTTTTCCTGGTCGACCTCCACGGCCCCGGTCTTTTCATCCCGGCTCAAAGCGTTGATTTTGGGTGGACAGGCATTGATACAGGGAGCATCTTCACACTGATGACAGTAAAACGAACTGTCCACCTGTTCGAAATGATCCCGCACGATGCGGATGCGGGCCTTGGCCGGGTTTATCACCCCGAAGTGGGTCAGGCTGCACCATTGTTCGCACATTCTGCAGCCGGTGCATTTTCCCTGATCGACATACAGGACTTTTCTGTTCATGGTACACCTTCCAGGCTGCAAGCATTGACGGGTGCTGTATCTCTTGCCTGTCTGCGTTTGCTGGGCATTAATTCAGCCCAGACAACCATGTCTATAATATTCAACTGAAATTTTTGTGAGACAATTTGTGATTTCTGGATACCACTATCCTGCCTGAAGAGGGTACACGAGATTGTTTGTTTTATCAAACTTTAGGGTTCTTCGCTGTTTTATGTGGGTAGCCTGAATTCGAGCTTACCACCGATAAGGTAAATCATTGTGATCAAGTATTTCGTTGTACGATATCCCCTGGCCTTGGCTTTGGCAGCTTGGATGAGACTGTTGATTCCCTCAAGGATGCCATTGTTGATCTTTGACGTAAACCATCTCAGGATGCCGTCCCAGTGACGTTTTATGGTGTATGCAGCTTTTTTCATTGGTTCCAGCGACTGCGGGTGGCCGAGAAGTACCACTTCTTCAGGAAGGTTTCCTCCTGCTGAAGTGGTTGGCTCCAGAACTCTTGAAAGTTCAAGCGAATGTGGTAGGCACGGGCCGTTTTCAGATTCAGTTTCTTGATCCGGAGAACCTCCAAGGCTGCTGCCTGATTCTCCTTGAGATTCTCGGGGTTTTTTAACCATATGTAGCGGGTTCTTTTTAACTCTGGACGACTTTGCTGCTCTTGGCGTCGTACTTCATCCACGGCCTCATTGATGATTTTAAGGACATGGAACTTATCAAAGGTCAGGCAGGCTTCCGGAAAATGCTTCTCCACGCCGCTGATAAAGGCCGGGGACATGTCGCAGCAAACTTCGCGGATACTAGAGGAATCACCATGATGTGCTCCCAAATCGGCCTTGAATCGCTCCAGTCCCGACGAGTCGGGATTCCCCTCGGTGACAAACAGGACCTGCGATGACTTCATGTCCACAAACAGGCTTACATAATTGTGACCACGCTTACTGGATGTCTCATCGACACCAACTTGCGTCACAGCAGAAAAATCCGATCCCTGACGTGATTCATGAACATAGTGATTCAAAACTCGCCAGAATCGAGTGTCATGCTCTTTGATAATATCGG
>Ga0208771_1000845_pt1 | contig 17463 bp, 16 predicted proteins | sample AntAceMetag02UKX_FD_184775 | JGI IMG/M metagenome (GOLD analysis project Ga0208771, IMG submission 184775) | Saline lake microbial communities from Ace Lake, Antarctica - Antarctic Ace Lake Metagenome 02UKX (SPAdes) (version 2) | ecosystem: Environmental > Aquatic > Non-marine Saline and...
TTTTTCTTATAATATCGAGCCTATTAGTAATCACAATAATATTTTATTCGGTCACCTTCGGCCAGATTTAGCTTACGGTATTTTTCAAATATCACTACTTAATAGTCCATCAAAAATATATATTACACTTAAAAACATATTATTTCAATTAAAAGAATCTACAAAAACAGAATCAGGAAAAGCTCTAAATTTGTTGTTTAATCGTGCAATTGAAGAACTCAAAAAATCATATCCCCTATGTAAATATGCAGGTATTTCTAAAATCATCATAAACACAAAAAATTTTCAAGGATCAGAGCCTCAGGCTGCATTATCAAATGAATTAAAAGCATATGTTATTAATTCACCAAACAATTCTCTTACAAGTTCCCCAATTATATTATATTTAGGCTCAGAAGAAAATCAATATTTTCTATATATATTTTTGGCTGTTTTAGGACTTTTTATTGGATTATTGTCAGCGCAAAATGTTATTAGTTCTAAAAAGTCATCTATAATTTGGTTTATCATATCAACTACTTTGCTGGTAGCCACGATAATTATCACTTTTTTTGTTTTACCAAGAGATAAAATTTTGACTGATACTACAACAATTGTGACGATTGGTACTATAATAGGCATTTTACTTGGTTTATTTGGAAGCTCAATTTTTAAAATGCTAAAAACATAATAATTCAATTAACCTTAATAATATCAGCCTAACCAATAAATCAAGCCGTTCAACCGAAAGTTCTTTAACATCAATTGTTAACCATTGATTTGTAATGAGTTAACCTATCGTACTGTCGATAGTTTCTTACCCATAGTAATATGGAACAATGAAGCCCTTGTCTGATTAGTCGGACAAAAGAGTGAAGCGTGAGTGGAACTCAATTCCTGCAAGTCCCATGCGGGTTGGGAGCTAAGAATGGTGATATGGATAAAATACATGAACTGCTGGTAAATGTCGTTATTTTTGACAAGCGAAATGGGTACTGTTACGCTTGGACCAAAAGGTAAGGGGTATGGTTAGGATGGTCAGCTTTCGTCCTACGCAGTCTGTGATTCCCTCGGCAGATAGGCAGATCCTAAGTCACCGTGTTGAATTAAAGGACTAACGGAAAGCCCAATTGTCTTCCGCCTATAACTCGGCGGATAAGCAAGCGGTAACGTAAGCCGAATGACAAGTGGGTATATGATGCGGATGAATCGAATGTCCCGATGTAATATCGGGAATAGGGTAATACCCAACTTGAAAGGGTGCTGATTTCCGCAAGTGCTGGATCACGAGAAAGGTTTGGAACGGTTTTTATCACAGGGTGCTGGTAAGATAGTGTCTTTTTGGCACTGACCGACTTTGTGAGCATTTTTTTCGTTAACCAAGTAGAAAACTCGTATCGTGAAGTCAATAAGTTTTCTTTATTGGCGGGTGCTTTATCGCGCCTTACTCAGGGCTTGAGCCGTACGCTTGGAAACTTGCTTCTACGGTTCTTAGGGGGAATGGCGGGGGCAACCCCGCCGGACTACCCGGAACTGGAACAGCGATGTGCGAATTTATTTTTTTGGTGCTCGCAAAACGTTTCTTAAAATATTAAAGTGCAGTGCGCCGTATGTTCCAGCACCTTATTTTTGCCGTTATATTGGCCGCTATATAATAACAACTAATTGCATAAATAATATCTCTTAAGCAGCATAAACTATATTTTGCAGTTAACCAGTTAAAAATAAATTAACTTCAAATCCCAAATGAAAGGAACAAGTCATGAAATCATTTTATCTAAATGTATTTATTGTCTTCTTAGTTCTTCTTGGTTGCCAACAGCAACAACAAACCTCCACAGAAATGGAAAAAGAAACTATTAAGAAGGAAGTAAAAGACCAATTCAATAAACTAATCTATGCAATAAACCAAAATGATGCTGGTGCATGGTCTGAAAATTACAGCAAGGATGACTTTTTGTCTGCAATCGTTAGCACAGATTATTATGCCACACGAAATGCATGGGTGGATGTGATAACAAAGTATTTCTCTATGAGAGAACGTCAGCATGCTGAACCTCTAGATGTACGAGTTACCGCGCTAACTCCAAACCTGGCCCTGATGACGAGTGAAGAAAAGTCGGAGATGTGGTTAAAAAGTGGAGAAAATCTTAAATCCAAACATGTTTTTACGATGATATGGAAAAAAGAGCAAAGCGGTTGGAAGATTCTGCATTCTCATGAATCATGGATGGAGGAGCAGGTCAATTAGGTGTTTTATGTAAAATTAAACAAAGAATCGTATAACGATTCGGCTTGTGCGGATGGCCGCTGGTTCGATGAGTCGTAGTATTTAAGACAATATCCGTCAATCCATCCGCTTTGTAATATCTTTGAATTTTCCGCGACTACCGCACAGCTGAATCGTTATAACATAAAGAAGATATTTTGATTATTTTGAAGATTGAAATCAATTTAAACAAAAGTAAATAAACTCAACTCATTTATAAAACAGAATGATATTGACTATGTCATACAATCGTGCTAAACATATTTTACGGTTTTTACACTTTACAATCTTATCTGTCTTGCTCCTATTTTTCCTTCTAACTCCATTCATTACAAAAGCCCAAACCACCAACCAACGCCAAAGCACAATCGGTACACCTTACATAACGAATTTTGATCTAACCGAGATGGCAGGGTTTGCTTCCGTCTGGGGAATTACCCAGGATCATCGGGGTGTTATGTATTTCGCCACTGACGCCGGTGTTTTTGAATTTGACGGTTCGGAATGGAATCTAATAGAAATTCCAAATGCAGGAGTCAGCAGATCGTTGGCATTTGATCAAAAGGACAACCAGATATATGTCGGATCAGTCGGTGAGATCGGGTACCTGGAAGCGGACAGCATCGGTCAGATAAAGTATGTATCCCTCAAACAATATATACCGGAAAAATACAAAAAATTCTCCGATGTTTGGAATACCTATGTCACAAAACACGGGGTGATTTATACCACGGATTCTTACCTGTTTATCTGGACCGGGGTAGAAATTAAAGTGATAGTTGCCGAAGTCGCATTTCATATGGGATTTTATCTAAATGATACCTACTATATCCGGCAATGGGAAAAAGGATTACAAATTCTTGAAGGTGATTCGCTAAAGCGTGTTCCCGAGGGTGAGATGTTTGCCGAAGGACGGATCTATGTGATGCTCCCTTATGATGAAAAAAGAATGCTAATCGGAACGAGGACCCGGGGATTATATTTATTTGATGGGCAGAATTTTACTCGTTTCAAAACAGAGGCTGATGATTTCTTAATAGAAAATAATCTTTACCTTCCCGGCACAAAGCTTGCGGATGGTAGATTTGTTTTAGCAACTTTGAATGCAGGGTTGGTTGTATTGAACAAAGATGGTGAACAAATTTTTCTTATCAATAAAGCTAATGGTCTGGCTGATGAACAGGTGATTTATACGTATCAGGACAAAGAAGGCGGATTGTGGGCAGGATGCTATACCGGTGTGGTGTCAAGAATTGAAATAAACTCACCGTTAACGGTTCTCGACGATAAGAGTGGATTAAAATTCCCGATTTCTGATGTTGTACGTTTTGAAAATACCCTCTATGTTGCAACGAATTCAGGATACTATAGGTTGAATCCCTCCGGCAGATTCGAAGAAATATCCGGGACACCCGATCAGAATTGGGATCTGCTGATTTGGGATAATTCTCTGCTCATTGGCGATATAAACGGCTTGTATGAAATCCGGGATGGCGTGAATAGACTCATCCGACCGGGTATCAATTATGATTTCAGGGTTTTTGGATTGCATCGCTGGCAACAGGATCCGCGATATTTAATCTTGACTCTTGAAAATGGTCTTGCCGTAATGAAAAATGAAAACAATCGTTGGATCGAGGTCTGTTTGATAAAAAAGACGTTTTTACCGTGGGCTATGGTCGAAGTTGAAAATGGAGTTTTGTGGATTCAAGAAACAGCGGAAGGCTGTTATCGTGTAACTTTTCCTTATGATGAAGTTAGTGGGACGTATCAGTTTGAAAAAGCCAAATTTGAACATTTTTCAACCGATTTTGGTCTGTCCGAAGGAGCTTTTGTACCACATAAAGTTGCGGATAACATTTACTTTGTTTCCAAGAAAGGTTTGGTTTTCCAATTCAACGAATCAGACAATTGTTTTTACCGCAATGATACTTTCAATAAAGTCGGCGTAGGCAGGAATGTAGAAGACCCCATACTTCAAGAAAATACACAAGGAAACGTCTGGGCCAATTTTGGAGGCGGGGTTGCTTTTGGCAAGGCAATGCCGGATGGTTCTTACCAATTTTCCGCAGGCCCTTTCAATCGCTTCAGCAATTCTGTCGTTAATACAATTTACGAGGATGAAGATGGTACTGTATGGTTTGGTGGTACCAAAGAGCTGATCCATTACGATCCTTCTGTAGAGAAGAACTATGATCAGGATTACCCGGTACTTGTCAGAAAAGTTATTGTTGGTGAAGATTCAGTTATATTCGGTGGTAATGTAATAAAAAAAGATAGAATTACAGAATTGGATTACTCGTCGCAAGAAATACGTTTCAAGTTTGCAGCGCCGACTTATGATAAACCAGGGGAAACACAATACCAATCCATGCTGGAAGGATTTGACAGACAATTTTCCAGTTGGAGTAAAGAAAATTTCCGTATTTATACGGGGCTGCCAACTGGCGAATATAAATTTCGGGTGCGGGCAAAAAATATATACGATTTTATCAGCCAGGAAGCTGTATTTGAATTTAAGGTTTTGCCGCCCTGGTATCAGACCTGGTGGGCGTATTCCCTGTATGTGTTGATTGGCGTTGCATTCCTTTTAGCGGTGGTTCTGATCCAACGGCACCGCTTAACAAAAAAACATCAGGAGGAAATGCGAATTACACGATTGGAAGAAGAAAATAAGCGCAAAACCGAAGAATTAGAAAGAGCCCGCCAGGTGCAGCTTTCAATGCTTCCCAAGCAGATGCCGGATTTAGAGGATTATGATATAGCAGCCTACATGAAAACCGCCACCGAAGTCGGCGGGGACTATTACGATTTTACCGTCACTAATGAAGGCGCCTTGATTGCCATTGTCGGCGATGCCACGGGGCACGGTATTCGTGCCGGAATGGTTGTAACAACAATGAAAAGCCTGTTCTATTTTGCAAATATGGCCGAGACGGAAATAATTCCATTTTTTGATCACAGCAATTCAACAATTAAAAAAATTTATTCGGGTGACTTGTTCATGGGTTTTCAACTCCTAAAAATATTAGGCCGTAAATTGGTGCTGGCTACGGCAGGTATGCCGCCGGCATATTTATTCCGCCAGCAAAGCGGTCAGGTCGAAGAAATCTTGCTTAAAGCTATGCCATTAGGTGCTTTCCCAGGCTTTCCCTATCAACAGAAAGAGCTTTCCCTTGACCAGTGGGACACGCTGCTGATGGCTTCCGATGGATTAGCGGAACTGTTCAATGCAGAAAAAGAGATGTTCGGCTACGATGAGGTGAAAGATCTGTTCGGGCAAATCGCCCATCAATCATCCCAGGAAATTATAAACGGATTAATCAAAGCCGGGGATGATTGGCGTAAAGATGTTCCTAATAATGATGATATTACGTTTGTAGTAGTGAAAGTGAAATAAGTGAATTATAAAGCCAAAAAGACTTATTCTGACTTCACTATATACAAAACACCTAAATTAAAATAGGGATTTTTTCACTTGGACTCTATAAGGCTACTTGTTGTTTATATAAAAAAAGTATATTGGAATTATTGATCCTTATGTAAGTTATTGTAAATTTGGTTATAACATTGGTTTCAACCTGACAAAACCACCTTGTTTCAATTCAAGTTCAGTAGCGCAATTGAAAGTCCTGTGCCTTGTATCAGTTTCTGTGTAGTGGTTTTTCAGGTTAAACCAGCGTTATACGTCATAAACTATTTATAAATGAATTTTATTAAATGAAAAAGTGAAATATGAAATCTCAAAAGAACTTCTTCTTTGATAAAGAAAAAATAAGAACAATAGATACCTTTCGTGTGATATATTTTATTATATTTTTAATTTCATTTTGCCTTACAGAGATTGGCAGATATATATACCGACCTTATATTTATGAAAATAATATAATTGATTATGGAATTGCGGATTCAATGGGTAATTCAGGTGGAATAATCGTTCAGATCTTTTTTGGACTTTTTATATTTAATTCAACCAAGATAAAAGGTTTGCGATTAATTTCATTTTTCACACTTGGTTACATTCTTTATGAATTAGCTCAACCATACCTCCCAAAGGGAATCTTTGATTGGCAAGATATTTATGGTACGATAATTGGTGGGTTAATTGGATTGTTATTGTTTTTACTAGTACATAAAGTAACAACACAAAACAAAATTATTTATAGGTTTTAACTAGCACTTATTCCACTCAACATTGTCAGCAAGCGTTAACGGATTATGCGCATAGCAATAATAAATAAACGTATAACATTCGTATGCAACGGACTGAAGGGCAGTATTTTCAATAGGTTAAAGTCGAATGCTCTGGTGCAGTTTAGATCAAATATGTAGGTTAGTGGCTCGTAACCCTTCAGCCGTTGATGCGCAGAGTTAGCGCTAATCAAAAAATTGTGCAGTAATTTAAAATAAGTGGTAAGCGAAAAAACAAAACGAAATTCTGGATTCTGGTTGCTTGATACTGGATATTTGTGCTTTTACATTGAGTATTGGAGAAATGGAGTGTTGGATTTTCTGGATTACTGAAAAATAAAATTTATGGAATAATTTTTCCAATTACCCATTACTCCAAAATTCCATCACTCCTGTTACTCTATTTAAGTAATGATTGTTGAAAATTAATATTTCAAGGAGAAAAAAATGGCAGACCAATCACTGACATTCAAAGATGCAATTAAAGTCGCTATTAAAGAAGAAATTAAAGCTTATAATTTATATATGAAAACCAGTAAAAAAATGTCTGGCGCTGGTACCAAAAAAATGCTCGAAGAATTGGCTGAAATGGAGAAGGGGCATCGTAAACTTTTGGAAGGGGTTATTGAAAAGCAAAAATCGGAGATACTGGGCAAAAACATTCCCAGACAGAGTCCAGGTATAGCAGATTTTTTGGTTGAAGTTGAATTAGCAGAACATTCTTCAGTTCAGGATGTAATGATTTTTGCAATGAAGGCAGAGGAGAAAGCGTTTAATTTTTACACAGAATTGAAAACGCAGTTTGCAGGTACTGAATTAGAAAATATATTTAATGATTTAGCTGAAGAAGAAAAGGGACATAAAATTAAGTTGGAAAATGAATATGATGAATATATTTTGCGGGAGAATTAATGAGTCTGCTCTAAAAACCAGGAATTTTATGAGTTATAAAGATTTCACAAATAATAACTTCTATAAAATGAATTGATGTTAATTGGTGAAATTCCTGGTTTTTACCTTTTTAGACTAGAGTTTCGAGTTTAAGGAAGCTTTACTAAACCTTTTCTTCACATAGAATATATTGTATCATAACTTTTCATAACAATCTATATATTGATAAAGAAATAAACTATTCAAGGTTTAGTAAAGCTATTTTGCCATTTTACCCCGAAACCAAAAACTGTATCTTTTTAGAATAAATTCATTAATAATTTGTAATTTTTAAACTAATAAATTAATTTTAAAACTATCTGGAGGTTAAATAAATGAACAGCTTAAAAGGAACAAAAACAGAAAAAAATATTTTAACAGCATTTGCAGGAGAATCACAGGCAAGAAATCGTTATTCCTACTTTGCCAGCCAGGCAAAGAAAGATGGCTTTGTGCAAATTGCAGCTATTTTTGAGGAAACTGCAAATCAGGAGAAAGAACATGCGAAACGGTTATTCAAGCTGCTTGAAGGCGGAGAAGTTGAAATTCAGGCTGCTTTTCCTGCTGGCGTTATTGGTTCCACTGCTGAAAATCTTAAAGCTGCTGCTGGCGGTGAAAATTATGAATGGACAGAGATGTATCCATCATTTGCCAAAGTAGCCCTTGAAGAAGGGTTTGAAAATATTGCCGAAATATTTGAAGCTATCGCAGTGGCAGAAAAGCAACATGAGAAACGCTATCTCGACTTGATGAAAAACATTGAAGATGGCACCGTATTTAAAAAGTATAAAAAGGTTGTATGGCGCTGCCGTAATTGCGGCTACTTACATGAAGGAACAGAAGCGCTTGATGTCTGTCCTGCATGTGCTCATCCAAAGGCGTATTTTGAAATGTTGGGAGAAAACTGGTAATCGTCAATGATGAAAATAACAAAAAAGTTCTTGACTTTGTAATTTTTTTAAATTATATTTATTTCAATCTGGTACAATTCCAATATAGAAATCATTATATATAATAATTAAAAATGGAGGTAATGTTATGAGTGAAAAACCACTCGGCTGTGCCAGACCAACGGGAGGCCCAGTTGGAACCAAAACAGTCAAAGAAAAAACAAATGAACAAAAATTTGAACTAAAAGAGGAGATAACCATGGCAGTAGTAAAGGTTGGACAAAAAGCCCCAGATTTTGAATCGCCAGCTTTTTATAAAGGTGAGTTCAAGAATATTAAGTTATCGGATTATCTCGGCAAATGGGTCGTCCTGTGCTTTTATCCTGGCGACTTCACATTTGTCTGACCGACCGAGTTAGCGACAGTTGCCGCTAATTACGATAAGTTGCAAAAGTTAGGTGTTGAAGTATTAGCTGCCAGTGTTGACAGCATGTTTGTTCATAAAGTATGGCAGGAAGAAGAATTATCCAAAATGGTAGATGGCGGCGTTCCTTATCCCATGCTTTCCGATGGCGCTGGTAATGTGGGCAAAGTTTACGGTGTTTACGATGAAGCTGCTGGAGTTGATATTCGCGGTCGTTTTCTCATTGACCCTGACGGTGTTGTTCAGGCAATGGAAGTTATGACGCCGCCTGTAGGGCGAAATGTTAAAGAATTAATTCGTCAGATTGAAGCGTTTCAACGTGTAAGAGCATCAAAAGGCACTGAAGCCTGTCCTGCTGGTTGGGAGCCTGGAAAAGCTGTATTAAAACCAGGACCTGGGTTAGTGGGTAAGGTTTGGAAAGAGTGGAAACCAGAATAGGTGTATATAAAAGAAAATTAAAAAATGAGTTTGATGTTGTTCTGAGTGAAAAATAATTGAAATAACAAATCTCAAATTACAAATAAATTTCAATGACCAAAATTTAAACCCCGTTTTGGTCATTGAAATTTAGAATTTGAGATTTATTTGTAATTTGGATATTGTGATTTAGTGCTTTAAAAATCATGTAAAATTAATAAGTTGTAACCACAGAAATTAGCAAAGAAAACAAACGACATGAGGTAAAAATATGATATCAGATAAAATGACAGAAAAAATTAATGAGCAGATAAAAAACGAATTGTATTCGGGGAATCTTTATTTATCGATGGCAGCTTATTGCGCTGCGGTGGATATGGATGGTTTTTCAAATTTTTTCATCGTACAGGAACAGGAAGAACGATTTCATGCCATGAAATTTTTCCACTATCTTGTTGAGCAGGATAAGGATGTTAAAATATTTGGATTAGACCAGCCAGAGACAGAATTTAAGTCATTGGAAAATGTGATTGATGCAGCATGGAAGCATGAGCAGAAAGTAACAAAAATGATAAACAACTTAATGGCGCTGGCTATCGAAGAAAATGACTTTGCTACTCAGAGCTTACTGAAATGGTATATTGATGAACAGGTAGAAGAAGAAGCGACCATGCTGGGAATATTAAAGAATATCAGGCTTGTAGGTGAAAAGGGTCATGGAATTTTTATGCTGGATAAGGAATTGGCAGCAAGGATTTTTACGCCACCAGTTTCGGGTGAGTAGTTGAATTGACAATGTTTCTAGGGAAATTCCAAAAATCAATAATCAAATTCTAAACTTGACTTATGTAAAAAAGGCAACTTTTTGAATCATTTTCAATGATGATTTTAAATTTCATGTTCTCTGCGATATTGAATAAGTTAAAAATTGATGTAATAAATTATTACCTTGAATACAATATAAATTTTTTAAAAAAAGGAGATTCATAATGACAAAATTAAATCAAATTTACAAATGTGAAGTGTGCGGCAATATAGTTGAAGTTCTGCACACTGGCGCGGGCGAACTGGTCTGTTGTGGTCAGCCAATGACTTTACTGAAAGAAAATACAACCGATGCTGCCAAAGAAAAACACGTTCCTGTGATTGAAAAATCGGATAATAGTGTTACTGTAAAAGTTGGGAGCGTAGCTCATCCGATGGAAGAAAAACACTACATTGAATTTATTGAATTGTTGGCGGATGGAAAAGTCTATCGGAAATATCTCAAACCAGGTGATACACCTGAAGCAGTTTTTGAAATTAGTGCTGATAAAGTTGAAGCGCGGGCTTATTGTAATTTGCATGAATTATGGAAGGCATAATATGTAACCGTATTAATGACCTTGTTGAAAAAGTACCCTCCCGAAGGTTTTATAAAACAGAAATATCAATATATGGTAGTAAAGATTTTTTATATACGATATGTTTGGTTACAACAGAAACATTCGGGAGGGTTTTCAGGAATAAATAAACAGCATTATATATTACTTTTAAAAATTATCAAATAACATAATCTTTCTCTCTCACTTTCACATTAAATAAAGGAAAGCAATATGAAACATTCAATTTTGTTTGTTATTATTCTTTTCTATTTACCCACCTTAATCTTTTCTCAAGATTTACCTGGGGGCGAAGAAGCGCTTGGCACAAAAAAATATGAACAATACGAAAAACCCGAAGCCTGCAAAAGCTGTCACCCTGATATTTACCAACAGTGGACCCAGGCAATGATGTCCCAGGCTTACACTCACCATTGGGATGAAATTGAATATTTTGATCTGGCGGTTGAACATGGAAAAGTAGATCCCAAGTATGCTCCAGCTTCAGATGGATGCAACGGATGTCATACTCCCATGGCATTTTTAGCTGGCGATGTGCCGCCGCCAAGACCTTCTGAAAACTCAAGAGCTAATGAAAGCGTTAGCTGCGATGTCTGTCACACAATAAAAAGTTTTAAAGGTGATGAACCATTTAATTTCAGTTATATCTCCCAGCCTGGCAGGTTAAAATGGGGAAATAAGCCGGGATTGGTCTCCCCTCATCACGATACTGAAGAAAGCGATTTTATTAAACAGGCTGAATTCTGTGGAAATTGTCACAATGAAAAAAATCCCCATGGTATTTGGGTGAAATCGACACAACTTGAATGGAAAGAAGGGCCCTATGCGAAACAGGGCGTTCCATGTCATCAATGCCACATGCCAAAAGCCTGGGGAAAAAATGCGACTATGGCTGAGGAAAGCATGACATCGCAGCACCTGTTTCATGGCGCTCATGATCGCGGAAAAATTGCCGGAACGATTGAATTGAGAATGCACCCTGAAGAGAGAGAAGTGGAATATGATGGCACAGTAGTCCTTAAAGTTCAACTTTTTAATGGCAAGGCTGGTCATAAATTTCCGACTGGATCAGTGGAAGACCGCATTGTCTGGATGCATGTTACTGCAACGGATGCCAGTGGAAAAACCTACCATTTACCAGTTGATAAAAAAGGTTTTGCAGGAGAAGAGTACACAATCGCAGCCGATGTGTTAGCTTACCAGGATATAGGGATTCCCAAGCGGGATCCAAACTTCAAAGGAGTGCAACGTGATGGTGTACCATTCGGGGATCGAATTTTTCGTATGCCCTATTTTGATCAGCAGGGACGAATGACGATTATGCAGTGGAATACAAAATCGCTTGGAGTGGATTATCGAATCGGACCACGCGAGACAAAAATTGAAACATTTTCCTGGGTATTGCCGGATAATATTCCGGAGGGGAAAGCTACGTTTAAGGCAGAGCTATTTTATCAACGGCTTGTAACACCGGTGGCGGAGTACTTGAACGTCCCTGATGAAGCGACAGAAAAAATTTTGGTGAACTCAGCTTCTACCTGGGTTGAAATTTATGAATAAACATTAGCATTGAAATAGTGAAATTGTTATCTTTTAATTCAATTAAATTGGAAAGGAGTTAAAAAGTAATGGATTGATTGAGATTGGTTCCAACAATCCAGTACTCCATTAATCTAATACTCCTTTTACTCACTTTTTATTCTGGCTTATCCAGGTTAGGAGAGTACAAATGAGGATTTCAAAAATTACCTTATCGATTTTAATTTTCTCACTGTTTCTCACATTTATTGTTACATCAGAATCAAATGCCATACCAGCTTTTGCCCGGCGTTATAAAATTTCCTGTACAACTTGCCACGCACCCATACCAAAATTGAAACCTTATGGAGATGAATTCGCTGGTAATGGTTTCATCATGAAGGAAAATGAAAAAGCACGCGATTACATCAGTGCTGGGGATGATCTTTTGTGGTTGAATAAAGATTTTCCGGTTGGCATTCGTTTTGATTCTTATGCTGTTTATGAAGAGGACAATCCGGTTGATAAAGATTTACAGATACCATGGGGAGTAAAAATATTGTCCGGCGGAACGCTCTACAAAAACATTGGCTACTATTTTTATTTTTATTTTTCGGAACGGGGCGAAGTAGCAGGTATTGAAGACGCCTATATTCATTTTGATAATATTTTTGGTTCAAATCTCGATATTATGGCTGGACAATTTCAGACGTCGGATCCATTAATGAAAAGAGAGCTTCGTTTAACTTTTGAAGATTACATGATCTACAAGCAGAAGTTCGGTTCATCAAGAACAAACATCGCTTATGATCGGGGATTGATGTTTGTTTACGGAGTTGAAAAAACGGGTACCGATTTAATCGCTATGGTTGTTAATGGTAATGGAAAAGCTGAAGCTGGCGCTGATAAAAAGTTTGATGATGATCCGCTTAAAAACTTTGGATTTCGAATCAATCAAAGTATCGGAAAAGTGGCAAGCTTTGGTGGCTATTTTTACAAAGGTAAAGAAAATGTGCTCGATGATGAGGGAATACCCGGAAGTCTGGAAAATGAAATTACATATATTGGGCCTGATTTTAACATTGGTATAGGACCTGTTGAATTCACTTTCCAGTATTTATTGAGAAAAGACTCAAATCCCATATTTAAGGCTCAATCAGAAGAATACAAATCTAAAGGGACAATTGCAGAAATAGTTTACTCTCCACAGCTTGATAAATCCAGGTTCTTTTTAACCGGATTGTATAACAAAATTGATTCAGATCTCTATAAATATGAGACGGCGACCTTGAGTGGAACTTATCTCGTTGCTCGAAATCTACGCTTGATCGCTGAATTCACTCGGGATTTGGAACATAATTTGAACAGGTTTACTTTGGGTATGGTGAGTGGTTTTTAGTTCTTGATGCTGGTTACTGGATAAGTAAAAATAGGTTTAGATTGAGATCAATATTAAGGTTTTTTTTCTTAATAATGTTTGTTGAAGAATTCTATTCAATTCCCAATTTTTTCATTCGATAAATTAGAACATGTCTGGGAATGTCCAACAGTTTCGCCGCCCTGGTTTGATTGCCGTTTGTTTGACAAAGTGCATTAATAATTGCTTTGCGCTCAATTTCATTTAGAGTTAAATTTGTATCCCTGGAGTTGCTGCTGGATTGGGATTTTATGACTGCAGGTTGTCTAATCATTGGCGGGAGTAAATCAGAAGTAATAAGCGGCTCGGTAGAAATAACGATTGCCCTTTCAATAGTATTTTCCAATTCTCGAACATTTCCGTGCCAATTATAAACGAGCAGTATTTTTAACGCTTCGTCTGTTATTTTGAATTTCCTGCCTTTGTCATGTTTTTTTATAAAATGGTCAATCAAAAATGGTATATCGTCTTTTCTTTCGCGTAAAGGTGAAATGGGAATAGTAACCACGTTTAACCGATAGTATAAATCTTCACGAAATTTCCCCTGTGTAACCAGTTCTTGTAAATTTTTATTGGTAGCAGCTACAACTCTCACATCGACCTGAATCGCTGTGGAATCGCCAACTCGTTCAATTTCCTTTTCCTGCAACACTCTTAAAAGCCTTGCCTGTAAGTTTTGTTTCAAATCACCGATTTCATCGAGAAAAATAGTACTTTTATCAGCCAACTCGAATTTGCCTTTTCTATCCTTGAAAGCTCCTGTAAAAGCACCTCTAACGTGCCCAAACATTTCACTTTCCATCAACGTTTCAGGTATCGAGGGACAATTGACTGTAATGAGAGGTTTGTCTTTTCTTGGGCTGTTATAATGAAGCGCACGTGCTATCAGTTCTTTGCCAGTGCCGCTCTCTCCCTGAATGAGCACCGAGGCATCACTAACAGCTACTCTGCCCGTTAATTTCAGCCTTTATTAAAATGCAATTTTTTTTTAAATATTAATAATTTTTGTTGACATACTGAAAATATTTATTATATTACTTAAAATTATAAAATAAAATCCTTGCTAAAGTGGTTTAAAATTAGTATATTTAATACGTTAAATAATCGAGAATTAAACAAAAAGGGATCACTTTAGCCATGAAAAAGAAAAATAGTAAAAAGTCAGTTTTTAAAAGTAAAAATATAAAACATTCCTTCACAGGCACCCGCCTCACAAAATATGCAGGCTTGTCCCCTATTATGAAATATATAAAAAAGACAAAATTAGGTAGGGAACTTAATGAATTATTTCCTACCGTTATGTATAATTCAACCAAATTCAGCAATGTCCAGGTTTTTCTTTCTGCTGTGCTTGCATCGTTTGTCGGCGTCAAAAGAATGGCGCGAATAGCTACATTCACACACGATCCTCTGGTAACGGAGCTATTAAATCTAAACACAGGCTTAAACAAGGATGTCATCAGCACCCGTCTTAAAGCATTTGGACAAGCCGGAGCGATTAAACTCCAAGAGCATTTATTTGGTTATTCAACCAACTGGTTGAAAAAAAGCAATTTAGAAAGCATCAGCATTGATGCAGACTCAACGGTAGAAACCGTTTATGGAAACCAACAAGGCGCGGCAAAAGGCTATAACAGCAAGAAGAGGGGCGCCAAAAGTTACCATCCCATAATAGCCTTTGTCAGTGAATTAAAAATTGTCGTTAATAGTTGGTTTCGCACAGGTTCTGCCTATACTTCAAACGGTATCTGCGAATTTTTAAAACAGACTAAAGCAATTTTACCAGAAAATATAAAAGATGTATTTTTTAGAGCCGACAGCGGCTTTTTTAATGGTCTTCTTTTTGATTTATTAGAATCCTTTGGCTGGACTTATCTAGTCAAAGTTAAGTTAAAAAATTTAAAACAGTTATTACAAAAACAAACCTGGCATATCGTTCCCAATAATCCCGACATTGCTATTTGTGAATTTAACTACCAGGCTAAAGGTTGGAAAAAAGAACGAAAACTACGAGCAATCCGAACTGTGACCGATTGGGTGGAAGCTGATTTCCTGGGCAAAAAGCAATTTGTCCCGGTTTATGAATATGCCTGTTATTGTAGCAATTTAGATTATGATGCACTGGAATTGCACGAAATTTATAAACAACGTTCAACCAGTGAGACCTGGATTGAACAGGTAAAAAGTCAATTATTGGCTGGCGCAACATTAACAGATAATTTTCATGCCAATGACATTTTATGGCAATTAGCAGTATTAGCATACAATTTATCTGTGATGATGCGCTATAAATTTAAGAAACTTTGGCATGAAGAACATGCCACATTCCGTGATTGGTTCATCAATTTGCCAGGTAAACTGGTCAAAGGCGGTCACCAATTAAATATGAAAATATATAAGCACTACGCTCAAAAACAAAAATGGAACGAATTCGCAGATTATTTAGCATTCACGACTTAAAATATTTTTTGACTCTTGATATAATATATTAAATATATTATAATTACATTTTGGCTAGGGAAAGTATGCCTAATTTTCAATATTTTACAATAAGAACTCTTGAGAATATTCAATTACACCACATATTTAAATAAATTTGTTAAAACAATGAAAAATTCAAGATAAAATTAGTTAAATTATGCCGTTTTTGACCAATTTTTTTTAGCCAAAAGTTCGTTTTAGAAATTTAAGTACAATTTTATTTGCTGCTTGTGAGCTGGGTTTTTAATATATCCATCACATCTTCCAAACATTTTTCATGCGAATCAACGATATTCAATTTCTCACCTAAATGCTTATGATGAGGAAATGTTTCTAAATTTTTATGGTGAGGTGCATTATCCCATCCAATTTTTAGATTATTTTCAGAATCAAGCCAATAGTAACTATATCGAAATAATTTATTCTCTTTCCATCTTTCTGAAATCCGCAAAGTAGCTCCACCTCGCATTTTCAAAATAATTTTAAGTGTTTCATCTGTTAATTTTAGAATTAAAACATCTTCAATCAGGCTTACATATTTTTGCTCTATTTTTTTTACTCGATCTTCAATATTCAACTTAATCTTCCAAAACTTCTTTTAAAAGTTTTTTTACCTGTTTCATAATTTGTTCAGTATCATGTTTTACATCATACCAATATTCCCATTCAATAAAATCTTCGTGCATTTTATATCCTGCATCTTCAGGAAGACCTTTGGATCTTAGTTTATCAAGATTAATTCCATATTTTTGTTCATAATTTCGAACATTTTGTTTAGCCTGTAATAAACGGCTTTCAAGATAAGGCAAACGTAACATAGCCCCTTGTCTGAAAATTGAAGTTAATTCCCTTACAGGAATTGCTTTTAAGTTATTAAACTCTTTATTTGTTAGCATATTTCATATCCTTGTTTTTTATAATAATTAGAATTAACCAAATTCCAAAACCTGTCCCTGACTGAGTTTGTCCCTTACGGCACTCGTCCCTGGCTCAGCTTTTCCCTGTCTTAGCCTTTCCCATATTCTGTTCAGGGATTCAGGAATAACAATCACCAAAAATTACAAAATCAAATATTCAAAAACTCTTCCTTCGGCAGATTTCTATTATAGATCGAAGATGCGCCATCTTTTTTGGAGCATTGATTCGCCGAAGGAGAATTACAAATAAATCACAATAAACAATTTCTAAATTCAAAACATAATCAAAAAAAAGATGGTCATTATTTTAAAAAAGATGCTTCTGACTTTGTCAAAAGATGCGTGTGATTTTTAAAAAGATGCGTATGACTTTAAGTTAGGTTATTGGTGAGTAGTGAGTGGTGGATTAGTGAGTAGTAAGGAAAAAATATTATCTTTTTTAATGTGTAATTGTTTGCTGTAAACTACGAACTGAAATTTGTTAACGCAAGCTTACCAGTTACAAATAACCACTCACCAACCTGTCCGCCTACCAGCTATCAGCATCAACTTAAGAATTATTTGTACCCATATTCATGAATTGCCACGAGATTTATCTCGTGGTTTAAGAGATTCGCCTGACTATTTCAGGGTTTTAACCCCGCGTTA
>Ga0208771_1000846_pt1 | contig 17462 bp, 13 predicted proteins | sample AntAceMetag02UKX_FD_184775 | JGI IMG/M metagenome (GOLD analysis project Ga0208771, IMG submission 184775) | Saline lake microbial communities from Ace Lake, Antarctica - Antarctic Ace Lake Metagenome 02UKX (SPAdes) (version 2) | ecosystem: Environmental > Aquatic > Non-marine Saline and...
ATTGCACCTAAATTATAAACGGTGTAAACGTTACCACCAAGAATGAGAGGGTCTCCCTCTATAGTAATTCCACCTTCAACATAAATTGCTCCCTCAAAATAATTATTACCCACCCAATCTAAATCTCCTGTAATCCACATTACACCGCTAAAATTACCTCCAGAAAACTTTGCATCACCATCAACTATAAGTATACCACTTTCATCAAAGGAATCATTAGTTGTCTTTAAGTAACCATTGATCCAAATTGTACCAAGACTATCAAGACATGAAGGATTGTTTCCAGGATTATTTATAACGATATCAGCCCTTGCCAGCATTTCTTCCTTAGTAATTCCAAAAACTTCTTCGAAAGAAAGCGGGGGATCACTGTTTTGAATAATGTCACCAACAACAGTTGCGCTACCAGTTACTACAATACTACTGTTTGCGGTAATGGCCGCCTGGACATTCTCGGGAACCCAAGCGACAAGAGCACTGCTTTTGTGATGAAATGTATCATTGCCATTTTGATAGCTTGCATAAGAAATAATTTCTATAGAGTCATTCATTGCATTTGATGTATATTTAATACTATCTATTGAACCTTCTAAAACATTGAAATCGGTGAACGTTTCTGTATAATTAAGAGGAACTGAAACACCAGATTCATTAATTTTATTCATTCCGTATTTCAAAGCTTCACGACTCAGTGCTTTAGTTTCTATCTCTATAAGATTATTCGATAAAAGTTCTGGACTTTCCTGGGCTTTATCTTGTACTGAAGTAATAATAAACACAGAGATTAAGATCATTACCAAAATAATAATAATCAATAATTTACCCATCAGTTACCTCCAAAATAATCTAAATTTCTCTTCAATTTAATTATTCCATGTTAAAATCTTTATTTGGTTATCAGGTACTGAGATATTGTATGTACCTAATAATTGTTGTACAATGGTTTGATCATAATAAAGATCGCAATTCCCAGTTACATGGGATAGTTGATTATTATTAGGGTCCTCACTAATGAACATAGAACCACGCATAAGTGCATTACCAGCTATTTGGATTCTACCATTCACCCAGACAATACCCTCGAAAGTTCCACCGGTCATTTGGAAATCTCCATCAACTATCAAGATACCGCTACCGCTCCAATGATGATTTGTAAAGTGTACTTTGTTGTTATCCGTAAGTTCTATGTATGTAATACCATTTACTGGGGTCACATTATTAGAAGGATTTGTATAGTCATTATCGGCGATCGCTCTCATCTGTTCCATTGTTATTCCGAAAATAGTTTCAAAAACTAAATCAACATTTTCCTCAATGATTCCTACTATGTACGAGTGTCCAAAACTATGATGAAGTTCATCTGAATCAGTGATGATATTTTCAAAAGGGTTAGAGTCATTATAATAAATTTCAGCTAAACTTTGATATTGAGTTTGTTTCCCATTAACTATAGCTGTTACAAAAGAAGTTACTCTAAGAGTATCTCCAGTGCCGTACATTACATATTTGATACTATCTATGGTTCCATCCAGAACATCAAAATTTGAGAATGCTTGCTTCAATTCTGTTTCGCTAACTGATAGATTTCCTTTGCTCAATTGTTTTATACCATAAATAAGAGCTTCATTGCTTAAAGATTTAGCTTTGATCTCTGACATATTAGAAGATAACAGATCAGCAATATCACCGCTTTTGTTTTGAAGAGAAACTAAAATTGCAGTAAAAATAATCGTTACCAATAAAAGAATAATGATCAATAATTTTCCCATAATTAACCTCCTAAATAATTCACATTATTACAAATACAAATTTTTAAAATATTTCCAGAATACTATATTATGTTTGATAAGCTTTTTATCTATATCCGATCTATAGGTATTGTAAAGAAAAGTGATATCTACCTTAATTGAACGAATATCAGCAATGTTTAAGGTTGGATTTTCATTCTCATCATAGTAGGTCAATGATAATGGATCTGCCAACCAGAAAGGACCTGAAATATGGTTAACCATATCATCTTTGTAAACATATAAAGGAGAACTGGCAGCTTTCTGAACAAAATAATAAGTACTGATGGCAGAACTGGTATTAGATCGGCCAAGAAATTTAAAGCTTGTTGAAGTAGCTTCAATAATAGCTAATGAATCCGGAACTCCAGCACCAACTCGAGATAAAAAACTTTCCAGACCGAGATAATGGTCGTTTCCTATTTTCCTGCCGGTAATTAGATCTTCAGACATCTGGCTTAAACTTATCTGAAGTTGAGTGTTATAGCTTATTACTTGTATATTAAAAAGTGCACTGAACATCATTAAAAGTATTATACTTCCTGTGATCATTGCACCTAAAACATCTAATATACTCGACATGTTTTAAAACCCTCTATTTATAAAAATTTTACTGAAAGGATAATTTTTAGTTCCAATATATAAAGTATCCGATGACGTTGATAAACAATTTATACGTATATCCATTTTCTGATATAAAGTATCTACACCAGCACCTGAAGTATTTCCTAAACTATCACAATAAGTTGAATTAAGATTAATATTATAAATTAAATTATTTACAGTTTCAGTTTCTGTGATATTAGAGTAATATGCTTTAATTTGTGAAAAATAAAAAGCTGGAGGATTACCTAATAAATCAGCTTCTATTTTTTGAAAGTATTTGTCAGCAATTTTTTGTCCCTGCAGGTAATACATATTATCATAAATCGAAGCAGATTGATCCAGTAAAATGTTATAAGTGTTCAACATCAATGTTGAAAAAAGTACTAATGCGACTAAAACTAATAACATTTGAATACTCATTATCTAATCCTCAGAAGTTGCATAAGTTATTTCTGATACAGAAGTCATTCCTGTTCTAATTCTATCTAATCCGGAATCCATTAATGATAGCATACCTTGACCTTTAGAAATTTTACGGATATTATCTTCATCTATCTCTTCACCTGATTCAATAATAGCTCTTCTTATCTCAGGCGTAAAATATAATGCTTCACAAATATTAATTCTGCCTTTATATCCGCCATTGCATTTTTTACAGCCCTTACCAGCTTCAAATATTTTACCAGATTCAAGTTCTTCTTCAGTAATTCCCAGGTTAAGAGCTTCTGGCCATTTTTCTTTCGAGATAGGTCTTTTACAATCATTACAAAGTTTTCTAATCAGCCGTTGTGCAATAATAATATTTATTGCATAGGCAAGCAGGAATGTTTCTACTCCCATTTTGTACATACGTGAGATTGCACTGGGTGCATCGTTTGTATGTAATGTGGAAAAAGTGAGATGTCCTGTATTTGCCAGTTTAATAGCTATATCGGCTGTGATCTTATCACGGATCTCACCGACCATTACTACATCGGGGTCATGACGTAGTATTGAGCGAATAGCAGTTTCAAAAGTAAATCTATTCCCAATCTTTAGCTGTCTTGCACCTTTAATATGGTATTCGACAGGATCTTCAACTGTTAAAACATTAATATCAGGTTTAATAATATGATAAAGAGCTGCCATCAAAGTTGTAGATTTACCACTACCTGTAGGACCTGTAAGCAGAATAATGCCTTTGGATTTGCTGATAGATTTTATAAAATCACTTTCCGCTTTAGTTTGTAAACCAAGTTTTCTCAAGTTTGAGATTACATTTCTATCATCAACTATTCTGATAACAATGCTCTCAAATCTTCTCTCATATTCAGATGATGTTATAGGTATAATTGAAACTCTGAACCGGATCAAATGATCATCAATAATTCTTTGCATGAATCCATCTTGGGCTGTATCTCTTTCAAAACGATCCACGCCGACAGTTCTATCTTTAACAACAGCAGATATTGCCTCTGGAGATGTACGGTCATGTCTATGCCAGAGAGTAAGCTTTCCATCTATTCTGAAAAAAAATTGATAAGGCAGCATAAGAAATTTTGAGTTCTTGTTTTTTATATTTATTTGAGAATTCAGAGATGAATTTATTTACGAGTATTTTAATATCTTCTATCCGTTCACGCAAAGGTGGGATATTTATATTAATTACGTTTAAGCGGTAATAAAGATCTTCGCGGAAATTGCCATTAATAATTTCCTCTTCAAGGTTTTTGTTTGTTGCAGCAATTATTCTAACATCTACAGAAACATCACACTCTCCACCAACTTGGCGTATAATTCCTTTTTCCAGAGATCTTAATAATTTTACTTGAAATTCAAGACTTGTTTCTGTTATCTCATCTAAGAATAGTGTTCCTCCATCAGCTTCCTGGAAATAACCGGTTTTGTCTTTAATCGCGCCGGTAAAAGATCCTCTTTTATGACCAAAAAGTGTGCTTTCTAAAAGACTGTCCGGTAAACTTCCGCAGTTAACAGCAACAAATTTCTTTTTGTTTCTATTGCTGTTCCGATAGATCAGATCGGCAATGAGTTCTTTACCCACACCTGTTTCTCCGGTGATAAGAATGGTTGTATCGAGCGGTGCGACCTTTTTTACTTTTTCCATGATCTTTTGTATAGCAAGGGTGTTGCCAACAATATGAGTTCTATCAAATTCTGTATCTAAAATAGATCTTAATCTTTTTATCTCATCTGTCTGCCATCTGGCTTTCAATAATTTCTTAATCATTACTTTAAGCAGTTCAAGATCTTCAACTGGCTTTTCTATAAACTCATCAGCCCCTAATTTCATAGCTTCCACAGCCATCTCAATAGATGCTTTGCCACTTATAACCATCACAGCGATTTCAGGCCAGTTCTTCTTGATCTTTTTTAATAAGCTTAAACCGTCTTCACCCGGCATTACCAGGTCGCTTAATATGATATGATAAGAATTTTGCTCTAATTTTTCTATTGCAGCTAATGCTGAATTGGCGGTATCAATCGTGTATTCATTTTCTAGATGTCGTTTGAAAATCTCTCTTGTATCTTTCTCATCATCAACGATTAATATCTTAGCTTTTTTTCCGGTACTTTCAAACATATAACTGTCCTTTTGTTTGATGTAAGATCAATTTAAATGTTGTTCCAACATTTTGTGTTGAATCCACTTCTATCTTGCCATCGTATTTTTCTATTATACTTTTTGTTATAGCAAGCCCGAGCCCGAAACCAGTTCCCATCCTTTCTGATTTTGTAGAAAAATATGGTTCAAATATTTTACTCAAATCGTGTTTGAAAATTCCCAGTCCGGTATCTGCAATTTCGATGTAAATCATTTTGTTTTTATTATAAGTTCGAACCGTGAGTTCTTTCTGTTCACTGTCTTTCATTGCTTGGATCGCATTATTTATAACATTGGCAATGCAGAGGCTTAAATCACCGTAAGATGCAGTAACGGTTGGAATATTATCTTTGAAATCTGTAGTAAGTTTAACGTAATGTTTGAAGAAAAGATTATGTTGGCAAAAATCCAGTTCCTGTGAAATAATCTCGTTTATATCAACTGGCCGGTCTATTGAAATATTGCTTTGTTTCGTTTTTGTTAGTAATCCTTTTACAGTTTGAGCAATATTTTTACCTGCTTCTATAATTCTATCTATATCGTTATTATCTTTCAAATCTCTCTTAAGAAGTTGAGCATAACCCAGAACTGTGTTCAATGGTGAATTAATATTATGAACAATACCTTCAATTCTTTTACCAATGTCGGCAAATTTGTTACTTTTTATCAATTCCAGTTCAAGTGATTTTCGTGCCTCTGTTTCTATTACCTCTTTAGTCACATCAATGATACTACCAAAAAACTTAATTCTATCTTCTTGATCTACTGCCCGGATATTTAAAGCAACATATTTTAAATTTCCTTGAAGATTTATCTCTAAATTTGAAAAGGTTAGAGGAGCTTCATATAATTTTGTAAAAAATTCTTTTTCTAATCCCATTAATATACATAGATTATTATGAAGAGGCACATCTTTATCCAACTCTAATATTTTAATAAAACTTGGATTGAAGAGAATCACATCAAATTTATTATTCAACCAGAAAACACCGGTATCTAGATTATCGGTTAATTCTTTGTATTCACTTAAAGATTGACCATACTTAGAAAGTGCTATATTCATAGTATTGAAAGATACAGCCATATCTCCCAAAACACCTGAATACTGTTCTTCAATCTGTTTCAGCGAGGAAGGATTGTTAGCAATATGCTGCATTTTGTCACTGATATTTCTTACCGGAATTAGAATTGTTTTACTGAACCAATTCCCGAGTAAACTAATCATTATAAGCGTAACTGCTAAAAGAATTAGAATAAAAATTAAAATACTCTGCTGCACAAATTTATTTACGTATCTATTGTAAGAAATAACAAAAATTCCAGTTGGTTCATTCATTAAATCATAGAATATTCTTATACCTGCAGCATAATTAATGTTTAATTTCTTTATAGTTTGTTCTATTCTTTTTTCAGTCATTGATTCTATCAGATTATTAATGTCAGACACAAAAGCAATTAAATCATCAGGCATATCATTTTCAAAAATATTATTATTGTATGAAACTAAACTTACTTCAAGATCAGAACGGAGTTTCAAACTATTCATATCAAAATTTTCTGCAATTATGAGAACTCCAATAAGTGCTTTTGTTTCATTAGAACTAAAGATGGGATTATATGTTATATCGAATAATTTATTTCCGAAATTTCCTACAAAAATCCCGGAGTTTTCTTTTGAAATATCTTGATAGATTTGTGAAAGATATTTATCTAAAAGTTCCCATTGCTCTCCAAAAATGTATTCATGCTGTTTGTTGCAGATAATAAGTTTATCAATATCTTCAGAATGATATGTCTGAATAATGTGATCATGCAATAGATGGGCATCTCCTTTTTGCAATGCCCTAGCAACAACTTCGTCAGCCTCAAGATTTTGCAGTAAATTCTGTTTTCCTATTCCCATTTCGGATCGGGCTGTCTTCAACTCAGAAAGGGTTAGATTAATGTTCATATCTTCATATTGATTGATCCCGAACTTAGCTAGTTCCCACTCTATTATGATGAGTATGAATACAATAAGAAATGTAATTACAAAAAATAATATAAAGATCCGCTTTTCCAGTTCCTTTTTTTTATTGTTCAAATTTGAATTCCTTTTAAATTTTATTAATTATCAAGGATTTCCCTAACTCTTGAAATTATAGAATCATAAGTAAAAGGTTTATGAAGGAAACCAATATTTGGATAGGATATATGTTCTTTTATAAGATCATTATCAACATTTCCGGAGATGAATATTGCTTTTATATCAGATTTGAGTTCTCTTAGTTTACTAACCAGTTCTAGTCCATTCATCTTCGGCATTGTAATATCAGAAATGAGAAGATGAATTTCTTCTTTATTTTCTTTAAACTTACGCACTCCTTCTTCACCATTTATTGCTTGAATTATTTTGTATCCTTGTTCTTCTAATATTTCAGAAAGGAAATTCCGTATACTTTCTTCATCATCAACAAGCAAGATAGTTTCATTTCCAGTTGGAAGATCACCGGTATTTAAAATTGGAACTTTTTCATCATTGATCTCTGTAGTTGTTTTTGGAAGATATATATTGAATTTAGAGCCCTTTCCTTCTTCAGATTCTACAAGAATAATACCTTCATTTTGTTTCACGATACCAAATACCGTAGAAAGTCCAAGACCTGTACCCTTACCAACTTCCTTAGTTGTAAAAAAAGGTTCAAATATTTTCTCCTGAACCTTTTTGCTCATCCCTGTTCCGGTATCTAAAATAGAGATTTTGATATATTCAAATGATTCATCAAGATTATGCTGTGCAATGAATTTTCTGGAAAGTGATTTCATTGTTGTACTAATTATGATCTTGCCGTAGCCTTCAATTGCATCACGAGCATTTACAACAAGATTAACAAGAACCTGCTCGAACTGACTCTTATCTGCATAGATCATACATGTAGGATTTTTAAAATTTGTTTCTAAAGATATTTCATCTCCAATCAATCTTTTTAGCATTTTTTCAAGTTCAGTAATTATTTGATTAATATCAAAATTATTTTTTTCAGCAACTTGTTTTCGAGAAAAACCGAGTAATTGTTTTGTCAGTTTTGCGGCTCTTTCTCCGCAATCTTTAATCACTTCAATATCATTATAAGCACTGTCGTTATTATCCAGTTTTTTTAAAGCAAGATCGGAATAACCATTAATAGCTGTTAAAATATTGTTAAAATCATGTGCTATTCCACCTGCCAGTTTGCCGACAACTTCCATTTTTTGAGATTGGTATAATTGTTCCTGAACTATCTGTTTTTCCTTTTCAGCTTTTTTGCGTTTAGTTATATCACGGGCAATTACTAAAAGTACTTGTTCTTCATTAAAAGTAATTACACTTTTATGAAGTTCAACAATAATTCTACTACCGTTCTTTTTGACGTGTGTAAAAACCGGTGAATCGATATTGTTTTTCTTATTTAGATAATCTGATAGCTGTTTCCGCTCTTCATCAATATATAGCATTGAGGCAGGAATTGAAATGATCTCGTCTTTTGTATATCCATATTTATTTAGTACAACATTATTACAATCCAGAAAGCACTCTCTATTTTCAGATATTATGAATATTGGATCAGCAATACTGTTGAAAAGAAGACGGTATTTTTTTTCGCTTTGACGGAGATTTTTTTCCATCTCATAACGGTAAAAAGCCATTTCGATTGTTGCATGAAGTTCGTGTTCTTCAAAAGGTTTAATTAAATAACCAAATGGTTCAGTAACTTTTGCACTATTCAAAATGGATCCGTTTGCATAGGCAGTTAAATATATTATTGGGATATTGTAATTTTCTTTAATTTTACTGGCAACTTCTATTCCGTTGAGCTCACCAGCCAACATAATGTCCATCAAGATCAGGTCAGGTTTTAATTTCTCATAGCGTTCAATAACGTGTTCTCCATGAGAAATAATATCAATAACATGATAGTTAAATTGTATTAAAATTCTTTTTAAATCTTCAGCAATGATCCTTTCATCCTCAACGATCAGCAATCTCTTCTGTTTCATTATTTTCCCTTCGCTTTCCAGAATTTTGTTTTGAAAATAATTATATTTAACAAAGAATAGAAAAAAAGGAAAAGAGGTCAATTTGTTTTTTTAACAAAATAAAAAGCCATCAGGTATTACCCGATGGCTTTAATGGTTGGGCCGAGAGGATTCGAACCCCTGAATGCATGGACCAAAACCATGTGACTTACCGCTTGTCGACGGCCCAAAAGATCTATAAATAATAGCTGGCGGAGAGGGAGGGATTCGAACCCTCGGTAAGATTTCTCCTACATACGCTTAGCAGGCGCACACCTTCAACCAACTCGGTCACCTCTCCACATCTATAATTCTGGCGGAGGATGAGGGACTCGAACCCCCAAGGGCTAAGCCCGGCGGTTTTCAAGACCGCTGTCTTACCAATTAGAGCTAATCCTCCTAAATGGAGTTAACAAATAATTTTTGCGTTGTATTGATGTCAAATATTTTTTATTCTTTTTATTAGCACAAATTCACACATGGTTACGACCTTGAAATATCCAAAATTATCTATATCCAAATTCTTTTAAAGCATTCTGTTTTTTGCGCCAGTTAGGTTTGATCTTTATCCATAGATCAATTTTTACTCTCTTTTCAACAATCTTGTGAATCTCCTTCTCAGCTGCAATCCGCATTGTCTTGATCTTTATCCCATTTTTCCCGATTAAGATCGGCTTTTGAGATTTTTTCTCCAACCAGATATTAGCAGCGATAATCAGTTTATTAGGAAAATCATGATATTGTTCTACAACAACAGTAGAAGCGTAAGGTATTTCCTCATCGTAATTCAGAAATATCTGTTCACGGATAATTTCTTGTGCAAAGAATCTCATTGGCATATCTGAAATTTCATCGGTGGCATAGAAAGGAGGGTTGAATGGAAGTAATTTAGTTAGTTCATCTAAGAATGGATTTAAATCAGTTGCTTTCAGAACAGATATTGGAATAATTTTTTCGAAGTTATAATCTTGTAATAATTCAATTTTCTTATTAACCGTAATGTCATCTGAAAGATCGATCTTATTTAACATTGCAATTTTTGGGACATTTAATCGTTTTAAATTCTCACATATTTGCTTATCATAATCAGTTGGGAATTTTTTTGCATCGGTCATAAAAATAATTATATCAGAATCATTCAAAGAATTATTAATATACTCCAGCATTTTATTGTGAAGTTCATATCTTGCTTCAACAAACCCGGGAGTATCCATTAAAATAATTTGTCTTTTGTCATCAGAAATTATACCTTTTATCTGTTGCCTTGTAGTTTGTGGTTTTGGGGAAATTATTGATAGTTTCTCGCCCAATAATTTATTCATTAAAGTCGATTTTCCAACATTAGGTTTTCCAACGATTGAGACGAATCCAGCTCGATAAATACTGTTCATTAATTATACCTTTAGCTTTTACATATTTTATAGACTAGAATTTCTAAAATGATCTCATCTTTGATGTTTAAAGATTTTGCATCGATATCAGCTTGCAGAAGTAAAGAGAATATTTTTCTTAATGTACTGCTTTTATAATTACTTGCATATGAAATGTATTTTTTTTTTGATTTAAAAAAAACATCTGGAATGTATCTATTTTCTATCTCAGAGTTACTTAAATTATTTAGCTGAAGATCTTTAATTCTCCAAATGATTAAAAAGAATTGTGAAAGCATTAAAATAATGTAAACTGCTGATTCTTTGTTTGTGATCATATTCTCTAAAATGGTTAAAGAATTTTCCAAATTTCTCTTTCCGATCTCATTTTGAAGATCAAAAACTTTACTGGTTCTAGATTTTCCTACTGTTTCTATCACATCATCAATTGTAATGTTTCCTTTACCTTTTGTATAAATGATCAATTTTTCTAATTCATTTGCTGCAAATTGATAATTTAATTCAATACTTCTTGTAAAAAGTTCCTTCGAATCATTATCCATAAATATTTCTTTTTCTCTGGTTTCAGCATTTAACCATTTAAGCATCCCAGCAGAATCATAAGGAGAGCGACAAATGATCTTCATTGCTTTTCCCGAAATCATTTTATTTGCTTTTGTTCGCTCATCAATCTTTTCAGCCGTTAAAACAAGAATTGATGTTGGAACAGGATTTTGGATATATTCAGCAATAAGCATTTTATCAGAAGCTTTCATTGAATCAAAATTCTTTATTACAACAAGCCGAAACTTTGCCATGAAGGGTATCATTTCGAGTTGTTCTAAAGTGTTCATAGCAGCATTTGTATCTGTAGCATGAAGTATTATGGAATCGAATTCTTCAGAGCCAGGAGATTTAAATCTTTTTGAAATCTCACTTAAAACTATATCTTTGAGATAATTTTCCGGACCAAAAACATAGTAAACTGGTTGTGGCTTCTGATCATGGAAATTACTTAAGAATTCAAAATGTTGGATACTTTGAGATTTCAGCATATTAATTCTTCAAATAAAGGATTAATGTAATAATGGCAATAATCCAGCAATAATATGCAAAGTATTTCAATTTTTGTTTTTTTACGATAGATATTAGTAAAGAAATTACTGCATAACCGGAAATGAATGCAGCAAATGTACCAAGAATATATGATAGCCATAATGACTTATCAATATTTAATATATTCGAAAATTTAAGGATGCTTGCTCCCAGTATGGCGGGAATTGAAAGGATGAAAGAAAATCTGGTGGCATCTTCTCTATCTAATCCAGCAAAGATTCCAACAGTAATAGTTGTCCCTGAACGGGAAATTCCAGGGAGTATTGCAAATGCCTGAGCCAACCCTATTATTATAGATTTTTTAATTCCAAGTTGATGAGTTTTAATCCCTTCAGGTTCGATTTTATCTGAAAGGTAAAGGATAAAACCTGTAACTATCAACATAAAGCTTGGAATATAAAGTGATGAGAAAGCTTTAGTTAGTTGATCTTCGAAATATAATCCAAAAATACCGGTAATAGTTGTAGCAACAATTATATAAAAAATTGTATTTCGGTTTCTTGTGTGTTCCCGTTCTTTATTTTTAAATAAAAAAAGTGATTTGAGTAAAGAAAGAATATTTTTACGGAAATAGATTAATACTGCGAATAGCGAACCAAGATGTAAGATTACTTCAAAGCCTATATCCGGATTACTAAAATTTAAATAGTGTTCAGCAAGAACGAGATGCCCTGAGCTTGACACAGGTAAAAATTCGGTTAATCCTTGAATTATTCCCAATATTATTGCTTTAATGATTTCCATTTCTTTTATTTCTATATTATTTCAGGTAACTTAGATTTGAATAATTCAGATACTGGGACTAATTCAAAATCAAGTTTTTTAGTTTTTTCTATAAACTCTTTTAAAAACTCATATTTTTTCTGTGAACCACAATGAGTTATTACCAATATTTTTTTGTTATCTATGGCTAAATGTCCTAATTTCTTTATTTTTATTGCAAGTGTTTTCTCGGTTATTCTTGGTGTATCTAGAAACAACTTATTTTCACAAGTTGGGATCATCATCTCTCTGGCAACATCATAAGCTATAGAAGATACAGATGTACGGCTATCTACAAAATATAATTCATGCTTCTTCAAAACTTGCAGAACGGTTCTCATCACAAACTCATCGGTTGTTGCGAATGATCCCATATGATTATTAGCACCAACGCATAGTGGAAATTGTTTTATATAACTTTCCATTCTTCGTTTTATCTCCTTTTCTGACAAGTGTACGTAAATTGCATTGGGACCGGGATTGTTTTTCGGGTAGCTAACGGGTTCCATTGGAATATGGATCATTGTTTCATGTCCAGTTTCTGCAGCTTTGTTCATTACTTGTTTTGAGAACTTTTGATCTGGAAGAATTGCAAATGTAACATTATTATTCAGGCTGCAGAAATTATCGAATACTTTATTATTTCGTATTCCAAAATCATCTACTACTATGGCTAATTGAGTTTTTACCTTAGTTTCTTTTTGAGGTTTGATATATTTTAAAGTAACGAAATATTTTTGCAAATCGTGTGGATCTTCAATTTCAAGTATTTGTTTATTGCCATTGTTCTTTTCTACACCGCTTATTATTTTTCCACCAATTAATTCTACTTGTCCAGTAATAATGATATTTGCATAATTGAGATCCATTTCTAAACTGTTTATTCCGATTGAAACATAAATAGCGTCTTCACCAATAAAATTTTTGTAATTGTTCTCAGTTACACTAAGCAATTTTTTCGCATGAACTATTGCATCAAGAACAGAAATTTCTTCTTGTTTTTGCTGGACTGAGATTTCATCCTTCTTCGTCTGAGGATTTGTTACCAATTTTTTTATTCTATTATAACTAAACGAGAATAACAATAATACGAATCCTATTAATAAAAAAATATACAAATATTTTTTAACAATTAAATTGTTATTAAAGTTCTTTCTTCTAGTCATTTTTTTCCTTCATCTATGTTTACTATTTTGTGCGGTAATTTGAGTCAAGAAAATAATTAATGACAAAAATTTATTGTATTGTTAATGTTAAGAAAAAAAAAGCTGTCCGATTAATCGAACAGCTTAAAATATATGGTGGGCGCGGAGGGACTTGAACCCCCGACCACCTGCTTGTAAGGCAGGCGCTCTCCCAACTGAGCTACACGCCCGAGAATTCTTTCTTCTAAAATTAAATGGTGGGCGCGGAGGGACTTGAACCCCCGACCACCTGCTTGTAAGGCAGGCGCTCTCCCAACTGAGCTACACGCCCATTTAATTATTTCACTTTTTCAATTTTATAAAAAACTGGTCGGGGCGAGAGGATTCGAACCTCCGACTCCTGGTTCCCAAAACCAGTGCGCTAACCGGACTGCGCTACGCCCCGACGACGATCGCAACAAAAAAAATCCGGCTCTATAGCGTCAAGATTTTTCTATATGATAAAATAATAATTTTAGGTGTAATGTAGTATACTTACTTTTACATCCTGATTTGACTGAAAAAAATATTTTCCTTGTGTCTTATTGTAGAATTCATTTTAATACATTATTAAAGAAAAAATAATAGTTGGAAAAAATGAAATTATGTCATTAGAAAAGATCAAAAAAATATTAGATAATTATAATGTTGGTGATGTTATAAAACATCAAAAAATGCCGTATGGATTTGCCAATAGAAATTATAAATTAGCCACAACAAAAGGTAACTATCTTTTCAGGATCAATATCCAACAAGATTTGAGTTCAATCAATTATGAAATAAGGGTTTTAAACGAACTCAAAAAAAATGATTTCCCAGCTGCATATCCCATAATGAATAAGAATGGCAAATATATAACTGAAATAAAAAAAGAAAATATAGTGATTTATGATTTTGTCGTGGGGGAGATTCCACAGCTAAATAAACAATCAGTAAAAGAGATTGCGATAATATCAGCTAAACTTAATTCCTTTCAAAACTGGCGAAAATTTAAAAGAAAAAATACAATAAATATCGATAATTGTTTTGACTTGATCAAGAAATTCGATAACGCAAAATACAAATACCCCATAATATTTGAGTACTTTATAGAGCAAACTAAATTTCTTAATAACTATGTAAGAAATTCTATTCCACAAGGACTTATCCATGCTGATATTTTTCCTGATAATACAATATTCAAAGAGAATAAATTGATTGCTCTAATTGATTTTGAAGATGTATGTACTGATGATCTGATCTTTGAAGTTGGAATGACAATTAATGGATTTTGTTTTGTAAATAATAGATTAGATACTGATCTCTTGAAAGTATTTCTTAACAATTATAATAAAATCAGATCGCTTTCAAAAATGGAATTGGAATTATTACCAATTTATATTCAATGGACTGCTCATGGAATGGTTTCCTGGCATTTACAATGTTTGATAAAGCATATAAATAAAAGACAACTCGCTAGAACTATTGAATTAATGGAACGTGTGAAAAAGATCCGTAAAATGACTAAATGGGAATTATTTTAGAGATAGTTGAATAACATAAGACAATAAAAAAGCCCCGAGAAATCGGGGCATTTTTATTAATAATTTATTTAGAAAGTTGTACCAAACTGGAAGTGAGGTTCCCACAATTTATCCTCAAAGTTATGAGCATAATCAAATCCAATGAGACCGAACGGGCTTTGGATTCGAATTCCAATTCCAGCTCCGCTTTTCATGTCCCAGAAATTGAAATCTTCCAATCTGTTATAGCAATTTCCAGTATCAAAAAATAACAATCCCACAATTTGGTCGCTTCCAATTGGGGCACTGTATTCAGTTGAAAAAATTATCTCTCTCAAACCTCCTTCAGTTGGGCCTATTGATCTATCAGCATAACCCCGTATCCCATCAGCTCCAGTTCCGCCTAAGTAAAATCTCTCATCTGGTGGAGCTTCTTTCCCATTATATCCGGTTATATATCCAAAACGCCATTTTGTTCTCAATGCAAGTTTCCAGATAGTTCTAGTATACCAGCTGACCTGTGCAATTTGTTTGAAAAAGTTGAAATCACCTTGCAACGGTCCTCCTGCAAGTTCATTATATAGAGTAAAATTGGAACCTGAAGTAGGAAAGAAAACATTGTCCCTGTGATCTCTTGAAAAACTTAATGAGATTGAACTTGTGTTCTGCCAGCCGCTTTCATCAAGATCTTTCAGGATGTTCGATGCATCATCTTCTCTACCATCTAAAATTGAGTATTCCTTTGAGTAGTATGAATAACTTGCTACAAATTTGGAATAATTCAGGAACCCGAGTGGGTGTCCAAGTCGAATAGACCCGCCGTTTGTTTTTACTTCATATGTATCCCACTCTTTATTTGTAAGATAGATATCGGCACCAACCAAAGTTGATGAATCCAGGAAATATGGATTTGTGAAATTGAAACTGAAATTTGATGTTGTACTGCCAAATTCCCATTTAATACCGCTTTGCCAAGAATTACCGAGTAAATTATTATGAGATATTGCAAGCTGTCCCACAAGACCATCCTGGCTATTCAATGCGATACCGCCATTGGCACTTCCTGAAACTTTATCACTAACGTTTATTACAAGATCAACATCACCATTTTGATTAATAACATTGGGATTACTTAAATGTAGGTCAGGTTCAAAGAAGCCCATATTATAAATATTCTGCTGACTTTTCATGATCTTGGATTGCTGGAAATAATCTCCGGGAAAGATTACGAGTTGCCTGCGAATAACTTTCTCCTTTGTTTTTCTGTTCCCAGCAATTGAAATTTTTCTAACTTTTGCTCTATTATTTTCGTTAATATTTAACTGTATATTAATGATCTTGTCAGATTTTTTTAGTTCGTGATTAAAAATGGCATAAATGTAGCCTTCTTCGTAATACATATTCGTAACTGAGCCAAGTTGTATATTGAATTTTTCAAGATTAAATACTTCTTCATCTTTAAATTTAAATTGAGATATTATAAGCTCATCTGTAAACCGTTCATTTCCTTCGACAAAAATATCACCAAAGAAAAATTGATTTCCCTCTACAAGATAGATATTGATAACAAAGGTATTTTCGACTAATTTTTTGTCCCATGAAATAATTCGGGCATCGATAAATCCCTTTTTATTATAATAGTTGATCAAGATGTTAAGATCTTCATCAAATTTTTCTTGTTCGAACTTACCAGATCTGAAAAGACTTGCTTTTTTTGTTTTAATTTTTCCGAGAAGAGTTTTAGATCGTATTTCTTTATTACCATGGATCTTAATACTTTTAATTGCTACTTTAGAACCTTCATCAATATCCAAGAGAACAGTAATGTGATTTCCATCTAACTTTTCAATTTTGTATTCAACATCAGCTAAATGATATCCTTTTGTTTTATATTCATCAATAATAGTTTTTCTTACTTCAGCAGCCAGAAATGGTGACCAGTAGCTTCCTTTTTTTAAATTGATCTTATCTTGAATATTTTTATCTGATATTTTTTTATTCTTGGAAATTTTAATCTCTTCTACTATGGGATATTCCTCTACAAATATTGAAATAGAAAGACCTTGTGGAAGTTCTTCTTTTTCAATTTGGATATCTTGGAAAACACCAAGCTGATAAAGATTATTAATTGATTCAGAGATGTCATCAGGTTTATAATTTTCGCCAACTTCAATTAAAATAAGAGAGCGGATCAATTCTGTTTCAATATTCTCATTCCCAATTATTTTGATATCCAAAATTAAACTATTTTGTGCTAATAAAAGAATTCCAGTTGCCAATATCAATATTATAAAAATAAATTTTCGCATTTGTCCTCCATCATTTCAAACAGTCACCAATTATTTTTTTTTGTTCTTCGAGTAAAGTTTTTTTCAAATAAATATTAATTGGAATGAGTAAACAGAAAATTCTTGACGGTAAAAAGGAGATTCCAAAATTCGAAATTTATTGGGGCATTAGCTCAGTTGGGAGAGCGCATGACTGGCAGTCATGAGGTC
>Ga0208771_1000851_pt1 | contig 17372 bp, 30 predicted proteins | sample AntAceMetag02UKX_FD_184775 | JGI IMG/M metagenome (GOLD analysis project Ga0208771, IMG submission 184775) | Saline lake microbial communities from Ace Lake, Antarctica - Antarctic Ace Lake Metagenome 02UKX (SPAdes) (version 2) | ecosystem: Environmental > Aquatic > Non-marine Saline and...
GAGTTACAAACGCAGGAGCTTTTACTTGTAGTTAAAAGGAGATGAAGGAATAATGGAAATAAAATTAAAAATAACATTAGGACAAACAATAACAGTTTTTATACTTGTATGTATTGCTTTTGCAGGAGGACTTTTATTAAACCAACCAACAGAACAAGTACAATGTCCTCAATATGCTGGTTTTACAGAAAAAGATTTAAACATTCTAGGAAACCTAGCTTATTCACAAGGAGTTTGTGAAAGAATCGGATTGAACACAGCAGTAATGCCACAAATAACTGATGCTAACGAAGTATACGGAATACCCGTGTGCATAGAAAGAACAGGCGGTGAATAAATGAAGATTACAATAATTGTGATAGCTTTACTACTAATACTTGGAATTAGTGTTGCAGGAATAAGTGGTGGAATTGGAGTAATAGAACCAATTCAAAAAGAAAAAATAATTCCTGATGTAGAATATGATTCTTTAAAAGTTGTTTTAGAAAAAGGCGGAGTAACAATTGACGACAAAATTGGGTTAGATATTACTTGGACAGAAAATAAATGTATTGAAGTGCTTGATGAAAATAAAGTTCAAACTGGTACAACTTGTGAGTATGCTTTACACAAAGAAAACTTGTTTCAAGACGCAACAATAAACGTTTCATATAATTTAACAGATTCAATAATATTAAAACAAACAAAGTTAGATAATGCAATTCAAGACAAAGTAAACTTTGTTAAAAGAGTTTGGGAAGAACGACAAGCAAAAATAGAAGAAGAAAATCAAACTGGAACAACTATATTTAAAACAGACAAAAGAGAAGTGAAATAAAATAAAAGGGGTGAAATAAATTATGCCATTAAAAGATAAAACAGGACCTAGAGGAAAAGGACCAAGAACAGGTCGAGGACAAGGAAACTGCAAACCACAAAAATAAAACCTATCATTATTTATATAAGTTTGGTACATAATACTACTTAATCAACAAAAAAGGAGGTCATTGAAAATGGCACAATCAGGCGTTCAAGGTCTGGTAGCATTAGCAGTAAGTGGTGTGATAGGAATATATATTGTACTCCAGTTCACTCCATTACTAAACGAAGCTGGAGCAGTAATAGTTGTTCTAACAGGTTTGTTTAGTATCTTAATTGCTTACGCTGTAATCCGCGTTTTCCTTTGAGGAATAACGTTAATAGGGTGAATAGCTAACCTTGATTTAGATCCTTGATTAATGTTGAAAAATGTTTATTGAGAAAACAAAAATAGTAATTCGTAGTAAAAAGATAAATTTAAAAGGAGGTCATTGAAAATGGCACAATCAGGCGTTCAAGGTCTGGTAGCATTAGCAGTTTCAGGAGTAATTGGAATATACATTGTATTACAATTTACACCTTTAATGGTGAACGCTGGGGCAGTTATAGTAGTATTAACTGGTCTGTTCGGGATCCTAATTGCTTACGCTGTAATCCGCGTTTTCCTTTGAGGAATAACGTTAATAGGGTGAATAGCTAACCTTGATTTAGTTTGTTTTATTGTTGAAAAATGGTATTTCAAACATCTAATTTTTATTTATTCCCTTAGGCAGTATAAAGTATTTTATATTAGTTAGTCACTATATTATATTAACATGGCTTTAGAATTAATAGTTTGGGAAATAGTTATTGCAATTGGTTTGATTGGTTATTTTTTGGGCATGTATTTTAGGTTACCGCACTTGTTTTTGTTAGGTTCAGTTCTTACTGCTTTGAGTGGTGCTTTGTTATTTATTTTTGATGGTTTGATTACTGGTCATTATTATTTGGTTGATGGATCTTTTGCTAACATTATTATCACTTCCAGTAATATTGGTATTGCTAGTCTTGGTTTGGTTTTGATTGCAATTCCTATTGTTAGTTTTTTAGTAATAAATTTTGATCCACAACAAAGGAGAACGGCTTCTCCGTTTCATTATTAAAAGGAGGGTTATGGTTATGAACAAAAAAATATTATTATTAATTGGTTTAATTCTAGTTTTGTTTTCTAGTAATGCTTTTGCTGCTGTAAATAATGTTTGTGAAAATATTCATGTTTCTACTGAAATGCAAGAAACTTATTTGGGCGGAAATTTTGGTCAAGAAATTTGTTTGTCTGGTTTTCAATCTAATACTTATTTTGTGAATTATAAAACAAATAATTGGACTTGGGTTTTACATCAATGTACTCAACCTGTTTGGGAACAAAACTTGTTAAGATTTTTTTATTGTGGGGGTTTTAAGTAATGTCTTTATTAACTGCGCGTAGTGGTGCGGGGAATATTTTGTCTAGGGCTGCTAGTAGGGTTAGTGGAAGCACTGTTACTTCTTCTTCTGGTCAAACTTATGTGAGCGGGCAAAGGGTTAGTGTTGGTGGGGGAAGCATGGGTGCTTATTCTTCTGGGAGTAGTTCTAGTGGTAGGGGTTCTGTTCCAACAAAGTATAGTGTTGCTGTTTTAGATGCTGTTAAGGTTTCTGCTCAAACTGGGAAACCTGTTGTTATTCCTAAGTTTCCTAATACTCCTGCTGGGGTTGTTGAGAGGTCTAATTTTGTTCAAGAACTTTCAAGATTAAAGCTTGATGGTGTTGGTAATAAAGCTTTAAGTTCTACTGATTTGTTGTCAAGAAAGTATGCTACTGAATCTACTACTACTCAAGGAATTGTTGATAGGGCTACTAGTCTTGTTAGTAAGTATCAAGCTGAAGGAAAAAGTTTACAGAGTGAAGCTGATAAACTTCAAGCTGATGCTTCTAGTGTTGATGTTTATAGTCAGGAGAGTGTTAATGCTTATAATGCTCGTGTTAGTGCGTTTACTACTAAAATTAATGCTTATGAAGCTAGGGGTGTGGGTGTGCAAAGTGAAGCAAATAAAGCTCAGACAAGTGTTGCTCAATTAAATACTCTTGGGGAACAGGTTACTAAAGTTTCTAGGTTACAACGGGGTGGGACTGTTGCTCCTTTGATTAATGATAATACTGTTTCTGGTTCTTATGTCCCTGGTGTTGTTGCTCCTTTAGATACTAGAAGTCCTGCTCCTGTAAGTTTTCCTGCTAGTTCTGTTGGTGGGCGTGATGTTAGGTCAACTATTCTTACTACAAAAACAAAAACTCCTTTAAAATCAGATTTTACAGGAGAACCTGTTAGGAAAATAAAAGTTGAAACTGCTGGTTCTTTAATGTCAAAGGGTGCGTTGGGTACTGCTTTTAAAGAAGAAGCCATGTCTACTCCTATTACTGATTTTGGTTCTGGGATAAAAAATATTGGTTTGACTATTGCAAGTATTCCAGCAGAAGCAGGACAACTTGTAGGTTCAAGTATTGCAAAAAATCTTGGATTAAAAACTGCTTTTAAGGAGAATGAAGAATTTATTTTTAAATCACAATCAGGAAAAACAAAAATGGCAGAAATTTATGATCCTAAAAGAGCTTTGGTTGAAACACAAAAATCTTTTGGTAAAGATCCTTTTGGTACTAGTATTGATATTGGTTTTAAAGCAATAACATTATTCCCAATGGGGGCAAGTTTTGCTGCTAGTAAACTTATCAGTAAATCTAAATTATTACAATCTGGGGTTAGAGGAATTGAAGGTGTTGCTAGTAAAGGAGAAAGTCTTATAGCAAGAAGCATTTATTCTGGCAAAAAACTTTTGATAGATCAAACAAGTGTTAAGGTTGCTTTGAAATCTAGTAAAGGAGTTACAATGGGAACTCTTAGAACTGATGTTGTTTCTAAGTTGATTGGTAGAAAAACTATTAAGTTAAGTGATATTACTACTAAAGATATTGCTAGAGCTTTTGGAGAGAAAGGAAAAGCTCAATACTTAAAGTTTCCTAAGAGTGAACAAGAATTATTTAAAAGAGCTAGTGTTGGAGAGCAAGCGAAGTTTATTAAAAAGACTTTTGCTAAGTATAAAATTGCTCCTGATGATGTTATTGGGTTTAGTGCTGAAAGTGGAAAAGCCACTGGATTGATTGAAGCTTTTACTAAGAAAGGTAAAGTTAGTTTTAAGTTTGTTGGTTCTGAACCTTATGGTAAGTTTTTTGCTAGTAGAACTGCAACAGGTCCTTTTGCTAATCTTGGTTCGTATGATGATATTAAAGTTACTTTTACAAATATAAAAGTTCCAAAACCAAGTGTTACTGTTGGAATTGGACAAAGAGGAATATTACCAACTAAGGGTGGAATTAAAGGAAGTGTGAAAGCTCTTGGTTTTGATGTTAAAAAAACAAGTCCTCAATTACAAGCTTATTTTGATGATGCTTTAAAAGCTGGAGCAAGACCTCCTAAACTTAAAGAGTTAAGAATTAAGTTTGGAGAAGCTGATGTTGCTAAAGGTTATATTACAAGTCCGGTTAAGTTAGCTGGAAAATTTGTTAGCTCTCCAAGTAGAGTTTTTAGATTAACTGGGGAAGAAGAATTTGTTGCTCCGTTTTTAACAAGAACAAAGTTATTAGGTGGTTTGAAAGAAAGGTATTTTGGTTCTGCTATTGTAAAGGTTGGTGGAAAAAGAGTTAAATTAAATATTAAAAAACTCATTCCTGAAACAGAATCTAGTATTAGTACTGGAAAAGTTACTGCTAGTATTTCAAAAGGAACAAAAGGGGTATCTTCTAGTATTACTAGAGGTGGCCCAAACATAAAATATATTAATATTACTCCTTCAATTAGTGCTGGTGCAGGTTTGGCTAGTTCTTTTATTACTTCAAAGATTAATACTAGTCTTAGTAGTGCTATAACAAGTGTTTCTATTCCAAGTTTAACAAGTTCTGTTCCAAGTTTAAAAATAAGTATTAGTTCTCCGGTTAAATCTGTAAGTAGTATTTCTGTTCCTAAAGTTAGTTCTTCTTCTCCCAAAATTAGTACTTCTATAAGTAGTGCTACAACAAGTGTTTCAATTCCAAAAATTAGTACTAGCATTAGTAAATCTACTGTGAGTACTTCTGTTCCAAAAATTAGTACTAGTATTAGTAGTGTTTCTACCCCTGTTAGTTCTACAAGTGTTCCTAGAATTTCAACAAGTATTTCAAAAGTAAGTACATCAGTACCAAAAATTAGTGTTTCTACTCCAAGAGTAAGTATTATTAGTACTTCTGTTCCAAAAATTAGTGTTTCTACTCCAAGAGTAAGTATTATTAGTACTTCTGTTCCAAGTGTTCTTGGTAGAATTACTACTCCTGGTATAACTATTCCTGGAAGATTAACTGGTGGGGGAAGTTCTGTTCCTGTTAAGGGAATTAGTAAATCTTACCCAAAAATAAGTACGAGTATTTCTAAAAGGGTTAGTTCTAAAAAATATAGTTTATCTCCTGGGAGAACAAGAATTCCTAGAATTACAAAAAGTATTTCAAGGGGATATAAAACTCCAAGATATGATTATTCTCCTGGACAACCAAAGTTTAAACAAAAAAGAATAGATACTTCAAACAACTGGAACACAAAAGGATTATATAGAGAAAAGAGTGCGTTCAAAGACATTAAAGGATTAAAAAACAGAACTACTGGTTTTGGTTTTAACACAAGAAACGATTTTAGTATTTCTAATGTTTTCAAAGGATCTGATGTAATGAAATCAAAAGCAAATCTTAAAAGATCTAGTTATTCTGTAATGAGCAAAAGAGCAAACAAATACAAATACAAGAATCAATATGATGTTAGTTTTAAATCAAAAGGATTTCCAAGTTACAAGTATTCTTCAAAACTTGTTGATAAAGGCATGTTTGACATGAAAGTTAACTTAACTGCCTAAGGCATTTCACTTCTACCCTTAGGCTATAAAACCTTTATATACAACTTAGCCACATAAGTAATAGTATGGAACTAAAATATTTAGGAATACTATTTTCAATAATGTTAATTGCTAGTTTTAGTTTTGCAGCAGCACCAACAGTTTCACAACCGACAGTTAGTCCAAGTGTAACAACTGATCTAAATTATTTTGGAGAACCAGTAACAATAACAGCAACTGGTAGTGGAGATGTTAATACTTATTAGTATTGTTCCAATACTTTGTTAGTGGTGGTTTTTATGTTTATGTATATGATTTTGACGGGTGCTAAGTTTAAGGCAAGAGCTTTTGGTGTTCCTTCAAAAACAAAAAGACTAGGTGAAATGTAATGGTTAAAAAACAATATCCTTTATATTATGATTTTCAAAAAGGAAAAATAGTTAAGACAAAATTAAAAAGATTAGGTGAAATGTAATGGAACAAAAAGTTTATTCAAGAACTTATATGGCTTCTAGTCCTAAAGAAGCAATGCAATGGTTTAGAAATGATAATAAATCAAAAGGAAGAACCATGAATTATAAAATTGTTCATGTAGGACATGATAGAGATGGTTGGGCAGTTAGTTTTACTCAAACAAGAAAAAAACAACAAGGATATGCTTTAACAAGTTTGTCAGGAAGGCGGTTTTAATGGGTATTACTGATGCTTTAACTGACGGAATGGAAGGCGTAATAGCAATTTTTATATTTTTAATAATGTTTGGAGCTTTACTACCAACAATAGTAGGCACAATAAACAATACCAGTGGAATTGGTTTACCAAGCGTTACAATACTAATCGTTAGTTTGCTAGGATTAATCTTTGTAGTAGGAGTATTCATGCGAATATACAAAAAGATTACAAGTCCTGACAGACCGGAGATCCAATACTAACTGGGGTGTTTTATCAATGCCTTTTTTAGGATTTTTCTTATTAACTAATTGTTTACTTCAAATTCCAAGACAAGCTACTCTTGAAGAAATTCACAAAGGACAATATCATAAGTTAATTAAGTTAATGCAGGGAGAACAGGAGTTAGTGGATTGTTATGTATAAAAAAATCTTAATCTTGTTTTTATTATTATTTTTAATAGGAAATGTTTTTGCAACAGACATAACAGCACCGATAACAACATTTGATTCAAACCAAATTAGTGGAACAACAGACCAAAACATTACATTAACTTGTACAGATTCTAATAGTGGTTGTAAAATAATTTACTATAAAATAGATAATAATGAATGGACTTATCCTTTTACTTACACTAATGATTCAAATATTGATGCAACAATACACACTTATAATATTGTAGGACAAACTACCCCTGTGTTAAGAAAAACATATCTTTTAGACAGTTCAACAAAAAATGCAATAACAAAAGTAAGAGCAACAGTAACAAAAGCATCATACACTGCTTGTTTAATGTTTAGATATAACTATGAAGATTCAACACATGAAGATAGTGCGCCTCTTTGTACAGCTAGTACGGCAACAGAAAATTTTAATTTCCCAACAACTAACAAAACTATTTTAAATGTAGGGGCATATTTATATTGCTCTGGAGGATGTGATTCAACTCCAGATAATGCTTCTTTTCAAGATGTAAATATAAGTTATAAAAATGAAACATATACTGTTCCTACTTATAATTTTGTTTATTCAGGAGTGGGCGACCATAACATACAATATTTTTCTACTAATAATTTGGATAACAATGAAGAAACAAACACGAGTTATTTTACTACTTATGGTAATAGTACATTTAATTTTTATGATGAATCCACAGAACTAGTTTTAAACGACATAACTTGGAGTGTAAGCCCTGCATTAGATGGAAATACTGGAAGCACATTAACAGGAACAAACCAATTAGACATTAATCTAGGAGGAATAACAAGCACAAATTATACTTTTACTTTTACACTAACAGATTATGGAACAAGATATTATCAAATAGACTTAAACCAATTCAGTGATTTAAACATTGGTTTTGCTTTAAACCCTGATACAAATTCTATTGATATTCCTTTAAAGGTTTATCAAACTGATGAAACAACTATTTTTAGTAATACTTATGTAGAACTATATTTACCAAGCAAAGGAAACCTAATAGTAGGTAGACTAAAAACAGATGCTAGTGGAGAAACAAGCTTTAATTTAAGTACGATAGACCAAAATTATTATGCAAACGTAAACATGGGAGAATACACTTACCAACCAGTAGCACTAACAGTATTATATCCAAAGAATGAAGAAACTCTTGCACAAATTACAGAAGATTGGAAAATAGACATTACTCAAAACTTGTATATTAGTTATAGTGATTTAAACACTAGTAAAGTAATTTATTTATTACCAAACACAGCAAACGCTTATAATATAAAAATAAGTGACATGAATGGTAATTATTTTAGTAGAACTTATGCACAAATATACCCTGGAAATCCATTAACAGCTTCACTACAACCTTACTTGGTTTCAATAAGCACTGGATTATTAACAACTATTACTGTTTTAGATGCTTCAACAGGAACAGCGATAAACAATGTTACTATAAAAATTTATAAATACATTAGCGGTCTTGGAAGAACTCTTGTAGAACAAGTTGTTTCAGATTCAAAAGGACAAGCTTTAAGTTTACTAGTTTTAAATGGAGAATATGAATTTGAAACATATATTGATGGAGTTCTAACAAATATTTTTGATATTAGTGCAACAAGTAATACAATATACATTTATTTAGAACAATCAGGAACAATTCCAAGTTTAAACACCGGATTATTCACTGCAAACTGGACTCCAAGCAACCTAGTTCAATCAACAGGAACAGAAACATTTACTAGCACACTCAACAATGTTTATTCTCGTAACATAACAGTTTATGCGTACTTATTACAAAACGGAGTAAATCTTAGTCCAGTACAAAATTGGACAGGAACAGATGCAACTCATACTTTTACTTTTAATCCAAGTTGGACAGACATGAATAACACAATTACTTCAAAATTAATAGTACATGATTCTGACGGAAACATTTATGTTCTAGAAAAAAACTATGATATTACTACAATGTTTGGTTCAAATGTAAATTTGTTACAAATATTCCAGTATGGTTTAAGAAGCGATTTAGGTTGTACTGCGACAGGAGTTTGTATGCCGTTACTAGTAATAGCTGTTTTAATGGCTATTGGGCTTGGCTTATATGTTTCAAGTTTAATGGGTTCAATAGGAAGTCAAAGTGTTTCTGTTGTATTTGGTTTAATAATGGCTTTGTTCACTTTTTTGAATTGGGTACCAATAGAATTAATGGGAGTTGTAGCCATAATTATACTAGCTTTCTTGGTGAATGAACGGAGATGATGATTTATGATGGATGACTTTTTGAATATAGCAATTTGGATTTTAATGTCTTTTTTAATGATAAATGCAAGCATAATGTGGTTTCAAGGCTCAGACACTTTTACTGACAATCCAAGTTTAAACAATGGAACTGGTATGCAACCACAAAATGTTGTTGATATTGATGAATTTAAAACTACTCAAACTTTAAGTGCTTGTGCTACTGTTTCAAGTAATTTATTTGCTTTACCTCCTTGTATTCTTGAACAAATGTTTAATGTTATTAAACTTGGAACTGGTGTTCTTGGTTGGTTTTGGGGATTATTAACCGCATGGATAACTGTTCTAAACCTTTCACTTAATGGACTTGGTACTATTGGTGATTTAATGAAAGTTGTATTAATTCCTTTCTTTGCTCTAGTAGAAATATTTGCAATAGTAGTAATTACAATGAAAGTTGCAGGAATTGTTAGAGGAGGTAGCTAAAATGATTGTTGATGCTAATAATATTGTTGATATTGCTGGACAAACTTTGTTTGGTGCTAGTAGTGGTTCTTGGATTCTCTTAGGGTTCGCTGTGTTATTAGTAGTTGCTGTTGCCTTGGTAATGGCTAAAGCTAAGATAGGTACTGTTGTTCTTAGTGGAACTTGTTTAATATTTGTTTTTAGTTTGTTAGATCCGGCTTTTATGTTCATGTTTTGGGCTGCTCTAATAGTTAGTTTGTTAATGTTAGTTAATGGGTTGCGTAGGCAATTCACAGGACAATAAAAAAGGAGGTAGATATTATGACAAGTATGATAGATTCAATACCAGGAATAATTGGTGCTGGAATGGCTTACAGTATAACTAAAGATATTCTTGGAAAACCCAAAAAAAGAAGTAAAAAGAAAAAGTATAATTATAAGAAAAAAAAGTATGTTTAACATAAATAAGTATTTTGTGATAACTTATTACAATCCAACTCTATTTTCCTAGAATAAGCCACAAAAGGCTTTTCTAGAATATTCCAATCAGGGTCCGGTGGACCCATTCTATACTTTGTTTCAAAACCAAGATAAGCAAAATACCAACCTGAACCCCACTCATTTACTAATGGTATATTATTATCAGTAGCATAATCAATAGCTCCTTGCATTTCTATAAAATCGTTTTGAGTTGGGTACATTGACACTCCAGTTAAAACAAAACCAAGCCCAAATATTATTACAAAAACTATTGGCACAATTTCTATACGATTAGAAAACCTTTTGCTTTCCAACCATAATCCAATTGTCTTTTCTTTTTGGATCAAGGCCATTAACAAAAATGGAGTGGCTAAAAACAAATACTTTGATTTTAGAATCCCAAGTCCAAGAAAAAATAGTCCATATAAAAAGAATGGTTGTGGTATTTTTTTCCAAAAATGAAGAATGTGAATAATATATACTAATCCTATTAATGGAATTTCTTCAGCAACCAACATTATGTAATTAATATTAAAACTATGCAATAAATATTGTTGTTGACAAAAAATAAATCCCATTATTATTAGAATTACCCAAGTTTTCTTATACTTGTAATTAATTCCAAGAAATAAAGGGAACATACATAGTATAATTATGCTAAAAGTCCACAAGTTAAAAGAAATAATGCCTATACTAATGCTTAAAACTAATACAAGTGCTTTTGATAACAAATTCTTATAGTTAAGGGCTATACTAAACAAAGCTAATGCAAGAAAAGCAAGTGTCCAACCAAACAAATCATTCTCAAAACGCAAACCCTCAATAAAAAATAGCGGAGTAAGAGTTCCAACATAGATTGGCAACAACCAAGCGTGTTCTTTTAACACTTTTTTTGAAATAATCCACAAAGATAATAGTCCAACAAAATAAAACAAAAACATGGTAAATGATATAAGAATAAAATTACAATTAAATAATGGTAAAATGTTAACAAGAACCCCAGTAGATAAACTGCTCAAAAGATTTGTGTTACCACAAGCCACAGAATAAAAAGCAAAAGAATCAGAACCCCAACCAACCCCTCTAATTAATAAAGCAACAAAAGGAATTAACGCAACTAATAGAACAGCAACAAATTGTTGCCACAACTTATTAATTACCACAAAGTCCAACCCAATTTATTTAAAATCGAATTTCCAATTAAAACAAAAATAACAGCAATAATAGCACCAGTAACAACAATGTCCATAAAAAACCCTTCACGGGCTGCAAGAAAAACAAAACCAATCATTCTTCCACAACCTTTCCTAAAACATCTTCAAACCTTTTATTACCCAAACGCTGCTTTAAAATATTTTCAGTATAATGAACATACTTCATAGAAGTTTCAACCCTAGCATGACCAAGCAACTCTTTAATCGCAATAGGATCTTGAGTAATTTCTCCAATATGAGTAGCCCTAGAATGTCGCAACAAATGAGTAGAATAATTAGGATTATATTGTTTCAATTTATTATCAATCAAAGCACTAATCCTTGATCTTCTAATACCAAAAATTGGTGAGCTAAGTTCAGGCAAATCTTTAACCCAATCTAAAATAATATTATACAACCATTCTTCTCTTACTGCTGAAACCATGGCTCTTTCATGCCACTTAGTTTTTTCTTTTCTTCTCTTAGCTCCAGCTTGTTTAAAGTTGGGATGTCTAATAAACAAATACTTATCAGTATAAGTAACATCTCCTTTAACCATTCCTTCCGATATAGTAGGTTCAAAAGGATCAATATTTTTGAAGTGGTGAGTATATTCTTTTGCTAGTTCTCCAACACGACAGCCAAGAGCATATTGAAGGGATAGTAATGCTCTTGTTCTACCAGGTTTATCACTTTTAATGTTTTGAGAACAGTTAGTTATCATTTCTTTAACAATACCATAGGGTATTGCAACTCTTTTTGATAGTATTTCACCTTTCTTTCTAACCATTATATATCTGTATAATATTAAAGGGTAAATGCTTAATAACCCACCGGTTAATACCTTGATATTAACCAATTAGGGTATATAATATAAAATACCCACAAAAACTTGATTACATATAATATAATATGATTCTAAAGCCCACCCCCCTAGTTATTGCGAGTTTCTAGCTAATGTAGCTATTTTAGATGCCTTATCTACTCCTAAATTAAACCCTTGCATAATTTTTGCAGAATTAATCTTACCATTAATCTCAAACAATTTTTTATTCTTTAAAACTTCAGCAACCATTTCAGAAAAAGACATCTTGATAGGTTTTGCTTCTTCAACTTCTTTACTAATCTTATTCTTTTCATTCCACCTAGCAATTTTATCTTTAATAAACAACATCTTCTTAGCTTCATATTCCTTACGCAACTTCTTTTTTGGTCTAGACAACTTAACACTCATACAAACAACACGCTTACCTTCATCACTAATAATTCTAGGTCGCTTATAATAAACATCCCCAGTCCTAGAATTCTGAACACTCCAAAACAAATCTGCCTTAGACATCTGTCGAACATAATCAATAGACTTCAACTGAAACAAACCAGTAATACTAATAGCCCTAACCCTAGAATCAATCTGATTCAAATTAGGAGCGACATAAATAACTATCAATCTTAAAGCTCTATAAATAGTTGATAACGCAGCCATTTGTTTATTTGTTTGAGATAAACTACTTCTAGAATCCATAGCTTCATCATGGCTTGTTTCATCAAAAATAATTGCTTTTCCAATCCCAATCTTTCCTTTAGAATCACCCTCAATAATAAGTTTCAAAAAATCTTCTGCTGTGTAAACAACTCTTTCAACATTAAAAGTAGGATCTAAGTCTTGTGCAAGTTTTAAAGCAAATTCTGATTTTCCAGAACCAGTTGGACCAGTAACAATAAAACCAGCATTTTTTTTTCTAAGCCAAACATCTCTATAAACTTTTCTATATAAAAAAAACTTTTTTATATGTAGTGGCATATGGTTATAATCATTAATCGTATTCTTCTTCATAATCATAAGTTCCTTGAGGGAAATATCCAAGTTTTGATAATTCATTTACAAGACAAGCTAACCATGAATTTAATAATTCCCAATACCTAAAATCTGTTGAATCTACCAAATCTCTTTTTTCTAGTAGATCTAAAACTTTTTTTATTTTTGTAGTGTTTACAAAGTATTCTGATTCTTCTTTTAAATAAGGTGAAATAAGTGCTTCTAAACTCATTAGTCCAGATTTTACTCCAAATCCTAAAGCCCTAAAATTCTCGCTTAAACCTTGTGTTCCTGCTCTATTAATGCTTAGCATAAAAGTTATTCTGTCCACTTGTTTTAGTACAAGTGTTTTTACATTATAATTATCATCACTTTTTATTCTTGTAGGAATTACTGATTTCTCATTACCTGCATACATATACATATATGTTATAGATGGTATTATATACATATATGGTGTATATACTATACATGGTAAAGCAATATACTAATATCATTGTAACTACTGATACAAAACAAAGGTTTATAACAATACAAAAAGAACTACAATCACAAAACCCAGACTTAAGAGCAAACCAAAATTATACTTTAAAAAAACTAATGGACAAATATGAAGGTGATTCACAATAAATCCAACAGACATTGATGAATTAGAACAAGAATTACAACAAGAACAACCACTAGAAAAAAGATTTGAAAGAGATCAAGATATAGCCCAACACTTATTTGGAGTAGAAAAATATTCAGGACAATCAGTAAACAAAGATAGTGCAAGAGGAAATAATAATCCAATAGAACTCCAAGCAGTAAGAGGTTCAGCAAGAATAATTAACAGATTAGAACTTGGAGAAAAACTTTTTAAATGGGATTTTACAAACATCAAAGAATTTTTTGAAGGAAACCGAGCAATAACAGATGTAACAGGAAGAAGTAAAAACGCTGCCTTTGCATACCTAGCAAAATCTGATATTAACATTCAACAAGCAGAACAAATGGTAACAAACAACATGGATTATGGACCAGAAGCAGAAGCTTCTGCTAGAGATAAACTTGAAAATAAAATACCATTCTTGAAAAGAAAGGAGATGTAAAAAATGATGAAAGTAGATAAAGACTTGGAAGTTCCTGGAGCAAAATTAAAAGAAGTTAAAAAAGTAAAAGAAAAACCTAAAGAGATAGAAATTGAGGTAGAAGAAGAATTATCTGATGAACAAATAACAAAAGATTTAACAGAAGAAGAAATAATAAAACAAAAAGAAGTTAAAGGAAAAACTTATAATGATGTCCTAGAAACAATGCCTGATTTAAAACAAGATTTGGATTATGTTTTAATAATAAACAAGTTAAAAAAAGGAAAAACTATTACAAAAAAAGAAGAAGAATTTAAACAAGTTTATGAAGAAGCAAAAATAAAAGAACAAGAAACTCTTGCACAACAAGAAAAAGAATTTGAAAAAGAACAAATAAAACAAGAGTTTTTGCAAGAAAAAATTAATAAAGAATATGAAGAATTCAAAGAATTACATCCTGATAGAATAGAATCAATTGATACAAGTAAAAGTTTTTCTATGAATGGTTCTGAAAACTTTTTGAAAGTAGCTTTAATGTTTTTGAAATTAAAAAAACATAAGAAAAAAGGCGGAAAGATTTTTGTTAAAGTTGCAAGACCAAAAAAAGTTAGTATTGAATGGACAACCAAAGATTTAAAGTATGTTGAATTTTGGGGAAAAAATGATAGAGGAGAAGCTGTTAAAGAAGTTACTAGAGTTAATGAATACCAATACAGTTTTAATGGAACTAGTATTCCTGTTGTTTTTGCTATTCAAGGAGTTCCAATCGCTTACGACTTTTATAGTGGAATGAAAAAAGATTTAAGTTCAGAATTTGTTAGTGGGCTTGTAATGGAAGCTTATAATGTAGGATATAAAGACGGAGTTGTAATGACAGACAAATCAAAAAAACCAAATCCTTTGGAAAACATTATGATGTATCTTCCAATAATAATTGTTATAATGTGTATTGCAATGATTTATTTCTTATACTCAATGTATGAGGATCAAACAAAAATGTTAGACATGATTAGTGCTTTACAAGCAGCAGCACAAAGTGGAGCGATAGTAGTAGGACCTTAAGGAGGTAATATATATGGTACAAATAAGTGGAAACAGAAAATGGTTATTAGAACACAAACTAGAACCAAAAAGCAAATGGTGTTGGGTAATTCCAACAATCGTGAAATGTCAAGCTTTTGAAACAAAGAACGGCTATGAAGACACAATAAAGGTTGGTGGAACTTATTTAACTAGAAGTGAATTAAAAGAATGTCTAAAAATCTTAGACTTTATTGAAGAAGAAAATAAAAAAATGAACAAGTGATATTATGATGAAGTGTAAAGAATACCTAGCTTTTGTAAATGCAAAAACTGGTAAAATAAAAGAAAGATTTGAAATAACTTTTGAAACACAAACAGAAATAAATGGTAGAAGACCACAATTAATAAAAAAATTGTTAACAAGAGCATTAGAAGAAAAATGGATTAATGGACAACAATTATTTGGGTACTTAAAAAAGACTCATGGAATTACTGGTAGGGATATGTTAAGATGGGCTTTTAATGAAGACCCAACTCATAAAGAAGAAGATGATTAAAAATGGAAACTTGTTTAGTACCACCACTAATAAAAAAAATTAATTTACCCAACAAAAAACATGACCAAAAAATAGACTTGAATAAACTATTCACAAACCTAAAAACAAATGAAAGCTTTCAAGCTAGTTATGATAAAAGAAAAAATCCTTATCAAAACTGGGTAGAAATAATTATTACTGGTAAAGCAAGAATATTCTCAAATGGAACAGCAACTACTAACTTGTTATTACCGGATGAAGCGCTTATAGAGTTTTTTGATAAATTATACAAAGCTTATATTTTAGATTGTTTAAAAGGAGTTGATTTAAAATGAATAAAAAAACAAAAGGTACTTTTTTAGTTGTATTAGGATGTGTTCTAATTTTTATTCCATTTTTTCTAGCTGCAGAATATATTAACTGGATAATATACTATACTTTGTTTGGTATAGTTGGGGTTGGAACAGAATTATTAGTTCTTGGATTTATTGATTTAAGCAGATCAAAAAAGGAGTTGAAGCAAAATGAAATTGAGAAAACAAAAAATAAAAGAAATTAGTTTAGAACAAGCAACAAAAGAAATAGACAAAATAATCAGTGGAAAAGACAAATCAATGGGCGGAAAAATAGTTAGAAACTGGTATAAAACAAGAACCAAAATTGCTCCAAATGAACCTGTTAGAGAAATGCTTATAATGGAAAAATTTAACAAGCATAATGCTTTAGCTAAGAAAGAAATTACTCTTGAACAAGTACAAAAAGAAACCACTAAAGAGTTTGAAGAAAAAAACATTAAATTAGAATAAAATTTATTTCATGAGTACAATTGCAAAAACTTTTACCACTTCACCAGTGGCATTGTACTCATGAAACCTTTTTAAACACTACAACACACAATCAATATGCTTACACTATTAAAGTGTACTAGCAAGGAGAAACGATATAATGGTAGAAGAAAAAGAAGTAATAATAGAAACTAGTTCTGGAGATTGGGGTGACGAATATAAAGGTGAAAGACCTACCTCGGATAGCAATTGGTTTTCGGATGTGGTTCAACAAGGCGAAAATTCTGGAAAAAAATGTTTGTAGTAGTCAATAACTATATCAACATCCAAATCAATAACTAATTCACTAGACATAAAGATATTGCAGTCTTGTCATTAATATACTCTTGGTAGAAAAAAAATCAACCAAAAAGTTGATTTTTCCAAATTAAAAAATATTAGGGGGGAAGTAACAAATTAAAATTAAATATCCAATTTTAGTTTAAAAGAAAAGACTAAAAACCCTTGGTGTGTAATATTAATCGTATGGTAATAAAAATTCTTGATTTATTTGCGGGGGTTGGGGGATTATCGCTCGGATTTGAGTTAGTAAAAAACTTAGATGGTCAACATGTATTTGAATTGTATCGTGCAGTCGAGATGGATAAATTTGCTTGTCAAACTTTAAGAAGGAATTATGGTGCTGAAAAGGTTATTGAGGGCGATTTAACTACAAAAAAAGTCCATAAAAAAGTAATTAATGATTGTAAAAATAAGGTTTCGATTGTTGTTGGTGGAATTCCGTGCCAGAGTTTTTCGCTTATAGGCACAAGATCAGGATATGGAAAACATAATGGTAAATTTAAAGAAGATTTGCGAGATAATCTCTATAAAGAATTTAAAGCAATTGTTAAAGAAATAAA
>Ga0208771_1000853_pt1 | contig 17311 bp, 26 predicted proteins | sample AntAceMetag02UKX_FD_184775 | JGI IMG/M metagenome (GOLD analysis project Ga0208771, IMG submission 184775) | Saline lake microbial communities from Ace Lake, Antarctica - Antarctic Ace Lake Metagenome 02UKX (SPAdes) (version 2) | ecosystem: Environmental > Aquatic > Non-marine Saline and...
ATTAACAGTTCCCGCCTCTAAATCAACAATACCTCTGTAAATGCTCTGAGAGTTCAATTCTGCCATCTCGACAACCCAAAGAAGCTGCTCCGCCCACAAAACGTTAAAGTCCATGTTTTTGTATCCTGTGCCGTTTGCCTCTGAATATGCCTCGCATTGTGTACGTGTTAAACTTGTCGTTGGTTGTTTTGCCGGCAAACTTCTGAGTTTATCATCTCCGTCTTTCCACCCTTCAAAAGCTGAAATATACCAATAAGGCATTACCGTGCCGTCTGTTTTTACGCATACAGGATGTAAAGTAAATCCAGTTTGAACCACCGGGCTAACGCTAAAGTGCCAACCGTCTGAATCTTTATATTGTTTGTAATAAAATTTTGGCGTTTGAACCATACAGTTCCAACCGCTTGATTCGTACGTTGTCCAATTTACACTCGTTCCGTTCTCCCATTTATCTGTGTCCGTTGCGCTATGAATGCCATGAACAACGCCATCGCCGTCAAGTGCCACCCTGCGCCTGTCTTTCCATGGGCTTATTGTATCAAATGTTGACATTTATGACCAACTCCTATCAAGGCTCGTTGTTGCAAACCCATCCCACTCAACGCCTATTTTTTCCGCTGTTATAATTTCTGCAATTATTGTATTTTGCACTTCACTTGTTAGCATAGTAGGCGCTGTTCCTGCCCACAACACTGACGGTAATGTTAGTAGTTCCCCTTCTATTTCCTGTCGACCAATGCCGTCAAAATTCAGATAATTGTCCGCAGATGACTTTTCAGACGTTGCCTCCACCATTTCTTCTATTTTTAGCGTAAAATTTCTTTTATTCCATCTTGTAGACATTTTCTCACCACCTTAAAAAAAGGGGCGTTTTGCCCCTTTTTATAACAAACCGCCTTATGTCGTCAGTGCTACCATTGCCACCGGCGCACACCAGACTTTGAATTTAAGAGTCATTATTACAGTCGATTCCCCTGAGATGTCGATTCCAAGAGGCTGCACCTGTTCCCACTTAAAACCAAATTTTCTGGTTGCATCTTCGAATAGTATCTCAAGCCTGAGAGTATCCATGCCAATCGGAATGCCAAACGACTTAGTTGCCGAAGTTGTTGGATCAAAACCATTTTTAACATTTGCGGATCCTACATTTGTCGTCACCAACGGCGTTGTTCCATCAGCAGGTGACATAAAATCATTCATCATGGCAAACCAAGTGCTGAAGAACGCCGGGCTTGTTCCTGCAACATCAGCCGCCGTCATATCAATAGGGATCGAAAATTCTGGAAAGTCTATCTGATCATCACCAGTTTCGACTCCCTGAATTAATCCTCTATCTCTCCAAATCACCATATCTGGCGTTGCTGCTGCTGTTGGTATTGTAGGCAATGACGCATAATAACCTATCTCTTTTTTTATTACCGTACTAGTCGTTGCATCTGAAATTTGTAATATCGTATGTTTTGTGTCTTGTATACTATTCGAAAATCTTGTCGTTACTGCCATTATTTATCACTCTCCTATTTCGTAAAAAATACCGAGATTAGTTTGATAATTTCCTTCTGTATTTCCAATATTTCTGATGTCAATTCTTTTAATTCGTATATATCCAATCGTTGCCAAATCAACGGATTCACTTGCAGCCGCTTCAACATAGTTTTTTATGTTTATATAATTATTATTAATAGCTGAATAGATCATCCCTACTTTTAATTCGATAGTAGCAAGAGTTTTCGCAAAAACATTGAGGTTTATCATATCCCCTCTAAAACTGCTCTCCAAAAAGCTCTCTGTGCTTGTTTTAACGATTCCAAACGTGTCTGCTGTTATTGTTTCATCAATCTCATCAAGATGCCATGTCATCGTTGTATCGAGGTTATAGCAAAAAACTCTGAGACTTCTTTTGATGTCCTGAAACAATTCTTTTGTCATTTCATCGCCGCCTTAATTTGCTTAATTGCTATCGGACGGTATCTCTCAATCGAATTCCTTGTAAATCCTGCATTTTTATGACTGTATTTTGTCCCGTATTCCTGACAAAGGATATATTCTGTATTGTTTGAGATTTTTTGCAAGTAATCACTTACTTTGTTTTGTCGCCACTGAGATTTCAGATATCCTGAATCAACAGGGGAATTACTGACACACTCATTCAAGCATCCGTTCGCAACTTCTACAACTACTTTTTTAAGATCGTTTTGAAGTCCTGACATCTTATTCAGAATCTTAGAATAATCAACAGTTATGCCATTCATAGGTTTACACCATATACAAAATAGCCTGACATTTCTTTTTTATAGACTACCTTATAATTTTTACTGTCAATCTGAATTTCTGCTGTCATCAAAATATCCTTAGTTGTTATGATCCTCCATGATGTATCAACGAGATAATTTTCTTCAACTCTCGTTGCATTAATTGCCGCCATACCCTGAACCGAGAAATTTCCAACATTTCCATCAAAATTTTCAATGCTTGACGTTGTTTCCGTCATACCGATTGCCGAATTAAATGCCGTAGATTCTGTCAAAATCTTTAATGCCGTCATTTCAAGTTTTGAGAGATAATCACTATTCTGCTTGTTAATTTTTATCATACAAAATCAACTGTTTTATTTGTGTATTTATTAAGCATTGACATAATATTATCAGGGTACTTACTCTTAAACTTTGTCGAGATTGATTCGATAGAATGTGATTCGATGCCGTTGACTTGATTCATCTGATAATCTATCATCAGCGCTGCTGCATAAGATATTGACGCCGGGAAATCTTCGTCTCCCTCAGAGTCTAAAAACAAGTTATTACATAGCGTCTTGACTTCATCCTCAACCGCCGGGATAAGAGCCGCTATCCAGATGTCAAACGTTGTCGCGGTGATATTTAAATATGCCTTACATTTTTCAGTCGTTAAAATCGCCATCGAATCACCTCCGGGGTCACGGCATTGTTATTACATATATTTTTGTACTTGTGAATCCTTCAACTTTGAAATTAACGTCTCCATCCTCATCCTGAAATCTCATAGCCCACGGTGTATAAGCAAAAATCGAATTTGTTGCCGGGGTTAAAACTAAATTGCCAAATATAGAATCACCATAATCTCCGGCAATAAAAGTTATTGTTCCTGCTGTCGCAGAGGTATCTATTATAATTGTCTGCTTCAAAAATTCAGGCAGTGCTAATGTGTAAGTAGCATCTGCTGAAACAGTTGTGGATGTCATGGTTGTCAAGGTTGAGAACGATACTTCTACCGCTGTAAGATCTGCTGCAAACACAAATGCCGTCAAAAATACTGCTATTAATATTACTATCAATTTCCTCATTTTAATCACCTGCCTTAGTCTGTTGATTTTGTTGCAGCTACACAAATAAGCGCTGCTGGTTGTATAACATCTGTGCCAAACACATACAGGCCTTTCATGGCATCAGAGAATCTTTTCTCCATTCTGTATGCTTCAATTTCTGTTACTTGGCCTGCAAATGAAATGGCTTCTCTGGTGCCTGCCATAATCTTATATTCAAGCGTTGCTGTTTTGATATTGTTTGACCGCAACATAGCAATTCCTACAACATTAGGTACAACACCTGTAGCCATATAATTCATCCACGACTGTTTGTAATCCTCATCTTTCAACAATTCCGTATGGAACCAGGGTGGGATTACCATCCATCTACCTTCTTCGGGTATGTTTAATTCATCCATTTTTTGTTTAGCGTCAACAACAACATCATAGGCAAGAATATCGCCTGAAGCATGCCCTATATCAGCCACAGTAGTTGTTGTGCCAGCCGATGACCACAAACCAGCTATAACCTGATCAATGTCATTTGCAACAGCATATCCAGCCCTCAACATTGCTTTATCCATGATTTTAGGATGGGTCTGTGCCTTATCAACATCATCAATCTGGAAATTAAAACTTTTTGCTTTATCGATAGTAAGCAATTTCTGCGAACCATCGAGTGTTTGAGGATCTGCAAGATCTGTATTCGGGACATAGTCGCTTACATCAACATCCCCAATTTGACCAATTTTAACTGTGTCACCATATTCTTTTATTTCTCCCTCATAATCTGTATTCACAAGCGTTTTAAATATCAAGTTTTTATCAAGATGTCTTAAAAGCCTTGCACTCCAAATTTCAGGAATAAAATTGTCTAAACTCATTTTTTATCAACTCCTATAATTTCTCAAAAAATTCTTGATTTTCTTCAAACTTTTTGTTTATCTGTTCTGGTGTCATTGCCTTCAACATTTCACGTGTCAACTTGTCTGCCTCTTTAGGACTCTTTTCAGGCGTTCTTCCGTTCGCCTTAAACGTTTCCTCTACACTTCCCAAAATTGCTGAATCCCAGATTGTTTTGAATTTCTGGATGTTTGCCTTTGTGTTTTCTTCGGTATCAGAAGCCAGAAAGTCAGCGAATCCAGATGGCATTTTATTCTGTTGCAACTCTCCAAGTGTTATATTTTTCATATCTGTTTTTTTTCTTGCTTTTTCTGAACTGTCAAAACGATCCTGAAGTTCTCTGAACTTTTTCTGGTCTGCTGTTTCTTCAGGGTTTGCCTCTTTCATCCAATCATTTTTGAGTTTAGGAAGGTTGTTGCCTTTCCAGGTTTCAAGCCCTTTTTGAAAATAGGCATCTCTCTGTGACTGAAAATGTTTCTTGGCATCCTCGTTTGTGTCAATCCATGTCTGCACACCATCCAATGTATACGTAATCTCCTCGTCTGCGCCGTCTGGTTTTCCTGGTTCTGCAAAAAGCTGTATGTTCATTTTTATCGCTCCTATCCTTTGAGTCCGTGCCTCAAAGTCTAATTTATTGTTGCTTTCCATTCATCATAATTCTTAAACTCTATCGTTTCACCCCCTGCTCGACGTGTCAACGGTTTCTCATCGTTGATGATATACAACTCTGAACAGCGACAGTGTATTGTTTCTGCTGGTCCTCCGTTAGAATCGCCCGGAAACATCAGCCTTGCACTTCCGACGTTATAATACTCTTTCATCTTCCTTTCCTGCCCGTCTGCTGTCTGGTGTGTGGGCCTGGTACGACTATCAAGCGTTGCTAACCACTTCTTTTTGCCGTTCAGACCTTCATCTTCCATTTTCACCAGCGAATCATACCGTGCGGTCTGAAGAACTCGATGCCCTTCTGTCCAGGCTGTTCGTTTGGCTGCTGAAAAATCTACACCTAATCTTTCTGATATTTTATCCGCCATTGCGATATATCCGATTCCCTGCATCAACCCCTGAGATATTTCAAGGTTTATTTTTCTCATCAGTTGTTGTTTCTGATTTCCATAAACATTCCCAAGACTTAGGTCTGGTATTGGATTCTTTATCAGTTCCAAAACAGCCGGATAATTAATTGTATCGAAGTCAAAAACGAATCCAACTTGTTTTTGAACATCATATCCTGCCTTAAAATAAGCATCTGAATATGTTGCTGTCAATAACTTCTGTGTTCTTTTTATCTTTTCAGCATTTAAAATATTCAGATCTGATAATACATTTCTTTTCAACGTTTTTAACCTGTCGTATTTCATACCTTCTACCAAACTTGGTTTTTTTCCTTTGAAGGATTTGTATAACTTTTTAAGATCCTCTTCTATGTCAATCAGAGAATTTTTATATACCGTTTTAAGATCCCTGATAGTCTTTTCTGTCAGATCATAATATGATTTATCGCTGAACTTAACCTTCATCCGTTGGAACCTCGAAATCTGGATATAACGCCTCTTCTGCCTCCATCTTTTCAATTTCTGCATCAACATCGTCGATGAATGGCATCAACGAAAGTAAAGTATTTTTGGAAAGCAGGCCTGTTAAATCTCTGAGAATTGTCGCATAATAAGTCAGATCAAGTGGAAGATTTCTTGTAAATTTATAGCTCAAATCTTCAATCCTGAAATTAAATCCTTTTGTATTCCAGTAATCGAAGATTAGTTGAAACTGATTATTTAAGGCTCTTACAAATTTTCTCTGTGATTTAATACACTTATTCTCGAGGGCCATGAGTTTATATTTTTTGGCCTCCCCTGATTCATTCCCGAAGTTTTCATCGTTGAAATTCGGAGATTTTGCGAACACTCTGATATTCTTTTCCAGTCTATCAAGATGATTTTCAACTGCCAGGGCATCCAATTTTTTTGTGATAAAATCAATATCCATCCCCTCATCCGAGAGGTTAAAGATCCCAGTCTGCACCGCTTCCGCTCTATCCGTTGCCGTGAGTGTACCGCCTATTACTTTCATATAAGCTAACCTGAACGCTTCAAACTCTGAGTTCTCATCAGATATTGCTCTATCATAGGCATCAATAAGTTTCAAGACCTTATAACAATCAGACTGGTTTTCCTCGTTATTTCTGAAAGGAATCAACGGAACGCCTGAGAACATATGCGGCACTTCATCAGCCGTGTCCTCAAGGGCATAGCCTGTTGTGGAATCTCCGACAAAAAATGTAACTGTTTTATCGTCATACCACTCAATTCTATTTTGTGTTTTTTTAACTCCAGAACCGTCTACAAATTCAATCTCATAAAATCTCAAGGCATATTGAACATTGTCAAGGCTTTTATCGAATTCCCAGATACATTCAGTCGGAGGCACTATCATGACATGTGCTTTACCATCTTCGCCGTTGTAGAGTAAGCGTCCGCACAACCCTGATATAGTTGTTTTCTCACCTGTTGTTGCATCTATATCAGCTGCGTTCTCTCTTTTGACCCAGTCACTTAATTGGTCTTTATGTCTGTCGTCTCCATCATACTCATACACAATCGGAGACCCGTACATATAACCAACTTTTGTGTCAATAATTTCAGAGAAAAAGTCATTATTGAGCTTGTTATTTATTTTATCATCGTTCGGCATCGTCCGGCTTTGTATCGGCACTACAAGAGTTGTGTACCTATCGTGCATCTGCTTTTGTGTTGTATGCGTTGGAATCCATTCCATGATGAGATCATTTATAATATCAGATGTTATTTTTCCGTTTAAAATCTCAAGCTTTTCGTAAATCGTCACTTTAACACCTCACAAATTAATGCCTATACCAGCCTTAACTTTTCTGCCTGTTAGCGTCATTATACCATACCTCGACGTATCCATGCAGTGATCTTGTTTCTTAATCGGTTCATCTAAACCTTTTTCCTGAGCTTTTGCATCCCATGAATAGGTATCGAATTCCTTGAAAGTCTCTCTACATGATGGATCAAACGTTATCTTCTCATTTCCGAGCCCTGATTGCACAGTCCTTATGCCGTCCAGAACTGCATTGTTTGCTTTCTTGACCCTGAACCCTCGTTTCTTTATTTCTGTTATAAATGACGCCGCTGATGGATCTACTATTGCAAAATGGAAATGCTTTTTGAGATTATTGTCTGTATAAAATCTTTCAAGATCATCTGCCTGTTCAAAATCTGTCCGCTGTATGCCTGTTTTCTTGCTTGTATAATACCATTCTTTTGCAAAATGGAAATGCTTATCTTTGTCGTTATATTTTAGATGCATGAATACTGTCGGATTTGCGGTACCGTAATCAATTGGGACCCCCTCAAAATCTGCCTGAAAGTCCGGTAAATGTTTGACATGTATCTTTTTATCGAACATGTCATAAATTGCCCCCTCTGCTGTTACCCATAATCCGAGGATATAACGTTTGTAGAATAACCCTGCATACATGGTCTTGTATCTGTCTTTAATTTTCTGGGCCAGTGTCAAGTTATCATTGAGGGTAAAATGGATGTATAGGATGTTTTTTCCTCGACGTTGATCTATATATTTTTCTTTGAAAAAGTGAAAAGGATTTCGAGGGTTACAATTCAAAAAAATCTTGGATCTTTCAACGCTACAACGGCCTATCATCTGATCGACAAAGGATTCTGGAAATAGAGATACTTCATCCCCGAAAGCTCCGGCTGCTGTCAAGCCTTGCAGTACATCTTGCGATGCTTCGTTGTTCGCCCCGAAAAAATAGAACGTGTTGAAACCGACCCTCATATAGTTCTCAGACCGGTTATGAAACCATTTCCACCCCCAAACATTGAGGATCTGCTTCATAGGTTCGATTATGTTTCTTTTTAAGGCGCCTATGCTCTTCCCGGCTATGATAAAGTTTTCACCAGAAAAATTAAATGAGGCCCACCTGAGAAATGATGGGATCATGGCAATTGTTTTTCCAGACCTGATGGAGCCGTCGGCTATGATGATATCTCTGTCTTTTACGGGACTTCCAGGCTCCCAGAATTTTAAGACTTGTGTCTGTTTTTTCGAGAACTTTTGGAACTGAAAGTCTTTGTTTTCATTCGTCTGTTTCGTCGTCGTCATATTTCTCCACATCGTTGAAGAGTTCTTTCTCTACGTTGCCAGTCGTGTTGACTTTCCAGTTCTCCATTAATTTCTGTGTTATATCTTCGATTATTGTTTCAAAAGGTTTATCTCTCCATTTAGACGGCTTTCTATTTTTAAGCCAGAATATATTCATTGCGGGATTAGAAACTACCCATTTCTTTGTTTTTTCTACTCTTTTTTTGTCTTTACCGTTTGTGTCTTTTTCTATTATAGTTTTTGTTTCTTCAACAAAATAACCTTGAGCCGCTTTATACATTGCATTTTCTACTTCTCTGTCTGCTATTTCTTTATTCTTTTTAATAGCCTCAAAAAACTCAACATATTTTTTTGTCCAATTATAAAAAGTCTGCTCTGATATTCCCATATTATGAGCTATCTGATTATTGCTCAATCCATCCATAGCCCATCCTTTTATCCTTGTCAAACCCTCATAGGTGAGCCATTCGTGATATTTCCCCTTTGCGCCTCTTTTTGCCATTCTTCTCACCTCTCAATATAACACTATTATTCTTTTGTCAAGCCCTTTAATTAAATGATTGTAACTTGATATTGTTCGTTTTTTACCATGTTGATAAACTTATAAAATTTATCTTCAACGCAACTACTCAATTCGATATAACTTTTTCTTTCCTCTGGAAATGTATGCACCGCAAAATGACTTTCTGCTAATAGCCATAAGGCAGAATATCCATAAGGTTTAAAATAATGTTCGCTTTTAGAAATAATTTCGAATCCGGCTTTTTCAAGAAAATTTTCATAATCAACACGTTCGTCGTGCCCGTAATTATTCCATTGTTTGAAGTTCCATATCATCGCCTTCATTCTCAATCACCTCAACTTCTCCGAAAAAATCTTTTATTTTTTTGGTGTCGTCCTTATAAAAAACTAATATGTTTTGATGAACCTTTGGGAGTTTCCTGTTTCTCATTGAAAGTCTTGCGGTCATTGGAGCCGTTCCAACGGTATTATATAAAATGATATGATTGTAAATATCATAATCATTCCCACGCATTATTTTTATTATTTCTCCAATCAAATCATAATAATAACCAGTTTTCTTATTTCGCACATCTCCTATAACAATAACAGCAAATCGGTTATCCTTCAAGCATTTCAAAGAATCAGTAAATGCGTTTTCAAGTATCTCAACAAAGGAAGAAAAATTTTTCTGGTTTGAAGCGTCGTTTTCAAGTTTTGAATAAACTTCCAAATCGAAGTAAGGAGGACACGAAAACAACAAATCCATGCTCTTTTCGTCAACGTGTTTTAATACATTTTGCCCATCATCATTAAAATACTTCACATCAAACTCTTTAGTTCTCTCGTTATTCAAATCACATTGTTCTTTCCTGAGCTCTATACCCCTGAAAGCATTGCCTTTGTGCCCACTTACAAAACCAAACACTGTATCGCCTGCAAAACAATCTAAAACTTTATTATATTTTTTGTTTGGCAAAAACCAGTGAATTATAAGTTCAGCCAACACCGGATCCAAAACGCTTATTCCATCCTTTTTGCAAGAATACAGGGAAGTTTTTGGTGCCAATTTAAACTTTCTCGTTTCGCCGGTATCTCCTATGATTTCATTCCACATTTTCTTTCTTTCCTGCCAATACGCCATCGAAGTGTTTAAAACCGAAAAAGGTGGTACTAAAAACGTATCATTTAGGGGCGAAACCACAATTCCATCTGTATATTCTTTAAGGTTGAAAGCTTTTTCATCGTCACCAAATCCTGTCATCAAAGTATCAAAATCGGACTCTTCCAATTCTTTCATCAAAACATCCAACTTTTCAAAGTCCCAATCCGCAATCTCTCCAACCCTGTTATCAGAAATCGCATAGCCTATTGCCTGAGCCTCATTCTCAAAGTCGTATATTAATACAGGCACGTGCGCCCTTTTTAGCTTCTGAGCCGCCTTCAAACGTGTATGCCCTGCCCTTATAACTCCGTTCTGGTCTATAATTATAGGATTGATAAAACCGTATTCTTGAATCATTTCTGAAAGTTTATCAGAGGCTTCATCATTCTTTCTCGGGTTCATCTCCCAAACTTTCAACTTTTCAATTGGATATTCATTTATAAATTCCACTATTTACATCACCTCTTGACGCTATTATACCACTTTCAGAAATAATCCTGCCTGTACGTGCTTTTGTCCCATTACTTGCTTCTCATCTTCCTGCCATTCTACTATTTTTTTATATCTTTCAATCGTAAAAAATTCCTGCTTTTGATACCAGAAACGCATCCTTCTGTTTCCTTTGCTGGAATTGCAACTTTTACATGCTGGAATTATGTTCCCCTTGATAAAATGACCGCTTTTTGTCACTGGAACTATGTGTTCTTTTGTCAAGTTTTTACTCTTTTTTCCGCAGTATGCACACCTGTTATCGAATGCTTCAAGAGTTTCTTCCCAGTCTGTTTTTGTATAGTCGTAAACCAAGCTTCTTACTTTTTGTCTGTATTTGTGGCCGTTTAAGTTTCTCTCTTCCTGATGGTCCTGACGATACTTTTTTATCTCTTCCTGATGGTCCTGTTGATACTTTTTCTGACGCTCTTTTATCTCTTCCTGATGGTCCTGTTGATACTTTTTCTGACGCTCTTTTATCTCTTCTTTACTCATAGCCACATCTCTCACCGTCCCTTAAATTCCAATAAAAAAAGACTTCTATAACCCATGTTTAACAGCACTCGGAACGGTGAGGAACGAAACACCATCAAACATAGGTTGTAGAAGCCTTTCTCACCGTTGCCATATTATACCACAAACACCATCTTTTCAGACGCAAACACTATACTTGCACAGACTATAATACTTTTAGGTGCGCCTATTTAAGTTTTTCATTTTTCAGAATCAAGCTATTACTCCTATATAGGGAACTTTTCTTTTACTACTTTGTTTTTTTTCGTACTTGTCATCCTTGTTTTCCTCTCACGTATATAAGGGTTTGTATGCTGTGCGGCGCATGAATACTGGAGTTATAAATTTTTAATAAAGTTAATGTATTTTTAACTTCGTACTTGTTTCCGTACTTGCTGTCCTTGCGTTTAATATTCAACACCGCATAAAAAGCCAACCTCAAAAGTTAAATTCCAAATAACAAAGCTGCGTACTTGTCACGAAAAACAATAAGACTTTAATGTTGTATTGCAGAGAAGTAAATTTAAGATACATATGACAAGCTTGACAGATACAAAACAACAACAAAACAAGGACAGATTAACTCTGTCCTTGTCATGGGTAAAAATTATTTTAAGGAGATGCATGAAAAAACTTTGTCTCTTATTCGCACAATCATAATAGCACTTTCTAACGCCTCTGTCAAGTCCTACAATATCGGCATCCCATGAGGGTCCAAATCCAGCCCATTCCAAAGATTCAAGATTCGATACACCCTCTGGGGCGACAAATCTAAAAGATCCGCAGTCCTATACACATCGCACTTGTGTGCATACAGAACCGTTAGAACCTCATGCCACCTCCCATAATCCCGTGTCTTATTCCTTGAAGCCTTACCCGTCAGCAACAAATACAAAAATGCCGCATTCTTAATACTTTTCTTTTCATATTTCATTGTTTTTCCACCCCTTTACGATTTCCATCACTTTTTTCATACTGTATACAATAAAAGCATACCCACCAGATGATTGTATCAGCCCTATCTGATGTTGCAGTTTAAACCTCCTCTTCCATCCAGCCAAGGTATTCAGACCGCTTTACTCCCCGGAAGCTCTCAACGTCATTAATCTCAACAACTGCCGATCTCTCCTTGAGCCTGTCAAAGATTCTTTCTCCAAGGCTATTTCTGAGTCCGGGTAAATCAAGATTCGTTGTGATCACCATGCCAAGTTCAGCTTCATAACGATAATTGATCAGCGTAAACATATGCTGTGCGATGAGTTTGTTATCCATTTCGTTGGAAATATCGTCAATCACTAAAAGATCCATTGATTCCAACAAACTAAACCTATTTTCGATCTCCTCATACCCCCCAAATCTTAATTGAGAGGCAGTTACAAACGCAGCTGTATCATAGGTTGTCTTTAACACGTTGTGCACAACGGCGGAAGCCAAATGGGTTTTTCCTGTGCCATATGGCCCCGTCAAAATAAGATTTGCCCCACGTCTATACGCCGCTTTTTCATAGTATTTAAAAGCAATATCAAACGCCTTTGTAGTTTGTAGGCTTCTTTTTTTATAGTTTCCAAATCCCAAATCACGAAACTTTAAAGGCAAACTTTCTTGGAGCCGTTGTTGAACTCTTGATTGTCTTGACCAAGCAGCGAACTTTGGGCACATAAAACAAACAGCATCTGACCCATGGCCATATGTCAAATAGCCATTATTCGGGCACTCTTCCGGTTCTTCACAATTGCATTCAAGAGCCTTTTCGCGTGTTTCAAACCAAAAGCTTCGTGAGCTCTTCGTCTGAAGTTGTTGTCCCTGCTGGGTTTTTGAAATCCTTGCCATTTGCCTTTCCAGAGACCGAACTAAATCTTCCATTTGGCACCTCCTTTGATTTGCTATACCTGCCTTCAAGCACTTTCATTGGATTGTCATCGTTTTTTGTCAGCCATCTGAGATCTGCTTTCCAACCTCTTTCGTTTTGACCGAGCATGAATGGCGTTCTAATAACCATTTCAAACAGTTCTTTCCATTGATCAAAACTATTAAAGGTTTTCCAACGAGCTTTAATGCTGCTTCTGATACCGTCAGTTAGTTTTCTTATTTTCGGAAGCGATTCACCGCAGATTGAGTTGTACAATTCCACAATCTCCTGACAGGGTATCTTTTCTTTGGAAGATACGTTAGTATCTTCTTTCTGTTCTTCTCTTATCTCTTTACTCTTTACTCTTATCTCTTTACTCTTATAACGTTGGACATTATCTTGGACATTAACTTGGACATTATCTTGGACATGTTCTTGGACACGTTCTTGGACATGGGTGTCTAAGTTAGTTTTAACTTGGTCATGAGTGTCTAAGTTGCCGAACGATTTTCCCAAAGAGTACGTTGCATAATTCCCTTTTCCTTTGCCATTTTCAAAATAAATTAATTCGGATTGTTTTAATTTATTTCTTAATCTATTTATTTGCCTTGTTGATAAACCTGAGAGGATCTCTAGTTTGGGGTTCCCGATTTTGATCCGAGTTAGCAGTAAATCGTTATTCCTTGACCGCTTACGATTAATTTCCGAAAGTATCGCAAAGAATAGACCAATGTCGCTAAGGTTCAGTTCTAAATCTAGACGGATCCGCCAAAAATGGTTGATAGTATCAACATATGTCATAAAACCATCTCCTGATAAAAAGTTCCCCGCCCGCAGACGGGGAAAATGGGGGGTGTTACAAGGGGGTTCTCTGTCTATTTATCACCTGCTCTTGTAAACACGTTTTTACCAATGTTCTTCACTTTTTCTTGTGCTTTCTTCTCATCAGGATTTGACTCTTCTACAACTGTTTCTTGAGCTGTTTCTTTGGCTTCTTCTTTTTCCTCATTATCATCTGAAGCATCAATATCAATCCAATCCGTCTGATCTTCCACCATGCTCATATCCTCGTCAATTTCCCTCTTTGTTGTCTCATCGTTAGATAAACCACGCTGAAGCTCTATCGAAAGCGGTAGGTACTTGCAGAGCCTTTTGATGGCCGTCTTTTTAGCCATTTCGTTGTAATCAGTAACCCAAGGGCTAAATTGTTTTGCTTTGGCTCTCAACCTTACCTTCTCAACATCTTCGAGGTTCATAACAAAGAATGAATAACCGCCGCCTTTTAAATGGGCTACTGCATAATAAGCGATTACTGCGCCTCTGTTCATCAATACTGGTTTATGCTTCAATTTTGCGTCAAGGCCATATTCAAACTCAAATTCATCGTTCTCACAGACTTCATGCGCGTCAAGGTTGAGGCTTACTTCCGCTCTGTAAAATAGATCGAGCATCCCTTTGTATCCCAGTTGGAATTGGCACTCAAAAGAACCGAGTTTATTATTGTAATAAGGAATCAGATAACACTGTCCTGTGGGTCCGGGTTCAAGGCCGAGCTGAGCAGAAGTCATGATCGCTCCGAGTAACGAAGCCTGAGAACAATCTAATAATTTCGGGTTTTTTCTGATTTCAGTAAAGGCTATTCTGGCCATTCTCTCTGCTGATACGTGCTTTGGAAGTGCCTTCTTTATCTCCGGTGTCATTTGAGCCAGCAGGTTTTGTATTGTGCTGTACCCTTTATTTTTGTTTGTCTGAATGTTTGTGGGTTTCTTGTTTGCAAGTTTATTTTTCACACTGTTTGATGTTGCCATTATTTAACCTCCTTGTATGTAAATCTTCTTGAACCCTCTCTGATTTTGTATTCGTCATACAAATCAGGATGATCCTTCTGAAAAGCCTTGCTGTCAAATGATGGTTTGGTCGTTGACCAATTAATCATGAAATGGTCTGTCATGGCCTTTGCGTGTTCGCCCACCATCACTTTAACCTTGTTCTCGCATTCTTTTTTTTGTGTGTCGAGCGTTTTGATTGCATCTTTCAACCCCGACAACTGATACAATAAGTCGTCTGCTTCCTGATTCAATTCAACCACTTCGGGATCATATCCGTCTGGAAACATCTTTAGAATAAGGTTCCCTGCATCATCACTTCCATCCATTTCAGGTGGAATGCCTTTCATGACATGGTTCTCCCAGAAGTCTTTTTCCTGTTCAATGAGCATGGTTATCAGCTCTTCGTCTCTTTCGATCTCTTTCCAGACAAACTTCTGCCCGCCAATGAGACAAGCAAAATAAGCCTTTTCGGTGTTGGTTACAGCCATATAGTGCATGATCTGTATGATGTATTCCTGGGGAATCTCTTCACCTATCCATTTTTCTTTGTTATAGGCAGATGTGGTTTTACATTCAAGAATGGCGTTCTCTCCAACGATTCTTCTGTCAATATTGGCTATCATCCAATCGTATTCGGGATGAATCAGTATCTTGTTTACGTTGAAAGCTCTTTTTCCCGTTCTCTTCGTAAATTCTTTGGACACGACATTTTCAAGCTTGGTTCCCCAATAAGCTGCTTCTCCTGCTTTATCTGATTCTATTTCGCCAATCTTTTCCATGTAAAGTCTGATAGGAGACTTCCATTTATTGAGGCCAAGGAGAGAGGCGGCATCACTTCCCCCAATCCCCTTCTTTCTCTCTTCTACCCATCTCTCGTATGTCATTGACCTCGTATCAATAGAGTTTTCCGTTATATTCATATGCCCCACCTATCCTCTTTGATAAAACCGTCAGGGTCATTCTCAAACTCTCTTCTTAAAAGTTCTTTCTCATCCTCTGAAACATCATTGTCTGAGCACCATGTCTGAAAGAAGTTCTCTGCATCCGTGGCGAATTCTTCCTGTCTTTGGTATTGATGAAATCTATAATCAATCATTGCGTCTGTATTTGCGTTTAATCTCATAGAACTGCCTCCTTCTTCTCGGCAACGGCATTCTTACCGTTTAAAAATTTTAAAGTACATCTTACCCTATATCCGTAAAACAATGTCTTAATCCATCCCTGTAAAGTAGTCTTGACGCATTCTTGCGGCATTTCTTCCAACACAATAGAGAAGAAGTAATGACTGTTGCCTTCTTTTACGTCACTCTTAGTTATGAAAAAATGAATTAACCCACATGTCTCAATGAAATGTACAAATTCCTGGTATCGCTCCCAGTCAATGTATGTGGAATTATCTATTACACCATGATTTTCAAGATACTCTACAATCCCATTCTTCACTCTACTAAGCCTCCTTTACGAGTTCTGAAACGTCAACTCTGAATATGCTTGCCAGGTTTGTCAGGATTGAATCATTCGGCATTACTCTGTGTGTTTCATATTTGGTGATGGACGACTGAGTCATATGGATTTTTTTTGCCAACTCAAAAGCAGTCATATTGTTTTCTTTTCGGAGCCGTTTTATGTTTTCAGCGACATAAACTGATTCCCGGTCGAACAATTCTATCGGTTCATAAGCCAGGGGCATACCTTCAATGATGCCGATGGCAACATAGTGAGCTAATAAATCCAGAATTCTGACGATCTCTTTGTTTTCGCTTGAGACCCTTCGATATGGCCTTTTAGGTTTATCCATGTATCTCACCATCCGATATGGTATAATCGTGATGGTTTGAAATATTATGCTGAGCGGTTAGGTAGTGGTATACCGATGCCGCTCTTTTTTCTGCCGGTAACTGGTTGAAACTCCCTTTTGAAATTCGCTTCAAGGTCTCGATGGCCTGACTGATTTCGTCGGAAGAAAACATCATGATCACCGGTCTCCACGCTGTTCTGTTCTTCTTTTTCACATTGCTCACACCCTTCAAATAAAGATAATTGCCTGTTTCTTAAACGCTCTCTTTTCATCCGCTTGAGGTCAATCCATTTCAATTTATCATGTTTCATTAAAAGATAATTACTGGCTTGGTTCTCTGCGATAATCCAGGCAAAATATCCGCTGAAAGAGCTGGTTATCTTGTCCTGCCTCGTGTCTATACTCGCAAAAATATCTACGCCCTTCTCGAATGTTTTCCTGATTTCCATTTCCCTATCTTTTTTTGTTTAGTTCAGGGTGTAACGTCCACCCACCTGACGTAATCCTTTTTAATTTCCTCAACTGTTACCGGTTTAGCCTGCCAGTCGTGTTGACTGACGATTGTCCCGTCTGGATGCTGTATAACGGTAAATTTATTTTCGCCAACCATAACGGTATATAACATACCGTCTGAGATTTCTTGCTTTTTGACAATTTCCGCTTCCAAAACTTTTTCTGTTTCAAAATCTTTGATTTTAATAGTATTCATTTGTTTTCCTCCTTCTTGGAAAAATTGTGTTGGGTTCCACCCGTTTTTCTTGCATTGAATAACTACAATTTGGTAAAGTAATTCGCAGACTATCATATCACGCTGATTTTTTATGAACCTGTTGTT
>Ga0208771_1000855_pt1 | contig 17299 bp, 23 predicted proteins | sample AntAceMetag02UKX_FD_184775 | JGI IMG/M metagenome (GOLD analysis project Ga0208771, IMG submission 184775) | Saline lake microbial communities from Ace Lake, Antarctica - Antarctic Ace Lake Metagenome 02UKX (SPAdes) (version 2) | ecosystem: Environmental > Aquatic > Non-marine Saline and...
TCGAGATACCTTCTGGAGATGGAGGAAGAGATATCCTGAGCTGCAGGGGGCAACCACCGATGGAAAGGACAAGGCAAATAAGGTTGTTGAAAACTCACTATACAACCGTGCGAATGGCATGACCTTAACAGATAAGAAGATCATCAAGAATCCTGACGGATCCATCAGGCAGGAGATCACAACGAAAGAGATCCCTCCGGACACCATAGCAGGAATCTTTTGGTTAAAGAATCGGGATTCTTCCAGGTGGAGGGACAAACAAGAGGTTGAGCACAGTGGCGAGGTGGAGCAGAGCGTCATTATACTGCCAAGTAATGGGAGACAGATGCGGGAGATACCGGACACAACGGCCAAACCTAACGGGGTGACTGATGGATCTTAACACGGTGTATTGTGGCGACTGCCTGGACGTTATGCGACAGATGGAAGATAACAGCGTGGATCTTGTGCTCACTGATCCGCCTTATTATCAGGTAATGAAGCAGGACCATGCAGGGAATAAGTATGATTGGGATAATGTCTGGGATTCATTCGAGGACTACCTCTCATTTATCGAAACGTGCTTTATTGAGTTTAAAAGAATCCTGAAACAGAACGGTTCTTTCTACTGCTTCGCTGATGACAAGATCAGCACATACATTCAGGTTGTTGGTGACAAGTATTTTCACCTTGAAAATAATATCATCTGGCACAAGCCCAACAACATGCCAATTAAGGGATGGAATAACTTCAGGTCATTTGCCCCGGTAACAGAGAGGATCTTATTTTATTCTGGTGAAGTGGAGAAAACCGGGTTACAGGAAATCTATGGTAATAGAAGCCTGTTTTTACCAATAAAAGAGTATATGCTTTCAGAATTATCTAAAAGTAAATTATCAAAGCAGGATGTAAATAAATTACTGGGTAGTCCTATAACTGGTGGCGGTATGGCGTGTCATTTCTTTGGGGATACTGATCAATACGCCTTACCAACTGAAGAAATGTATTCAAAACTTCAAACCACGGGATTCTTTAAGCGAGGATATGAAGAGTTGAGAAGAGAATACGAAGAGCTGAGAAGAGAATACGAAGAGCTGAGAAGAGAATACGAAGAGCTGAGAAGGCCATTCTACCCGTTAAAGAATTATACCGACGTGTGGAGCATACCTATAACATCTGCAGAGGAACGGTGTGGACACCCCACCCAGAAACCGGAGAAGATAATTAAAAGGATTATTGAAACATCAAGCAGACCAAATGATATTATCTTTGATCCATTCCTCGGTTCAGGCACAACTGCGGTCGCCTGCATCAACACGGGCCGCAACTTCATGGGCATAGAAAAGGATGAAGACTATTATGCCATTGCACAGAAGCGTATCAAGGAGGCACAAGGGCAGTCGCGGTTATTCTGAACCGTAACATTATATATACCTGCCTCCATATCCTATAACAATGGCAGATAGCACCACTGTTCAAATTTCCATCGAAACCAAATCTTTTTTAGACGACCTCAAACAGCCCAAGGAGTCATACAATGCGGTGATTGCACGGGTGCTCCGGGTGAAGTCAGACCCTCGATATGTCACGCTGAGGATGGCACCTGAAGAGTATAACATTCTGCGTAACCGGCAGGACTGGAAAATCTGCATGGATATCCTCCGGGATGCGAGGCAGTGAGTGCAAAAAAAGCATTAGATCAGCAACTCATATACCAAACAATCACCTGCACAAATTGTGGGGGAAAACTAAAACAGAAAGGCGCAGTATACGTCTGTGCAAAGTGTGGAACGCTATATACATTCCCCCAACCGGGCCCTCAATCTGAGTTTATATCATGCCCCGCAGACATCTGTATTTATGGTGGCGCTGCCGGATCGGGGAAGACGTATGCAGAGCTGCTTGAACCTCTGCAATATATCACAAAGGTGCCAGGCTTTAATGCGATGATCTTTCGGAGGACCACTCCTATGATCCGGGCCGGGGGTGGCCTTTGGGATGAATCTTTAAAATTATACACCGGGCGTGCAGAGCCAAAGGGCAGCTCCCTTGAGTGGACGTTTCCCTGCATGGGGGCAAAGACCCCCAACCGGCTGAAGTTCGCACACTTGGAGTATGAGAAGAATGCGCAGGACTATCAAGGGGCACAGTTGTGCCTGATCATGTTTGATGAGCTGACACACTTCACAGAAAAACAGTTCTGGTACCTTACTTCACGTAATAGGTCCGTATGTGGTGTTGACCCATACATCAGAGGAACCTGCAACCCTGACCCCGACAGTTGGCTGATTGTAGGCGATGACGGGTGGGGGTCGGGCATTATGGGTTGGTGGATAGACCAGAAAACAGGATACCCAATACCTAAAAGGTCCGGCGTGATCCGGTGGTTTGTGCGTGTCAATAATAAGATCATATGGGGCGACAGTGCCGAAGAATTGAAAGCAAAAGATCCTGAGTTAATCCCAAAATCATTTACTTTCATATCCGCAAAACTGAGTGATAACCCTCTGCTGATGGAAGCTGATCCTGGTTACAGATCCAAACTCTTAGCCCTCCCTGAGGTCGAGAAGGAGCGTCTGTTGAACGGCAATTGGAAGATCAGACCCGCAGGCGGCAACGTGTTTAAACGAGAGTGGTTCCGTCACCTGATATCAGAACCGATTCTGCAACAGATGCAATTTACCTATAAGATAGGCTCATGGGACACTGCCTTTGCAGTGGACAAGGAAGGCAAAACCAACGACCCTGATTATTCAGTTTATGGCCTGTGGGGTGTAACCCCGAAAGGGTTTGTTCTGCTGGATCGGTTCAAGGAGAAATTAGAATACCCTGACCTGCTGCAGACGGCATACAACACCTATCTGCGGGACAGGCCAAATGCCTTACTGATAGAAAATAAGGCAAGTGGGCAAAGCTTGATCCAGTCCCTCCGGTCATGCGGAACACCAATCCCATTGGTTGAAATAAACCCCGTGGGGACCAAGCTTGACAGAGCATATCAGACAGTGCCGTTCTTCGCTGCAGGTATGGTCTATTTCCCTGAGGGCGCATACTGGCTACATGACTATACTGAGGAGATGGTGAGCTTCCCTGACGCCGCACATGACGACAGTGTGGATATGACAAGCCAGGGGATTATCTGGTATTCTCAAGGCGGCATGTCTGGCGGAGGCAAGCAGGTTATGCGGGCAATTGAGGACGACTACTACATATAGGCAAGTGGCTACAATGTAGATAGGTAACACTACAAGAGGATGAGTAAAATGGTAGCAATGAATGAATCAAACTTTAAGATGAGCACTGAAGACCTTGCAACACAGATCTCCCAAATCTGCGATGATAACTCAAAATTTACAGTGGTTACACGCGGCGACAGTTACAACGGAAGAATAGACGGTAAAATAATCATTGAGACTCGCGAAGGAATGGACAACCTCACAATACACGTATCATTTGATGAGGTAAAAGCCGGCACAAAACAGGTTGGGGAGCACGGAATAAAGCAGCTCTACAAAATAGACCGCACCTCATGCAAGATTTACAATGCGCTTGTGCTTGCAGGGATCAAACCGGCAAACTAAATTTTATAACTAATTCAAACACACTTTTTTATTATATTAACTCAATCCTAATTGAGACATGTCTTTCCTGAAATCAAAAGCCCTGACGAGGGCCGAAAGCCAGATCACCGTATTGTCAAAATCCCTTGACGATCAGAAGATCGAATCCCTGAGCCTGTCACATCAGGTCACACAGCTTAGCGATAAGCTGGATGAAAGCGCAGCAACGGGCCTGTTTGACTGGAGAACCACCCGAGACCTTAACTGGGTCAGGATGTCGGGCCGTGTTGTCCAGAACCTCACCAAGCAGGACGTTGACAACTATGCGGATATTTCTGAGTATTACTACATCTTCAATCCGCTAATTAAGCGTGTAATAGATGTAAGAACCTTATTCACGTTCGCCAAGGGGTTCGATCTGTCGGTGGAAGAGGGCAACCAGAATGATAAGGTGCAGGTGCTTGACCCTATCCTAAAGGATGCATACAACCTGTCCGCGTTCGCATCTCAGCAGGCCATAGAGCAGAATGACAAGACACTGCAGAAGGGTGCAAATCTGTTTATCGCAATCTACAAGCAGACTGTACCGAATATATCGCTGAGGCTATTTCCTGCAGAGGAGATCAGCCAGATCATCACTGATCCGGGTGACAGTTACAAACCGTTACTTTACAAACGGATGAGAAACGGGAAAGCGGTATACTATCCAGACTTCAGGAACGACAGAAAGGAAACGGGCGGCGTGACAGGCGTCATTGACTGGCCTGTGTCGATCTATCATGTGGCGGTTAATAAGATTGACTCATTGGGCTTTGGAATAACTGACATAGCAGCATCATACCGGTGGGCTGAGGCACAGGGGCAATTCCTTGAGGACTGGGGGGCTGTTGTCAGGACTATCCGGAAGTATTCGGGGATGGTAGAAACAGACTCAACCAACCAGGGAACTATCAACGCTATAGGCGGGCAGTTCGCAGGAAATCAGGCAGCAATGGGCACACCTATGCAAAGCAACCCTTCAGGGTCATTCCTCACAATGGGAGGTGGCAACAAGTATAAGGTGGTGGATGCGGGCAGTAACAAGGTCGTAGGGCCAAAGGATAGCAGACTATTTACCTTGCAGGTGTGTGCCGCTACTGGGGTGCCTGAAACCATTCTTACGGGTGATCCAAGCACGGGTAACCTCGCCACTGCCAAGGAGCTGACCGGACCGTTCATGATGCTCATTGAGGGGCGGCAGTCAATGTGGGCGGATGTGTGGAAAAACTTATGTGAGTATCTCTTCCGGCTACAGGGAAAAGACGTACAGGTGAAAGTCACATTCCCCCCGATTACCCAGGAAGACGCCAACGACAGGATACAGGCCATCGTCAGTGCTGCAACCCTTGACTCTAAGATGTGGGCCGGGACCATGTCTATTAAAGACGTGGTGCGGGCAGTTTATACTACGCTTGACATTGAGATCACAGATGACGAACTGGCAGACATTGCAGACATGGCCGCAATGGACACCACCGTCACCGAGGCGATTAAACGCATAAATAAGAATCTTGAGATGTTATCTCAGGAATAATCTATTTTAGGTAACATTATATATGATTGGCTACAATGTATAGTATACTCAGAAGGAGAATAAATAACATGGACCAATTTGAAACATTTGAAATTCCTGCAGAGACCTTTGATGATATGATGACAAAAGATGGCTTTGATATCAAATCAAAGAAAACTCAGACACTCACAGGCGCACAGGTCACCGCAAGATGCTTATACAAACCATCTAAACCCAGCACCTGTGTTTATGTCCTTACAAACGGGAACAAAATGGTAAAAACACCCCCTCCGGCGGCAGGCAAATGGGATTCACTCCCTGGTGCTCTGATCCGCGAGGGCTGCAATGGGTATCTGAACCCGGTTTTCGTCGAGTGGTTGATGGGTGTCCCTCCGGGATGGACAGACTTAGAGCATTAGGAAACGCAGTGGTCCCCCAACAGGTATACCCCATATTGCAGGCTATAGCAGACATTGAGAATGGAAAACAAACCCTTTAACACAAAACCTTTTTTTAACTCAAACTCAATTGTTCTTGAATGATGAATCGTCTCAGAGAGGCCAACATAGGCACAATCAAGAACCGGGAGCGGGATGCACTGGCAAAGAAGGCATTACCCCATATCAGAACCTTTTTTAGGAACCAACGCACCATATTCTTTAAGCGGTTCAGCGATTACAAATCATTCTTTCCCGAATCGGGCAGGCCCTCGCTAACCGCTCTTTCCTTGAGACTTATTGAAGCTGATCGACAGATGACGCTTGCCGACTTCGACAGAGTATGGAATGGTGTTGAGGCTGAGACGACAGACCAACTACAGGTGTTGATCTACACTGAGGAGTCAAAGGCGATGGAAGCGGGGGCTGAGATTGGCAAAACCTTCTTTGATCCTGATGTTGGGGGATCATTTGATCTTGATAATCCTCGGGCTGTGAACTGGTTCGCAGAGCATGGCGGGAGCGCTCAGTATATCAAAGGCATCCAGACCACCACGAAGAATCAGATCAAGACAATAATGGTGCACGCCCTCGATGAGGGGTTAACCTATGACGAGACTGCCAAACTGATAAACGGGCGGTTCGCAGAGTTCTCCCTGAGCCGGGCCCGCACAATTGCAATCCATGAAGCCGCTGCAGGTTATGAGGGTGGCAACAGGATCTTTGTGGATGGTATCGCAGACATGGGGGTTGTCATGGAGAAAAAATGGCAGAACTCACTAGATGACGATGTTACCCCTAAATGCGAATTAAACACGGCAGATGGGTGGATTCCTCTGAACCAGGCACACACTTCAGGGCACCAAAATCCCCCGAGACATGTTCGATGTCGATGTTACGAATTGTATCAGCAGAAGAAATAATCAATCACATTCTCTTTTTTTGGACAATGCTTATTAAGTATTAAGTATAATTATGGTGCATGCCAAGAGCAGTAAATGGTATGAAAAAGTGCACCCAGTGTGGGGGGATTAAGCCGGTTAGAATCATTGCGCAAACCCAAAAAAAGCGATTACGAGAAGAACATCAAGCGCATCAGAAAGGAGCAGAAGATATGATTAAAGTAAAGTGCCCGCGTGAAGAGTGCGGCCACGAATGGACCTACAAGGGCAAGGCATGGTGGATCACCTGCCCTCAGTGCCGGAAGCTGTTTAAGAATCCTGAGCGGGTGAGCGATAAATGATAAACACCTGCAAGAACGGGTATGGCAGCGTAATCGAGGACGTGACGCACTGCAAGATTACGGGATGTAACTGCACTTATGTGTCTGACTGGGAAGGCACGCAGTGCATCTGCAATAACTATGTGGATGCACATGGTTCAGACGTTCACCCGGATGTGCATAAACTGAGGGGATTGGCATGAAATGAAATGCCCTGTCTGCGGTGGGAATTTGGAATTTATGAGATCTGCATTATCCAAACCTCAACCTTGTGTTGCTGGCAAAACACATGGGGTTAAAATATTGCTTTGTGACAAATGTTATAGAGAATATTATTATGACTGGCATTTGACTAAAACCAGCAGTTGAATCCTATAGCAATCTCACACACTATTTTATATCCTTAACTTAAATTAAATTGTGTAAATGAAATCTAACCTATTAGGTATCGTTTCACGACTACGCGAAGCCACCGCCGGAGCAGAAGCCGGTGAACTGGACGTGCACATTATCCAACCGGGGTGGGGATCATCCGGATACTATCCTGAATCCGTTCTGCAGAAGGCGGTGACAGACAAGGTCTATCATGCCGGGATGCACATGGGGTGGGATCATCCGACCGAACAGGAAGATTGGTCACGCCCAGAAAGATCACTCAAAAACCTGGCAGGGGCACTCACGCAGGATGCATGGTATGACTCAGATGGATGGGACAAGACGCCAGAAAACCCAACCGGAGCAGGTGTCTATTCTACCGCGAAACCTTTTCCAACTTACGCCGCATCCATAAAAGCGATGGGTGAGCATATCGGGGTATCTCATAGCGTCTATGGGGATGATGAGTGGGGCAAGGCAGAGGACAAAGAAGGGAAGATCATTACCCAAATCTTTGCTGATGCTTTTAACACCGTGGATTTTGTCACGCTGCCCGGAGCGGGCGGACATTACAAAGCGGTGTTCGCAGAGACGCTGAAACGAACCGAGAAAAAAGAAGGAGATGATACTATTACTGAAACAAAGATTACTATTGGTGATGTAAGAAAGGACACTAAGATCATGGAAGCCCTTAAAAAGGAGTTCATGAAAGAAGCAGACGGCGATAAGATCGCGGAGAAGCTTACCGAAGCACAGGTTAAGAATACTGAACTCACTGAAGCACTCAAAGAAGCGGGTGCTAAGCTGATTGTTCTGGAAGGGAGGACATATGCACTCGCAAAGGTTGCAGAGTCTAAGCTGCCTGCACTCTCTCAGAAGAGGGTTACCGAGTCTCTCGCATTCGGCAAAATCCCGGATCAGGACAGCGTCATTGATACCGTTGAGTTTGACAAGATGATCGAGGCCGCGGTCACCGCAGAGCAGACATACATTGACGAGATCCTGAAGGAGTCCGGCAATGGCGGCGTGCATGACCTCGGTGCAAGAGACACCGGCGCTGATCTCACGGAATCAAAGAAACAGCTTTATGAGTCGCATATCGCTATGGGAAAATCGAAGGACATTGCAGAAGCACTGTCTGGGTATAAGGAGGCTTGAACATGGCAAACAATGTACTGTATGATCCAGGTTACAGGAAATCTGTGATCGCAACATATCCCGCAATCCCCGCGAGTGGCGGCGTTGTGCTCTTTGGTCTTCGGTCCGGTGTGGCAATCACTGACGAAGATGACGACGGATACACATCCGTTGATTTTGGCCCAAAGGACTACAGTCTTTCTGTGGTTGACAGTAACACTGGAGGTATTGCAGTTGGTGCATCGCTCTTTGCATCTCAGGCAACTCCTGTTGTGCTTTCAAACGACAGCACTGGGGTTTTCTTTGGGTATGCAAACGCAATCGTGGACGATGGCGAAACCTCAACAGTCAGCGTGCATCACGTAGCTGACACCGGCGGGATACTTGCATCCGGGGCAATTGGGGTAACTCAGCTCGCAGCTGATGCGGTAACCACCGCGAAGATCGCAGATCTGAACGTCACAAATGCAAAACTCGCAACAGACGCACAGAAAGTGGTTGAAGTTGCACTTACCGCAGGTATTGCAAACGTATTCGCTCTCGCATGGGAGAACCCTGAGGCTGTGCCGATCATGGTAAACAGGGTTGTAATAGACATTACAACCGCAGGCGGGACGGCTGACGCAGTCCTGAATGTTGGATCTGGTGCAACTGCAGCAACTGCAAGTGACAACCTGATTGACGGTATTGACCTCAATGCGGTGGATATCTATGACAATCTTGTGGTGCTTGACGCAGGAACCAACGGCAACACCGTCGCAAAACTTGATGAGAATGGAGGAACAACTGCGTTTATCACAGGGCAGATTCTTGTTGCAACCGCTGCGGCGATGGTTGGGAACGCATACATCTTCTACAGGGAGGTCTGAATAAATGACTAAATTCTACGAAGCACCAAACCCAATTGATACTTTCGGGGCGCGGGGTTCATCTCGCAAACTGGGAGAGGCAGCAATGCTGCAGAGAAAGTCTGATGTCTGGGATCTCATCTCGGAAGCGGACAGTGTAAAGCGCGTTGATCACCTTATGGAAACCATGAGCACGTCAGACTTTGACTATGTGCTCACCGCTGACCTCAACACCATGCTTATGGGCATGCTGGCAAGGTATCCAGTCTCATACAAGATGTGGACTAAGCCCTCGATGGTGAATGATTTCAAGGTGAACACTCTTGCAGGACTTGTGGGCAACAAACGGCTTATGCAGGTCCAGAAAGAAGGGACTGATCTCCCAGTCACATACTTCACCGATGACAAATACACGATCTCCGTGCAGTCATATGCGGAGAGTGTGGCACTCACTCGGCAGGCGATTATGAACGATTCCCTTGGAGCGTTCAACGAGATTCCTGGATACTTCTCTGAAGAGGCAGCATTCACCGCCGAAAACCTTGCAACCCAGATGATCGCAGACAAAGACGGGGCACATGCAACGTTCTTCACCTCGGGGCGGGGAAATCTGATTACCTCAGAACTGTCAATTGCATCTGTAAAAGAGGCAGTTGTGGCTATGTCAAAAATGGTGGACCCCACCAGCAGAGCAGTATACCGTGAGCCAAAAGGTCTCATTGTCCCGCCTGCGCTTAAGGTTCAGGCAGAAGAGATTGTAAATGCTCTCACCATGGAAGTCATCGATGACACCAACGATGTCCGAACAACCCAGCGCAATCCCTACGCAGGTCTTCAGGTCGCAGTTGATCAGGAAATCCCGCTCGTGTCTGTTGACAATGCTGTGGCTAACAAACAGTGGTATCTGTATGCAGATCCAAACGTTGGACGCACTGCAGCCGTGTCGTTTGCAACCATGAGAGGATATCTCACCCCTCGCCTGTACCGGAAGGCACCGGACGCTATGATGATTGGTGGCGGCAGCGACATGTATTCGTACCAGAATAACACCATTGACTACGCGATCAAATGGGACATTGGGGCTGCACAGATGGACTACACTAAGATGGTGGCATCTCAGCCAGCATCCTGATCCCTTTTTTTGAGGTGATTAGGTATGGCAAAAATAACAGGATCAGCAGAACAGTTCCCCGGAAATTATCTCAGAAAAACTATTTATCATGCGGATGGTGAGTGATTGGCATACTGTGTAGCAGCAGACGTCTATCTGAGGACAGGTACAAGCTTAGGCACAATCACAGAAGCCAATATCACATCGTTCATTGCTGAGGCTGACGCCGACATAGTGACCTATCTGACGGCCAAGGGATACCCCGCACCAACGGTGAGTAACAGTCTGAAATCCGCATCGATTAAACTGACGATGGTCATGATCGTTGATCGATTATCAATTGAGCTTGCACGGCCCGCGTCACAGACACTTGTGGGGGATATCTCATTCTCCGTGAGCCCGGCAGAAGCCAAACGGTTTACCTCTGAAGCATATTCGGCGATGGATTCCTATATCGCATCCGCAAACAGCACGAACACCTACATTAGCATTACGCCCAACGCGGATGATCCGTATCTGACTATGAGGGGGTAAAATGGTATTCCCGACATCACTACAGATACACACGGCAACCATCCGGCACGCAACCGGCACCTACACCACAGATGCGTATGGGAATCAGGTGCCTGTGACGGCAGACACGTCAGTAAAATGTCGATTCAGCCAGGGCAAAGAGAAGATAGTGGTCAACGGGGCTGTCTCATATCTGGAATCGATCCCGAAAATACTGCTGAGGCCGGATGCAGTGATCGCAGACAATGACAAGATTATCAGTATTATTGACGGGTTCACCGGGACTTATACTGCATACAATCGCAAGGTGATTTATGAGGCGGCGGTTGCGAACATATCCCACATAACCTGCCAGCTGGCGGCGGTGGTTTGATGCCCCCGTATGAGACGGACCATGACCGATTGATCCGCATTGACGAAAACGTGAACATGATTAAGGGCCTGCTTGAGAAGTATGAGGAAGAGAAGGTGGAGTTAGTCAAAAGGATTGGAAAGATTGAATTGTTCCAGGCAAAGCTGATAGGCATCGCAGCCACAGTATCATTTATTGTGACTGTAATTATCACACAGATCAGCAGGTTTTTGGGGTTGGTAAAGATTGGCTAAAAGCACAGGCATCAGAGAGGTGCAGGCGGCATTCAAACTCTTCCAATCCGAGATCGTTAAGAAGCAGAAGGTCGCCTTAAAGCTTGCAGCGCAGGCATATTCCAACGATGTTAGATTGGTCTCCCCATATCGTCATGATGATTCGGGTATAACTGGGGGCACATATAGACGATCTATCCACCCTGAAGTATTGGATGCAATCACCGCCGTTGTTGGTTCCAATTTACCTTATGGCAAAAGGCTTGAATATGGTTTCGTGGGTGCCGACAGCTTAGGGCGTGTGTATAATCAACCCGCACAACCCCACTTTAGACCAACGATGGACAAGAATGAGGGTAAGTATAAACAGATTTACGCGGAGGCAATATTCTGATGAAGGACATCACTTATGCAATTATCACACTTCTCAAGGCTGATACGGGGGTCGCTGGCGTGGCTGGTACACGAGTTCACCGAAAGAAGCTACCAACAAGCCCTACATTTCCCGCGATCACCGTTGCAAAGATTGACAACATTAGAGATGTCATAACCAATACGGCAGGCTATGCACATGCACGAATCCAGTGCACAACATGGACAACAACGCCCGGCCCGGAGGAAGACTTAGCTGAGACTATTGCCAATGCGCTGAATCAGAAACAGAATAGTATATTACTGTACGGAACCGGTGCGAATGCATCTGCAGTATATATTAAATGTGTGAAAGACGCCGGGGGTATCCCGGATGAAAACGAAGAGATCCCGCTCTACATGGAACACAGAGATTTCATGATAGAGTATAACTACAGGTGATAATTTATGACTGAAGAATCAAAATGCGCAATCGGTGTGACAATCCTTCAAAATGGACTCGCACTTGGGGGTATGTATGAACCCAGCATGCCTGACGTATCAGGTGAGGAGGTAGACACCACTTCACAGAATAACATTGGAGGGGTAACAACCCGGTGTATAGGTAAGCTGACTAATGGAAATTTTGGGTTTAAAATCCACTTTACCGGGTCAGCAGCACAGACAGCACTCATCAGTGATATCTACGACCGTGATACTGACATCTGGACTGTTGTAATGCCAATGGGCTCTGGAGATATTAGCAACCATAGTTGGACATGGTCAGGGCAGATCGCAAAAAGTCCTGTAATGGTTGAGGATAGTGGCAATCTGTACATAGACCTGGAAGTGACAGTTAACGGGAAAATGACTCATGTATCAACTGCGGGCGTGGGGCTGACTACAACATCGTTTGGCATTGTGAATAGTACCGCAAATGCACTCACCCCATCCCCCACTGCTGCACCTACAGTGTATGAATATACAGTTGAGGCATACAGTGATGATGTGTCTGTCCTGATTACCCCGGTAGCCACAGCAGGGACAATCTACATCAACGGGACTGTAGTCGCCACCACCGTTGCATCAGGTGTAATTACACTTAATACCGGGATCGGTGCGGTGACATATGTGTCAATTGTGGTTACGGATCTCAACAAAACACCGAGAGTATACTGGATCAAGTTTGTGATTGGAAACACAGCAACCCCTGAGTGATTTGAATGGACGGACGAGCACACACAGTGATTGAGGCAGGAGGTAAGGTTTACAACCTTCGCGCCTCATTTAATGCACTCGCAACCTTTGAGGAGAACATCGGCCCTATATCCATGCTGATGAATGGTGACAAATCGAAAATGTTTCAAGGATCAAGAGGGCTGATATGGGCAACAAAAAATGCCTATGGTAAAGACTCGATCTCCCTGGCTGAAGCCGGAGATATATGTGAGAAGTATATCCATGAAAAAGGGGCAAGGCAACTCATCAAACTGACCCAATCAATCCTTAATTCTGGTGGATGGATGGATGGCGGCGAGGAATCAAAAAACCAGAACCCGGAAACCCCGGAACCATCAGAGGATTGATCACGAGCTATGAACCTGCGGCGTATGGAGTCGGCAATTTGAAACCGCATGAGTTTCGATCAATGACGCCCGCAGAGTTCACGCCGTATATCACAGCCCGCGCTAAACGCGAGGAGGAAATTGTGAAGATGGAAAATGACCGCATAGGGCTTATCTGTTCAATCCTGCAAAATGGCATACCTACAGGAAGCCCTGCGAAGGGCGCAAGGAAACACAAACCAGGAGATTACTTTGGATCATCAGAACCGGCAATACAGAAGCCTCAGACGGAGGTTATCTTTAGTACTATGATGGCATGGACTTCAGCGACAGGTGGTGGCGTGCATGGCTGATCTGAGCGCATTTGCCAAGGGTATCGTTATACCCATCACTGCTGATTCATCCGGCCTAAAGACGGGCTTGAATCAAGCCAATGGTTCACTCGACAAAACCAGCAGTAAATTCAGCAAGTTCTCTTCCGGCATAAAGAAAAACGGCATGGCAATCGGGGCCGGGATGACCGCGGCAGGCGTTGGAATTATAGCACTTACTGATAGTGCAAAGAAGACCAACGCAACGCTGATGACAACCGGCATCCAGTTAGGTGTCACCACAGACGACATGCGGGACCTGGCACTGGAAACAACTAATGTCACATTCCCGCTGTCTGAAGTAACTGCTACCTTTGATCTGTTGACTCGTGCTGGGATGGAGAACACAGATCAGATTGAAGCAACTGCAACCGCGTTTGATACCTTAGGAGATGCAACCGGAAACAGTGCATCTACTGTCACCAGTTCGCTTATCCCTGCCTTCAATGCGTTTAATATACCATTAGAGGAAGCCGGGAGCCACACTGATACACTGACATATCTGTTCAGAAATTCAACAATTGAAATGAGCGGGTTCTCTGGTGCTATGAACTATCTGAGTGCCGATATCGACACGCTTGGCATATCAATGGAAGACACTGCCGGGATACTGCTTGCACTGAGTGACAAAGGTATTCAGGGATCCGCAGCGACTCGAGAGTTCAGAACGGCAGTCACCGCAGCAACGTCAGATACCACCGACTATACCGCAGAACTCAGTGATCTCAGTTCAGAGATGACGAACCTGAAGGGCAAGCACGACGACCTGAACGATTCAATGCGGGATAATACCCTGTCTGTCAGAAGTAATGAGATAGCGATTGCAGATGCAAAGGACAGGCTTGCAGAGATGCGAGCAGAAGGTCAGAAAGAAGGAGAAACAACTGAGCAGTATAACAGGAGACTGGAATCACAACAGATCAGAATTGAGTCTTTAGGCAACCGGCAGGATGACCTGATTGAGAAGCAGAAGGACATCAATGCTGGGTTGAAGGAGAACGCAGAAGCTCAAACACTGAACACAGATGCAACCACAACCGCAACTGAGTCAGCCGCAGACCAATCAGCAGGATTGCAAACCCTATATGATGAACTGGGTATTACTGCCGAAGAGGTCGAAGGCTACAAAACAAAGATGGCTGATGCTGAAGGCATGACGCAGGACTTCGCGGATGCTCAGAACACACAGTACGGCACGATGGACAAGCTCAAACAGAAGTATGAGGAGTTTGCATTATCCGCCGGGACAACGCTTGAACCCTTAGAGGGTCTGGGTGCTGTGATGGCTGCAGGTGGCCCGCTTATCCTTGGCATGACAATGATGCCTTCCCTTATTGGGGGGGTAAGTACTGCGTTCACCTTGTTATCTGCAAACCCTATTGTACTTGTTGTGGGCGGATTGATACTATTATTCATCCTGTTAAATGCCAAATTTGACATCGTAGGCAAGGCGGCAGACATCCTAGGGAAAGGCTTTGAATGGCTCTCAGGCATTGTATCTGATCTCATTGATTGGGTATCTGATGCAGTTGACTGGTCTGATGTTCTTGGCACAGCGTTCGATATCCTGCTTAATCCGATTGACCTAGTCAAGATTGCCATGGGCAAATTCGGCGATGCATGGGGTATCGTCTGGGATGGTATCCTCGATATCACAACAAAAGTCTCAGACTTTGTAATGGGCATCTGGGACGCACTAACAGGCGATGCAGAAGACACCACTGGGTTGCTTGACACCATCTGGTCATGGACACCGCTCGGCATGATAACCGGGAACTGGGACAAGATATCAGGTTTTCTTTCCGGAGCATGGGATACAATCTCAGACACCGCAGGCGGGGCACTCGATAAACTTGGCGGGATGTTTGGCGATGCCTGGACAGGTATAACAGACACCACCAGGGGATTCAAAGAAGATACAACCGCGATAATGACGGGTGCGGTTGACTCCATGATGGACATAACTGCACCGTTTGTCAGCAAACTGCCAGAGGACTATCGGAGCATGTGGGGGGATATCGGGGATGGCGCAAAGAGCTTTATCTCTGGGGACTACACAGGAGCGTTTTCCTCACTTGTGAGCATTGCGACCACATACACGGACATGGTGTTTGAGACGTTTGACGACATGAGACAGGGCATTGTTGACACGTTTAACAAGCTCAAATCTTCGGTGGTCAACATCTGGACTGGCATTGAAAACAGTATTAAGTCGGTCATAAATGGGATCATCGACGGCATCAACACGATGATCCGGGGCATCAATCGCTTTGAAATTGATGTGCCGGGATGGGTCACAGACATCACGGGATTCACCGATTTTGGCTTTAACATCGCCACAATCCCCCGGCTGGCTGCAGGAGGTATAGTTACCCAGCCAACAGTAGCCATGATAGGTGAAGCAGGCCCGGAGGCGATTGTACCTCTGGACGGTAGCAGTTCGGGAGTTGGAGGCGTAACGATCCAGGTTGAAAACATGAATGTCAGAACTGACAACGACATAAAACTGGTGGCTCAGGAGCTTTACACTTTGAGCACACGGAAGAACCGAGCGAGGGGGATTCAATGACTGAGGACAATGGCGGATTTTCTCTGAACGGGATACCTGCATCAGAATATGGGGCAACCCTCCTATATTCTCCAGGACAGCCCATGCTGCCAGAATCACGCGACAGGACATCAACAGTTCTCAGGCGTGCCGGGCAGTGTTGGATAGGCTCAGAACTCGGTACGCGGGAGTTTGATCTCCCCTGCCAGTTCCGGGACTGCGAAGATGCGGCAGCACTTGACACACTGATCCGGGCGTTTGCACGTGTCTTTGTGGATGCATCAGGCAGGCCAAAACAGCTTAAACTTATTCTGGATGATGCCCCAGATGTTTATTATCTGGTGCGGTATGCCGGTCAGGTTCCGTTTGACCGTGCATGGGTTGGATGCAGTGATTTTAGTTTATCACTTATAGCGGATGACCCTTATGCATATCAACTCTCAGAGGAATTTGATATACAGACGATCACCACATCAGGGGAATCAATGGAAATTATCAGTGATGGGTCTGTTTCCACACCTGCAATCATCTGTGTTGAGAATACAGGGATTGCAGAGATCACGAATGGATTCTCGTTAAAAATCCAATACGAGGTTGATTAAATGGGATACGTAGGAATGAGCGATTATGCGCTCGATAAAATGCTAAAACATCTGCACAATGAAGCGGCATACACGCCACCGAGTACCTATCTGGCGGCGTATATTGGCAACCCCCTGGACGGGGGGGCCGAAGTAACTGAGGCATCATATGCAAGGCAGGCCGTCTCTTGGGCAGGAGTAACAATCGGGACGAATGAGTACACAGACGACAACAGTGCAGAGATCGCATTCCCGGAAGCTGTGGCCGACTATGGGGTCGTGACTCACACAGTCACGTTTGACGCGCTGACGTCGGGAAACATGCTGGAGGTCTTTGAGCTTGCCGCTGCCCGCAATGTCACTGCAGGTGGAGTGCTCAAGGTATCCACCGGAAATCTTGACTCTGCGATCAAACGGGAGAGCATCTGATGGGTTTCAATCGTGGATTGGGTGGGTTTAACCGGAGTAAATTTAATTCTGATGCGTTTAGCAACGCGCTGTATTCTACCCCATCTGCGAGGACGGCAACCGATGGCACAGTCATAGCGAGCAAAGACTTTTACA
>Ga0208771_1000859_pt1 | contig 17216 bp, 12 predicted proteins | sample AntAceMetag02UKX_FD_184775 | JGI IMG/M metagenome (GOLD analysis project Ga0208771, IMG submission 184775) | Saline lake microbial communities from Ace Lake, Antarctica - Antarctic Ace Lake Metagenome 02UKX (SPAdes) (version 2) | ecosystem: Environmental > Aquatic > Non-marine Saline and...
TGTCCAAATTGCAGTAGTTTTAACACAAAAAAGAACGGTTTTATATATAGTAGAATATTAACTGTTCGCGGAAAAGTAAAACGTAAAACACAAAGGTTTTTTTGTAAAGAATGTGGAACAAGTTTTACACATTTTGGTAAAAGAATCCGCAAGCGAACGAGTGATAATTTGAAAAGATGAGCCGTGCTTGATTTTGTTTTAACTAAAAATTTTCTTCAAGAGGTAGGAAGTCGATACGGATTATCAAAGACATCAGTGCTGAACTGGTTGTCCATAATATCTGGTTTAAAGGTTACCATGAAAAATTTATTAATTAGCCACAGTTATCTTTACGCTACCCTAATTTTAATCCTTTTATTATTTACAACTCTTACTGCACAAGAATGGAGTAAAAACGGTCCATATTCTGCGCATGTTATTTCCCTGGCAATAGCTCCTTCAGATACAAGTGTTATTTATGTTGGAACTTATTGTGATGGTATCTATAAAAGTATAAATTCAGCTGAAAATTGGATTCATTGTTCGATTGAAAATTTACCAACCTGGGAAGATTCTCTTGATAATGTGCCAATCACACCTTGCTGGTGGTATGGTGATCATTATCCTATTCAATCAATTGCAATTGATCCCATAAACGCTGAACATCTCTGGATTGGAACAGGCGGGAGAGGACTATTTGAGAGCAATAATGGTGGAATAAGTTGGCAGCAAACCGATGAAACCTTACACGATTCTCTCGATGTCGATTATATTCATATAAACGAGGATAATCCTGATGAGCTTTTTATTGGTGCTGGAAACCATAATTATGGGTATTTGCCATTGGAAAATGGTGGATTGTATCATGCTATCGATGGTGGAAATAACTGGGAATTAATTGAAAGTGTACCTAATGGAGACACTTATCATATAACTTTCATTACTAATGAACCAGGTAATGAAGAACATCTATATGTTGGGATTGGCAGTGCTGGTGAGCCATATTTTTCGTGGGGAATTATGGAAAGTACAGATGGTGGTAATGAATGGCAAATATTATCCGACGAATATACATTTTATGACCTATCAATAAATCCTGAAAATAATCTAAATATGTGGTGCATAATAGTTACAGGATACATGGATATTCTTTTAGCTTCTTCAATTGACGGAGGTTATACTTGGATACCTAATTATGAATTATGGCAAACTAGTTTGTATGCTGACATAGAATATAATTTATATGTAGCAGAAGGATTTGAGAATACAATAGCAGGGAATGTAAAGAAAAGTAGTAATAATGGTAATACTTGGATATATATAGATTCATTATGCGCCGGAAGAGGAGTTAGTCTGCATAATCGTTGTGAAGCCAATAGAGAAAGTATAAATAATATTTATTTTGGAACATCTTGTGGCATATATAAATCTAACGATGGTGGACTTAACTGCAGGTTAAAAAACTCAAACATATTTAATTCTTATATAAAGGAAATAGAATCACATCCGGGAAATCCCAATATTGTTTATGCCGGTGGATACCAGGGTTTATGGAAAAGTACAGATGGATGTATTTCCTGGCAGCAGGAAAATGAAGAATCTATAAGTTCTGTTAAATATGATCCGCAACATCCGGATACCCTGTATTATGGCGGCCAAAACTTAATGCGCAGTTTTGATGGTGGCAATACATTTGAAGATATCCGTCATAATGTTATAGGAATCATTCTTGATATAGCAATTAATTTACATAATACTAATATTATTTATGTGACTTCTACTGATGCCTGGGGATATTATGTTTTTAAAACAGAAAATCAAGGCGAATCTTGGAATTTAATACTTGGGACCGATGGTCCAAATTATCCGATGATTACAATTGATCCAAACTATCCCGGCACCCTATATTATGCTAATTATCGCAGTGTCGATGGTGGAGATACATGGGAACATTTAATTTTTTCTGATGAAATTATTGGTATTCATCCTCAAAACTCAAATACAATTTATTATTCAAATAGAAACACATTAAAAGTCTCTTATGATTGGGGTGAAACCTTCCAGGTTTTGGATACATATACAAATTGGGCTGTTCCTGTTCCGGCAATAGTTAATTTAATCTTTGATAAAGATAATCCTGATAATATGTTTTATTGTACTCCAAACGATGGCATTCATTATAGTACTGATGCAGGGGTAAACTGGTTTGTATTAGAAGGAAATTATGAAAAACGCACCTTGGATTTTATTCCTGTTTTAGAGGAGAATAAAGTTTATGTTGCTACCCATGGGGATGGTGTTTGGTTTGGTGAAAATATTACATTAAATACTGGAAATGTTATTTTACCGGAAATTAGACAATTATCTTTGCAGAATTACCCAAATCCTTTTAATCCTCAAACAACAATTAAGTTTTCAATTATTGAATCAGGATTTGTTGAATTAAATATTTATGATATCAAAGGAAGGTTAGTAAAAAAATTAACCAACCAAAAAATGAAAGGAGGTGAACACTATGTTACTTGGAATGGAAACAATGAATCAAGTGAATCCGTTAGTTCAGGTGTTTATTTCTATAAATTGAACGTAAATGGTAAAACAGAAACAACAAAGAAAATGCTGTTACTTAAATAGTAGAATATACCCAGCTTGATTAATCATCAGGCTGGGTGTTATTTTATTTATATCGTCTTAATTTTAATCTTTTACAATTTCCTACTTAATAAAAGATTTAAGGTAAAACAACAAAATCTTTACCACACAATTTCCAGTCTCCAAATTCATAATAAAAATAAGAAATGTCTCCATTTTCATTTGATGGCTCATCAGTAATTGTTTCATCCAGATGCATTAAAAAATAAGCTCGTGCAGAATTACCATTTAATGTGATTTCAATATCTTCAAAAACCAATTCATCATAATCATTTAACCTGATCTCCCATCTGATCCTCTCAAAATCATAGTCGTCTCCATTATGAGAGAATAACGGATGGTAATATTGCATAATTCCGTCCAGATCATCAAAATTGAAGTTAGATTGAATCGAATCTAGGATATCAATGATCTCATTTTTATCCAGTTCTTCCGGTGATGTTGTATCACATGAAATTAAGATAATAAGCATAACTGATAATAATAGTAATAGATATTTCATAGTTTTAATTAACATTTAGGTTTATCTTATTAACCCAAAGTGCTTTCTTATCAAGGTTTTCTTTGAAGTTCTGTATCATAAATTCACGGTCGATCTCAACTATTTTATTGAATACTTTTTTTCCATTTAGTGTAATCACAACAGGGATATTAAGATTTAACATTTCAGGATGGATATATACTGCTACCTGAGAAATTCTTGAAGTTTCTATATTGAAATGATTACCGTAATAAACGGCTTTAACTGCCCCCGAACGTTTTGTATAATTCAAAGCATCATAGTGGGTAACTTGGGGGAATTGACCTGATAACTCTATTTCTTTATCTGCTCGTAAAATTGTTAATGAAAATTTATCACCTCGTTTTTTCTCACTTCGTAATTCAAGCAATTTTCCAATATTTTCAGTTTTAATACTATCCATCTTAATGATAATATCATTTTCTTTTAAACCCATTGAATCAGCTGCAGATTCTGTAACAATCTTAGATATTTTAGTTCCATAATCTTTGTATTCACGATCGTTATAAAATCCAAATGAAACTCTTTCGTCGGCAATTTCCACATTATATTCTTTCTGCCATTCTTTTGGAGTAAGCATGGTATCAATTGCGGTTATCTGAAGCCAGTCACACTTTCCATATTCCAACATAGATGTTTCCCAGTATATTTCAGGTCTGAAAATATTTCTGATTTTAGTTTTCATATTTTCAAATAATATCGGAAGCTCTTCGTTAGCATATTCAAATGTATGACCGAACCCCCAATATTCTTTATAAAATAAATTAGCTTTTGCTTCCAATGAAAGTTTAATAAAATTACGCATATTTTTGGCGGGATAAAGTCCATCTTTGTCAGTATTAACAGAATAAACAAAACGATTTTGAAAATTTGGAAGATAGACAGGAATTTGTGTGACAGCACTTCCTACTGAAATCATTCCATTCAGAGGATAAAATGCTACAAAATCATTCGGTGCATTTAAGGCAAGATGATATGAACCGGAACCGCCATCAGAAAAACCAGAAATGTAAATTCTATTATCATTGATATTGTATTGTGATTTTAACTTTCTTATTTGAGATCTGAGATTATTTATTCCGACTAAATTCCACCAGGCAGTCTCCTTGTTTGCCATAGGATAGACAATTATCCAATTATTCATTTTGGCAAATTCTGTGAAATAATTCTGCTTTGCATATTCTACAGGTGTTTCATGAAAATCTTTTGTGCTTACACCACCATGAAGATAAATGATGAGAGGAGTTTTATTACTACAATCATAATCCTTTGGAATATAAACCACGTAAGGTGCGTTTAATGAATCATTGATTTGATTGTATTTCAATAAAAAAACATCAGTACTTTCCGGTTGTGAATAATTCTGCCAATTGGATAGGACTGTAAAAAGCGAATCATTTGATAATTTCTGATCATTTGCTAAATTATTGATGGTTGTAGTGTTAAGTTCTTCAGCAAAAAGCAGATTAATTGTTAATAATAAAAAAATTAGAAATATATATTTTCTCATTAAGAATTCCTATTTATAAATATATACTTTAAAATCGCCAATATCATCTGGATTGTTAAGCGGCATATTGAATTTCTGTAAAACCTTAATATATCTCTTCCTGGTTTTTGGCGGAATAGTAAGACGTGTAAGCTTATTCGCAAGCAATTCACCCGAAGTGGTGTATATCTCTATCATAAAGGATTTCTCAAGTTCTACACTGGCACGACTGGCAATTGTAAAAGATATATCTAAACTTACATGAGTTATGTTTGAAAGCTGAATATCAGATATTTGCAGGTTATCACCTTGAGTTTTCTTCCAACAAGTATGCAATAATAAACCAATGATAACAGCTATCATTAATATAAGTTTTGTTGCTGGTGGAATGGCTCTTTTCTTATTTATGTCAATTCTATCAACTGATTTCATTGTTTATTATTCCTATAAATTATATAAGGCTTTTACCCGTCATTTCAACTGGTTTGGGAATTCCCATGATCTTCAAGATCGTAGGTGCAATATCGGCTAATTTCCCATCAGCTACTTTTGTATTATTGTTTAACAAAGAAATTACAATTGGAACTTTATTCAGGCTGTGAGCTGTGAATTTGTTTCCATTTTGATCCAGCATTTTATCGGCGTTTCCATGATCTGCTGTAAGCAGGATATTATAATTGTTTTCTTTAGCAACTGGGATGACTTCGCCAATACATTTATCAACTGCTTCTACAGCTTTTACTGCAGCATCAAAAATACCTGTATGTCCAACCATGTCGCAATTTGCAAAATTTGTTACTATTAGGGAATATTTATCTTCTTTCATTGCTGAGATAAGTTTGTTCTTAACTTCAAATGCATTCATCTCAGGTTGCAGATCGTAGGTGGCAACTCGGGGTGAATTAACCAAAATTCTATCTTCATTGTCAAATGGCTTTTCTACACCACCGTTAAAGAAAAAAGTTACGTGAGCATATTTCTCTGTTTCGGCTAATCTTAATTGTTTTAAACCATTTACCGAAACGACTTCACCTAATATTTTTGGTAATTTTGGCAGTTTATAAGCAACACTAACATATTCATTGAAATTTATATCATATTCATTGAAACACACGAATTTAAGTTTATCAAAATTTATTGTTTGGAATTCATCAAAACCAGGTATCTTGAAAGCACGAGTGATCTGTCTCATACGGTCTGCTCTAAAATTAAAGGTAATAACTGCATCGTAATTATTGATTATTGCAATTGGCTCTGAGTTTTCAGTAATAACCTTAGGAATTATAAATTCATCGGTTATATCATTTTCATAACTGTCTTGCATTGCCTTAATTGGATTTGAGAAAAATTCACCTTCTCCATGAGCAATTGCTTTATAAGCTTTTTCGATTCTATCCCAGCGGTTGTCACGATCCATTGCGTAATATCTTCCTGAAATGGTTGCGATCTTTCCAATACCAATTTCTTCTGCTTTCTTTTGGAATTCTTTAATAAAGCCAATTCCCGAATTTGGTAAAGTATCACGTCCATCCATAAATGCATGAAAATAAACCTGTTTAAGACCTTCTTTTTTAGCAAATTTTAATAATGCCCAAATGTGATTAATATTGCTGTGAACATTACCATTAGACAAGAGACCTAGTAGATGAAGTTTGCTATTATTGGTTTTAGTATATGTTATTGCATCCAAAAGTTCTTTATTACTGAAAAAAGATCTATCCTCGATCTTCTTCATGATAAGCGAATTCATCTGATATACAATACGACCGGCTCCAATATTGAGATGTCCTACCTCCGAATTGCCCATGTCACCATCTAATAATCCCACATCAAGTCCACTTGCCGTAAGTTTTCCTTCCGGATTCTGCGAGCGGAATTTATCAAGGTTTGATGTATTCGCAGCAGCAATAGCATTACCATATTCCTGCTCATTGATACCGTATCCATCAAGTATTAATAAAAGTGCTTTATTCATTTTATCTCCAGACATTTATAAATTTTAAACAATCATTTTAGTAAAGAATGCAGTGTCAAGAAAGAGTTATTGCGCATGAAAAATAATGTATATTCATTTCAATTTAAGTAAATGAATTGAACACATCTACTTTTATGGTTGATATTTCTTTGCTTGACACGAGGTAAATCCTAAAAAATTTGAATTTAACTTTATTCGTTATTTCTAAGGAGTTTAGATGTTAAAGGTTGGAATTGTTGGAGTTGGTCAATTTGGACAGAATCATGCCAGGATTCTAAATAAGAGCACAAAATGTAATTTCAAAGGTCTTTATGATAAAGACAAAAAACGTGCTGAGGAAATTTCTTCTAAGTTGAATGTAAAATCTTTTAAAGATTTTGATTCTTTATTATACGAAATAGATGTTCTGTTCATTGTTGTTACAACAATATCTCACTTTGAATTAGCTGAGAGAGCACTTAAGAAAGGAATTCATGTATTCATTGAGAAACCAATTACCGAGACTTTACAACAAGCTGAAGATCTCATTAAATTAGCTGAAGAAAAGAACCTGAAAATACAAGTTGGTCATATTGAAAGATTCAATCCTGTTATCATAGAGGTTGAGGATAAAATAAAAAATCCGATCTTTATGGAATGTCACCGCATTGCTCCGTTCACGCCACGCGGAACTGATATCCCTGTTGTTTTGGAACTCATGATCCACGATATTGACTTGATTCTCTCGTTTATGGAAAGCAAAGTAAAACACATTAGTGCCAGCGGTGCAGGTGTGATGACTAAAAGTATAGATATCGCAAATGCCAGAATGGAGTTTGAAGATGGTGCAGTTGCTAATATTACAGCCAGCCGAATTTCCATGAAACGTTCCCGGCAGTTAAGGATATTCCAAAAAGATGGATATTTTTCAATCGATTTTCAAAATAAAAGTGTTAAGCATATTAAAAAATCTCAAAACTTATATAAAGTTTTACCTAAAATAATGATGGGTAAATATGAGAATATTGATACAAAAGATGTCGTTGACATAGTGGAGGTGAAGGCTTCCGATCGCGGGAAAGATGCTCTAACAATTGAACTTGAGTCTTTCATATATGCGATTGAAGCAGATTTAAATCCGGTTGTTGATGGAAGAGCCGGTACCCGAGCTTTAAAAGTTGCCTTAAAGATTGTAGATGAAATTAATAAAAAAAGATAATTTTGGGAGAAATAGATGAAATTAATAACCTTAAAAGATATAAAAGAACATATTGGTGAGGAAGTGAAACTACGCGGTTGGGTTAGAAACTACCGTAAAAGCAGCAGTAAATTACGCTTTATTATTTTCCGTGATGCTTTTTCAGATATTCAAGCTGTGGCATTTAAACCGGAAATGGGTGAAGAAAATTTTGAAAAAGTGAAACAGATCACTCTGGAATCATCAGTTGAGATAATTGGTGTTCCGCAAGAGCATCCAAAACGCAAAGGAGTTTATGAATTCCAATTAAAGGATTTAAATATAATTGGTATATCTGAAAATTATCCAATAGGGAAGAAGGAACATGGTGCTGATTTTCTGCTTTCTCACAGGCATTTATGGCTTAGATCAAAAAAGCAGAATGCAGCTTTAAAGATTCGGCATACTATTTATTACGCAATTTGCGAGTATTTGAACAAGAACGATTTCTACAGGTTCGATTCACCGATACTCACACCAAACGCAAGTGAAGGAACAACAACACTTTTTGAAGTTCCCTATTTCGATCTGGGTTCAGCTTTCCTCTCTCAATCCGGACAGCTTTATCTCGAAGCAGGAATTATGAGTCTTGGTAAAGTATATGATTTTGGTCCTGTATTTAGAGCCGAAAAATCTAAAACACGTAAACACCTAACGGAATTCTGGATGATGGATGCCGAAGCTGCTTTTGTTGAGCATGATGAAAATATGGATATTCAAGAAGAACTCATTCGTTATGTGATCCGAACAATAATTGAGAGAAACTCAAAAGAACTTGAAATACTTGAACGTGATGTAGAGAAACTCAAAAAAGCTGATGCTCCATTTAAGAAAATGACTCATAGAGAAGTTATTGATATGCTTAAAAATAAAGGTGTAGAGATCGACTATCTAGATGACTTTGGAGCTCCTGAAGAAGAAATGATCACGGCTGGAAGTGATGTGCCTGTCTTTGTAGAGAGATGGCCAAAAGAGATCAAATCATTCTATATGAAACGAGATAAAGATAATCCAGATCTGGTTTTGGGAGCTGACCTTATAGCCCCGGAAGGCTTTGGAGAGATCATTGGCGGGTCACAGCGTGAGGATGATCACGATATCCTTTTAAGTAGGATCAAGAAAGAAGGATATGATGTTAAAGATTACCAGTGGTTCCTCGATCTAAGAAAATACGGTTCCGTTCCACATAGTGGTTTTGGTATCGGACTGGAAAGATTGATACAATGGATGAGTGGTATCCGTTATATCCGTGAAGTTATTCCCTTCCCAAGAATGATAAACAGAATTAATCCGTAATAGTTATAAATTATATAATATAACCTCCCATAAATTGGGAGGTTTTTTATTTTTGTTGAATTTAAGTGACTAATTGCCTAATCAATTCCGCAGAAAAATGTATTTAACACCATCCATCAACTATTTGAAAATAAAAAAGTTATACTAAACAGATACTGTTAATACAGGATTTGATTCACAAATTAATGCAAGTTTTAATGAATATACTTAAGTTGGAATAACAATTGCAATTTTATATTTTGTATTGAAAATAGGATAAAACACAAAATTCTTGACTTAATTAGTTTGCATTGAATAAATTCAGCTTGAAAATTCAATGATTATTCTTGAAGATTTAAATCTAACATTGATTCTATTTTTTTTCTTTTTATAGTACGCAATAATTGAATTAATTCATTTTATTTGGGAGGAGAAAATGAAAATTATAACAATTCTATTATTTACAATTTTTACAGTTTTTATAGTAGCAAATGATTTTATGCAGCCCAGCCAAATTGCAATTGATGATCAACATAATGTTATAAATGCTGGATTAAGAAACGGACACAGAGAGCAGGACCCACCACCTGAGCATTCATTCATTCTCAATGGAAATGGTGATCCAACCACTTTTCTAAATTTCTCATACCAGGATTATATGCCTTTTAGCTACAATGGTCATAATGTAAGACTCCAACCGGAGATTTCTATGCCTAACGGATATGATGCAGGTGGAATATATATTACTTATATGTGTTCTGAAACACCGAATGTTGGAATAGATCGCAGAGCTTACTTCAGCTATATTAATTCCGATGGAACACTTGGAGAAAGTAATTTCATTAATCCATATGTTAATCGAGAAGGATTCACTTCTTGTGCTGTTGATCCCTATACGGGTGATCCATTCGTCGTATGGCATGCATTTACAGAACCGGATGGAAGTTATGATAGCCATTTGTCATATTATCTATATCATGCAACAGGGGGTCCAAACTGGAGAGAACCATTTATAGTCATAGATAATCCGGAAATTAGTGAATCATTTACCGGACATAATGATGATGAATTCATCTGGCCGCAAATACATATTGGACCTTCTCCAATTCTAGATCGTCGAAGAGTTCATGTCTATGCTAACAATTACTCAAGCAATTCTGCAGGTCGTGGTAATTATAATAGCTTGTATTTATATGCAGATTTTTCAGCAGATTCACTATTGTCAGGGACAGATCTTGATTGGACGATAAAATCTTTTCCGTATTTTGATAATCTGCATTATAATGATATTGCCAGAATTAACAAAGATATGATCGTAAGTGAAGTTGATGGAAAAGTTGTTTTCTTTGGTAATGTAGCAGATTCTCTATTTGCTTTGTATAGTGATGACTATGGTGAAACATTTACAAAACATACTCAGCAATTGCTTCAGGAACTTCCTAATTTAATTTATCCTCCTACGGGACTTCCAATATTCGGTGACGAGGTATGGTTTGCACTTCCTTCGAACGACCTTACACATTATAACGGTATATTTACAGATAATAATTCAAAGGTGCAGTGGATGAGTGGAGTGAATTATAATTCACAAGATAATATTAATAATGGTCTTCACTATTCTTATTTCATTTATCCAAAGATATTTACTTTTGATGCAAATATAGGTGAATTTAATTTTTATGATCTGGATATTCAAGATACCGATCCCGGAGATGATCATTTAGCTGTTTCTTATGATCTGAATGATGATGGTATATTTGATGATGTGGAATACATCCCTGCAAGCTGTCCAAGCTGGTTTTATAACTCAGAAGGTGGTTGGGCTACAGCTTATTACTCAGAAAGTAATTGTAAAATGACATCCAACGAGAATTGGGCAGTTTGTGTCTGGCACGATGGCGCAAAGTTGCAGAATGCACATTTTGAAGAACCAGGTTATGAAGGTTGGGTAGAGCAACCTGAAATTTGTATTGTAATATCCGATGATAATGGTGAAACCTGGTCAGATATCAGGTATATCAATGCTAACTCTAACGATGCAATTATAGACACAACTTATCATTATGATGGAAATTTTACGCCTGAATTTGAAGGTATGCTTCCGGTAAATGTTACTCTTGGAGATAAACTTGAGATTCTCAGTAATGAACCTGGTAATTATCATGCTAAATTGCATTTCATATTTATGGATGATGGTGATTATGGTTCAGCTGCGCTTACACCTTTCGGTGGTGGTGAATTTACAAATAGTGCCCTTCATTATGCTGCAATTGATCTTGAGTTTCAGGAGGAATGGATCGATCCAGTTTCAATTCATGAAGAGACAATTCCTCAAGTTGATGTTCAACTGAGTAACTATCCCAATCCGTTCAATCCAGAAACTACTATTTCTTTTAATCTCTCAGAAGTTGAGAAAGTTAAACTTGAAATCTTTAATATTAAAGGACAGAAAGTGAAAACTCTATTTAATGAACAATTATCAATCGGGGAGCATAATGTTGGTTGGAATGGGAAAGATGCCAATAATAAGCAAGTCAGTTCGGGAATATATTTTTATAAACTAAAATCAGGTGAGTACCAACAAATTAAGAAAATGATGTTATTGAAATAGGAGAGGAAATGAAGAGAATTGTTATTGTTGTTGTCGTTTTGATGGTTACAGTTTTTATAGTAGCAAATGATTTTATGCAGCCCAGCCAAATTGCAATTGATGATCAACATAATGTTATAAATGCTGGATCAAGAAACGGACATAGAGAGCAGGATCCACCACCTGAGTATTCATTCATTCTCAATGGAAATGGTGATCCAACCACTTTTCTAACAAACTCTTATTATGATTATATGCCTTTTAGCTACAATGGTTATAATGTAAGACTCCAACCGGAAATTTCTATGCCATATGGCTACACTGCCGGTGGTATTTATATTACTTATATGCGTTCTGAAACACCGAATGTTGGAATTGACCGCAGAGCTTATTTTAGTTATATTAATCCTAATGGCACTCTTGGAGAGAGTAATAGTATAAACAATGTTATTAATCGAGAAGGTTTCACCTCTTGTGCAGTAGATCCCTATACTGCAGATCCATTTGCAGTTTGGCATGCAGTAACAGAACCGGATGGAAGTTATGATAGCCATTTGTCATATTATTTATATCATGCAGCAGGAGGTCCAGGCTGGAGACAGCCAATTATTGTAATTGATAATCCAGAAATGAGTATACCATTTACCGGATTTACAGATGACGAATTTATTTAGCCTCAAGTACATATTGGACCATCTCCGGAAGCAGGCCATAGAAGAGTTCATGTTTATGGAAATAACATTAACAGCTCTGGTGGTGGTGGACCCAATAGTCTTTATCTATATGCAGATTTTGATGATTTAGATTTATTGGTTGCATCAGATCTTGATTGGACAGTACAATCATTTCCATATTTTGATTATTTGACATATAATGGTATTGCTCGAATAAACAAGGATATGATAGTTAGTGAAGATGATGGAGGAGTTGTTTTCTTTGGAAATGTTGCTGACTCTCTATTTGCTATGTACAGTGATGATTACGGTGAGACATTTACAAAATATACACACCAAATATTACAACCAATGGACAATCCTACTAATTGCTATACTGGTGAATATTGGTGGTATAATCTTGATGGTGTAACTCCATCAGAAATGTTCATCTTGCTTTCAAATGATCTTACACATTATAATGGCATATTCACTAACAACAATACAAAAGTACAGTGGATGAGCGGTGTAAATTACAATTCCGCAGAAAATATAGCAAATGAGAACTATTATCCTGCTTATATTTATCCTAAAATTTTCACTTTTGATACTGTTTTAGGAGAATTCAGTTTCTATGATCTGGATGTTCAAGATACTGATCCTGGTGATGGCCACTTAGTTGTTTCTTTTGATCTTGATGATGATGGGTATGTAGACGAATATGATGAAAATGGATGGCCACATGTTATTAGGAGTTGTCCTAGCTGGTTTTTTAACTCAGATGGTGGTTGGCAGGATGCATATTTCCATGAAAACAATTGTAAAATGGTTTCAAATGGAAACTGGGTTGTTTGTGTCTGGCATGATGGAGCAAAATTACAAAATGCATTTTATGAAGTTCCCGGTTATGAAGGTTGGGTTAAACAACCTGAGATTGCAATTGTTATTTCTGATGATAATGGTGAAACTTGGTCAGACATTAGATACATAAATGCTAATCCAAATGATAATGTGATCGATCCTACTAACCACTATGATGGTAATTATGCCCCTGAATTTGAGGATATGCTTCCTGTAAATGTCACTTTAGGTGATAAGTTAGAGATAATCAGTACTGAGTCTGGCAACTACCACGCTAAATTGCATTTCGCTTTCTTTGATGATATACTATACGGTTCAGAAGCTGGAGCTCAAGGTCCAATTCTCTATGGAGGATATCTCCGCTATGCAGCTATTAATCTTGAGTTTCAGGAGGAATGGATCGAGCCGGTTTCAATAAATGAAGAAACTGTTCCACATTCTGTTGTTCAACTTTTCAATTATCCTAACCCATTTAATCCAACCACTACAATTTCTTTTTCAGTAGCACAAACGTTCTCGTTTGTGACTCTCTTGGTTTATAATGTAAAAGGACAAAAAATAAAAACACTTATCAGCGATCAGGTATCAGCCGGTCAGCATTCAATAGTCTGGGATGGAAAAGATGCAAACAACAAACAAGTTAGCTCAGGGATATATTTGTATAAATTAAATGTTAATGGTAAAACTAAAGCTGTAAGGAAATGTTTATTACTAAAGTGAGTTAAATTTAAGATAATTCCAAAATATCAACAGCCCTGAATAATCGGGGCTGTTGATATTTTTTTTAAAAACTTGACGATCTATATAAAATAATCCATGATTACATTTTTCTAAGAAGTATCTTTGTCGGTTAGTTCAATGTTCCTGCTGCGGAAGCCGTAACCCATTACATCGTTAACATCTGTTAATAAAACGAAAGCTTTAGGATCAATATCTTTCACAATATCGCGCATCATGGCAACTTGCCTACGGTTCATTGCACAGAATAGAATATTAAATTCATTACCTGTATATCCACCTTGTGCTTTAAATAATGTAACACCACGCCGTATTTTATCGTAAATCTTTTCTTTAATCTCATTATCTTTTTCAGAAATAATATATACTCCCTTTACATATGGTAATCCTTCACTAGCAAGGTCTGTTAATTTAGTTGTGATAAACAGATTAACATAGCCCCAGATTATCAGTTTCAAATCTTGAAATACTATTCCAATCGTCATAATTATTATTGTTTCTACAACCCAGTATCCCATACCAATAGAAATTCCTGTTTTTTGTTTTAGGAAAGCTACAGGAATGTCTGTTCCTCCAGTTGAACCACGGAATCGAAAGATAATTCCTAACCCTAAACCTAATAAAACAGAACCTGTAACAGCAGATAAGTAAATATCTTGAGGTGATAGCATTGCATAAATTTCTTTACCATGATTAATAAATGTGTATGGAGAAAGATCTTTAATAATACCCATATTATGGAGATTCTTGAAACTGAGAAAGTCGGCAAGTATCGATGTTGAGAACATTCCAAAAAGAGATCTGAGTCCAAAACGTTTTCCTAAGAACACAAAACTCAAAATAAATAATGGGACATTGAATATTATCATTGATACACCAATTGGTATATTAAAAAAATGAAATAATATCTGTCCTAAACCGCCAACACCACCAGGTGCAATTTTGTAAGGAACTAGAAACCATGAATAGGCTATTGCAAATAATATAGATCCTGCAATTATTCCTAAATGTTGAATAATATTTCTTTTTAATTTTTTATCCATTATCACCTCCTAAGAGGCGCAATTTATTTTTATATATTATAAGTCAATATTAATATCGCTGTAAATATATATTAAGCTTAGCATGTTTTATAACTTATTTATAATAAGGCAGATAACGCTCAAGAGAAGAATATTATCTTGACGTAGAAACTTGAAATATAAAAAGTATTTTTTTGTAACAAAGGAGGAAATTTGTTTACGGTAAATATAAAAATAGATGGAGCACATTATAAAAAGATCGCTTTTGCAAAACCATTAGATATTCAGAAAATTTTGGAAGAAAACATAGATAGCAAAGATCAAATAATAGCATGTAAAATTGATAACAAATTTGTAAGCAACAAAACTATTATAAATTCAGAAACGATACTGGAAGGAATTTCCAGAAGCACTACCGCCGGTGATGCCATATACAAAAATACATCTAAATTCATTTTGTGCAAAGCATTCGGCTCAATTTTTGCTACAGAAAAAAAATTAGTTGTAGAGCATTCAATAGGAGATGGAATTTATGCAGAAATTATTGACTATACATTTTCAGAAAAGGAAATTAACCAAATTTCGAAAGAAATGCAGAATATAATAGATAGTAAAATGCCAATTGAAAAAGTAGAGGTAACATCATATGAAGCTGAAGAAATATTTGCTAAACAAAATCGTGATGATATTCTTAAGCATAATACTCATAGCACAATTAAATTACATAAATGTGGTGATTTCTATGATTATCTAATAGGTCAGACGGCAGATAATACAAAATTCATACAAAGTTTTGAAATAGTTTATCATGCACCGGGCTTAATATTAAGGTTTCCGAATAGGCACACGAATAAAATAAATGGAGAATTCAAACTTTTAAGAAAACTTTTTGCTGCTCATCAGGAACATGATAAATGGCTGAGTATTTTGGGTGTTCATTTTGTAAATGCTATTAACTTCGCAGTGAAAAACTATAAAATAACAGAGCTTATTCAGATTGAAGAAGCACTTCATGAGAAGAAAATAGTTGATATTGCAAAACATATTACTCGCAAAGATGATACTAAACTTATACTCATAGCAGGACCTTCTTCATCTGGGAAAACATCTTTTGCTAAACGACTTTCTATACACTTAAGAGTGAATGGTATAAGACCGTATATACTTAATATGGACGACTATTTTCTTCCCAGAAATCTCACCCCCAGAAAGGAAAATGGTGATTTCGATTTTGAAAACATAAATTCTTTGGATCTCGAACTTCTAAATAGTGATCTTCAGAAATTACTTAAAGGAGAAGAAATAGAATTACCTAAGTATAATTTTAGACAGGGGATAAGAGAAACAAGCCATAGAAAATTGAGATTAAAAGAAAATGAGATACTTATAATGGAAGGAATTCACGGACTTAATGATATTTTATCTTCATCAGTTCCTTTCAATCAGAAATTAAGAATATATGTGAGTGCTTTAAATAATCTCAATATTGATGCTCATAACCGAATACCGACAACCGACTCAAGAAAGATTAGAAGATTAGTTCGTGATTACAATTACAGAGGGCATTCAGGAGAGCAAACATTAGAAATGTGGGATTCTGTGAGAGAAGGAGAAGATCATAATATTTTTCCATTTCAGGAAAATGCCGATTTTATGTTTAATAGTATATTAACTTACGAACTTGGAGTTCTAAAAAAATATATTTTACCTATCCTGCACTCGATAACAGAATATTCTCCTCATTATTCAGAAGCTTTAAGATTATGGAAAATTGTGGAACATATTTATAATATTCCGGATGATATTGTTCCAACCAATTCAATTTTAAGAGAATTTATTGGTGGCAGTGTTTTTAATTATTAATTAGTATTATTCAGGAAAACAATTAAAGGAAACTTGTGAATGTTTTCCTAATTCATAAAAATCCAGTGTACATTAAAATTAAAATGTGTTCCTGGATGATTAGAGTTTGTGAACATGATTTTATTATTGGTAAGATTAACAGCATCAATACTTATCTCAAAATTATTAGTTAATTGAATTTTTAGATAAGCATTAAAGTTCTGAGTATCATTCTGAAATATTGTATCCATATCATCGAGAGTATAAGAATAACTGGAATGATAAATATGTTTCAATCCAAGTTTTATTGCATTATTATATTTTAACGAATAAGTAAGTTCTAAGAAATTAGACATTTGCCATTCTGGATATTTCCATATATCAGTATTGCTCTCAACTCTATA
>Ga0208771_1000865_pt1 | contig 17025 bp, 17 predicted proteins | sample AntAceMetag02UKX_FD_184775 | JGI IMG/M metagenome (GOLD analysis project Ga0208771, IMG submission 184775) | Saline lake microbial communities from Ace Lake, Antarctica - Antarctic Ace Lake Metagenome 02UKX (SPAdes) (version 2) | ecosystem: Environmental > Aquatic > Non-marine Saline and...
AATATGTTTTATCTCCTCGTTTCTTACTTCTTACATATGCCATGTTGTGCCCATATATGGGCACAACGTTTTAAAAGGTTTCTATATCCATAAAAATTTTTAAAAATTGGGCACAACATTGCTAAATGAAACTCTTAATGAGCATAATAGCCCATCTCTGTAGCATATTTTTTCAAAATGTTTTATTCCCGTTTTATTGAGATGAAAAAAATGAAAGAACGGGAAGAAGTAGATAGAATAGCGATGGATTTTGACGATATATTAGTGCAATCAGTTGATGGTTTGATTACCAGTGGCGATGAAGACGAAATCAAACTATTGTTCTACTATATCAAACCCGAGTCATGCATAGATGAAGATGGCACTATTGAAGGCAAAGGCGTGATTGAATTGCGGGTGTCTCGCTCCAAATTTATGGATATCGCTAAGGAAATAAACATGCGGGTAAAGGATATTCAAAAGGGAACGGACGTGATAGTGATGTTTGGTTAGGAGTTTTCTCTTTTTATTTATTAAGTAGTACATGGAGAAAAATTCTCCATTTGATAAATTATTTTACCTTGTTTACATATAGATTATATTTAAAGTAATCTTGTAAAAATGACATTATGACAAAATGTCAGTCAAATAAAAATATTGATGGCAAGTCATTTTTTATGTCAATCTTTGACACCTTTTGAAAATAACTTCACAGAAAGAGTTTCTACACTTGAAATCAATTCTTCAGGATCGAAAGGTTTGGCCAAATAGTCGTATATATATGGTTCAAGCCCAATCATTTTTTCATGATCTTTTGTTCCTTTTCCGGTGATGATTTCTATTGCTATATTCTTAGTTAATCCTTTATCAACTATTTCCTTTATAGTTGTCCATCCATCCTTTTTTGGCATCATGATGTCCATTAGTACTACTCCTCTAAAACCTCCTTCCAGCTCTTTGATACATTCATTTCCCGTCTCCACAGTGGTTACAGCATAACCATAATGTTCAAATATGACTCTCAATGCAGTCAAAATATCTGGTTCATCGTCGACTACCATAATTTTTTTATTCATTTATTTTACACCTCAAATTCCATATTGATAAATACCATCGTGTCATTGTCTATCACTAGCGATATATAAAGATACCCCGCTAGAATGTCAATATGTAAAAATCCAAGAAAGATACTCTAGATTAAAAGAGAAGACTTCATTTGTTATACAATCATCAATGTCTCTGCAGATTAGGAATAAAACGGACAACGAACATTAAGCCAAATTTTCGTGTCTTTGATTAATCTAACCATTATTTTCCTGGAATTCTTTTAGGAAATCAGCAAGTGCTTGTACACCTTCTACCGGCATTGCATTGTATATGGATGCCCTCATACCGCCGATAGATCTGTGGCCTTTGAGACCAACTAAATCTCTTTTTAAACCTTCTGCCACACACTTTTCTTCTAATTCTGGTGTAGGGAGATTAAAGGTAACGTTCATCAGAGATCTAGAATCTTTCTTAGCATGCCCTTTGTAAAATCCATCAGAATTGTCCATTATATCGTAAAGTAATTTGGCTTTTTTTCTATTGATTTTCTCAATGGCAGAAACACCACCAAGGCCCTTTAAATGTTCTAAGGCGAGCTTGCACATATAAATCGCCCAGCATGGACCAGTGTTAAATAAAGAATCCTTTTCGACATGTGTCTTCCACTTTTGCATAGTCGGCGTGTTCTCTGGTACTCTATCAAGAAGATCTTCTCGTACTACAACAAGAGTGACTCCTGCTGGTCCCATGTTCTTTTGAGCTCCAGCATATATAACCCCAAATTTCTTTGGATCAATGATTTTATCCATTATGTGTGAAGACATATCACAGGTAAGGGGCACATCACTTGGAACATCTGGCCATTCATCATACTCAGTCCCATGAATGGTGTTATTGCCAGTAATATGAGCAAATGCGATATTGTCACTAAACTCTATGTTTTTAGGAATATAGGAAAAGTTTTCATCTTCTGAACTTGCAACCACATTCACATCCCCATAAAACTTGCCTTCCTTGATAGCCTTTTTAGACCAAACACCCGTGTTGACATACTCCATTGATTTCCGGTCTTTTTGAAGATTTAGCGGAACCATATAGAATTGAGAGGATGCCCCTCCTTGCAACCACATTATTTTATAATCGTCAGGAATACCCATCAAGTCTCTTACAAGCATTGATGCTTCCTTATGCATCTTGTCATATTCTTTAGATCTATGGGAAATTTCCATCAGAGACATTCCCGTACCTTCAAAATCTAAAAGTTCTTTCTGTGCCCTCTTCAAAACTGGAAGGGGTAAGGTCGCAGGACCTGCATAGAAATTGTAAACACGCTTTGTCATTTTAGTCACCTTTCGAAACGGGATATACACAAGAGGGATTTAAAATATTCGGAGAAGAATTTTTCGACATGCATCACCAATATTAGTATATCTTTTATTTATTCTCACTTTTTGTTTTTCCATAATCATAAATTTCTTTTGGAGTATGAACGTAAAGATACCTGACAAGAGTTGTACAACAATTCCTTAATAAGCAGAGCGACAAAAACGTATCATGAGGAAATAATGAAAAGACTGTTTGTGAAGGCGTTAATAAATAGATTCCATATGGAAAGAGAAGATGCAATTGAACTTGCCAAAACTGTTGAAAAAATTTTTAACGGCGAGAAGGAAGTGGAAGATATGACCATCGACAAATATGCTCGATCTTTGTTCTACGAATTACAAAGAGAACGACTGCTTAAATTAAGAAGAGACGAATTCAAAGAAAAAGGAAAAATCATGCGCAAGTACTACTGGTCCTTTAATAACGGAATCATTAGAGAAGAAGCATACAAAGAATATGAAGAAGAACAGTTGAAAATATATGAAAAAATACCAAAAAATGCATGGATATCCCGTGCATATTACACCTAGATCGGCTGTCTAACTCCAGTGACTCAAGCAGATACTCCTTGCCTGTGTTTTTCTGTTCGTCATTTTATCCTTAATATTGGGTTGTTTCTTGAGTGCTTAAGGATTTCTTTAGCTCACGTTCAAATCTTTGTAGTTTATGATTCGCCCTATCAATAACCTCATTTGAAATATCTACTAAAAGGCAGAGATATTCTTCATCGCAAAACAACGAACCGTTCTTGCCAATAGGTGCATCAAGGCGCTCAGTGCTACAAACCTCAACAATAGTCTTTCCAATAATAGACTTCAGCCCAGAATGTTTAAACCCGCAAGATGTCGCAGTTTTCAATAATTTATCTGCTGAACTGTTTGTCTCCGCAGCAACATGCAAAATTGGTGACTGTGCTAGCAACCACAAAAGACCAGTTTTTGCCTTTTTTGCTGCCAGTTCCACTTCACTTTGGTCTATCCGTCTATGCCACTTTCCCAAAAATTTTGCTCCCCTTTTATCACCAATCTCAGGCAGCTCAATTAAAACTATTCTTCCAGCACAACTGCTAGAAGTGTAATAATCATCAGATTTGTTTATTATATCGAGTATTCGTTCGATTCCTTTATCCACTTTATTTTCACTTTTGTCCTTCCACAACAAATTAAGCGCTCTTTCCTTTGCATCTAAAAACTCCTTACTTGTACACATACTGATTCCCCACATCAATCATTGATTATTTCATCTCACGTTTGATTTGAATGCCACGCTTCTCAAGCTCTTCAAAAAAAGGACCAGGTGGCACGATTTCTTCTGGACAAAAAACACCTTTTTGATTTATCGTCCCATTTTCTATCATTTGAGCTATAATGGAAACGGGATATCCCGTAGTTCTCATCATGGCAGTGATACCGTTTTTCTCATCATAATAATCAATCAATGTATATTCCAAACGAATCTTTTTACCATCCTTTAACCCTTCACTCAAAACTTTAAGGAGCACTACATCTCGTCCAGCAGTAGGTAGATTTTTCATAAGAAGGTCAATTAAAATTTTTCTAGGAACAATCTCTTGTTCTCCAATTCTAATTACTTTTTCTCCACCCAGCCCAATATCTAAAAGAATTTTGAATTTCTCGCAGTGGCCAGGATATCTAATCGTCTTATAATCTAGATAGTCTATCTTATCTTTGTATGTATATGGAAGAGTAGAACAACCACCTGATGTAAGAAATGCTTCCATCTCTTTAAAAGGCTCTGAGAATTGAATTGTTTCAATATCTGTCATAGATTTCTTCTCAATAATCTGACCATGATCAAGAACCATTGCATCCTCCGTATATTCGTTGATGAGGCCATTTGGTGAGAATACTATTTGATAATCAAGCGGTGGCTTTGGATCCACAGGTAAACCACCTACTCTTAATTTTACATAATCAACAGAATCCATTCTTTCAACTATGTCGCGAGTAATGGTAGAAACGAGGCCAGGTGCGAGTCCACAGTCAGGTATGATTGTAACATCTTGTTTTCTAGCCTGTTCAAATAGATTCCTTTCCTTTTCAACAATGCCACTATTTCCTCCAAGGTCAAGAAAATGCGTCTTGGTTTCTATTGCAATCCTCGCCAGATCATAATTAAACTTGTAAGGAATTGCAGAGATTGCAATATCAATATTTTGAAAATGTTTCTTTACTTCATTTGTATCTTCGACATTGAGACTTGCAAAATCTATGTTGTTTCCTTCGAGAAATTTTTTGGCAGATCGCAACGTTTCATCGTCTTTATCTGCAATAGCCACATTACCAAAATTTGAATGTTTGCATAAATCATGTGCGATTGCCCTGCCCATCAGTCCAGAGCCGATAACAAGAATTTTCATAGTGTTTTTCTCCACAGAATGTTTTTTGTGAATGAAAAGTATCATTAAAAACCATTGCTCTGCAAATATTCCATAACCATTATATTCAACTACTTTATTTCAGAGAAAATAAGGGAGGTCAAATTATGACTGCAGAATTATGGGATAACAAAATAGAATCAATGCCGCTAAAGAGTCTTAAGGAATTACAACTAAAACGTCTGAAAAGGCTTGTACGCGCGGTATACAATAAAAACAAGCATTACAAAAAGAAATTGGACGATGCTCAGGTTAAACCAGGAGATATCAAAACTCTAAAGGACATAGAGAAAATCCCATTTCTAACAAAACAAGACTTACGCGAATACTATCCTTTTGGTCTTGTATGTACTGAGATGGATGATATTGTAGAGATTCATGCTTCTTCAGGTACAACTGGTAAACCTGTGGTTGGACCGTACACCAGAAATGATGTCGAACTCTGGGGTGAAGTAATGGCCCGTTCACTCTGGGCTAACGGAATGCGTAAGAATGACATCATGCAGAATTCATATGGATATGGTCTTTTTACCGGCGCTCATGGTTTTGAGAAAGGAGCTCAGAAAATAGGTGCAATGGTTATTACTATTAGTTCCGGCAACACAAAACGTCAGATTGATGTCATGAAAGATTTTGGTAGCACCGTTATTGCATGCACTCCATCTTATTCATTATATATTGCAGAAGTTGCTGAAGAGAATGGCCTGGATCCATTGAATGATTTCAAACTCCGTTTGGGAGCTTTCGGAGCGGAGGCATGGAGTGAAGAGATGAGAAGCAATGTCGAGAAACGTTGGGGCATTAGAGCCGCTGAGCATTATGGTCTAACTGAGATTATTGGACCAGGTGTTGTCTCAGAGTGTGAACAAAAAAAACTCCATATTAATGCTGATCATTTTCTCGCTGAAATTATCGATCCTAAAACAGGGGAGACTCTTGAATCGGGTGAGGAAGGCGAACTTGTTTTTACTACGCTTACCAAAGAAGCTTTTCCAGCAATTCGTTTTAGAACAAAAGATCTTGCAATGATGTTTGAAGACCCATGTGACTGTGGCCGAACACTACCTATTCAATCACGTATAAAAGGTCGATCTGATGATATGATGAAAGTAAAAGGTGTTATTGTATTTCCAAGTCAAATCGAAGCAGCTCTTATGCAGGTTGCGGGTGTTAGCGATAACTATCAAATTATTAAATCAAAGAAAGGAAATATTACATCACTCTCCGTTGAAGTTGAACCAACTGAAGCTCGTTGGAAGGAAGGGCATCTTGATGATTTTGAGAAGAAGGCAGAAGATGCAATATATAGCATTTTAAACTTGCATGTTCCTGTTAAAACAATAGAGCCGAAAACAATTCCACGCAGTACTGGAAAAGCAAAACGAGTTATTGAACGATAGTATCAAAAGAATAAGTGTGAGGAGAGCTGCCTCACTGTTGAGATGCTCAAAGATATGTTGCCCCATGAAAAAATTTGAAAAAAAGATCTGTTTAAACCCAGATATAACCTGGCAACAATTTTACTGAGCTTCAGCATGGTAATGCAAAGTACAAATGGTTAATTAAAGCTGATGAATGATGAGACACACTGCCAATTCATTGTCCAAGTATCATGAAGCTCAGTAGAAGTGGCAGCAATAAATCATAGATTAAAATTAATGGGATTTAGCATAATATATAACTTGGATGGGAGGATGCACCGATTATAAGAAAACTGTGAATAAAAGTAAATTACAAAAAATATAGTAAAATGTATTAAGCATGATTTCATGACACTTAAGGAGGTATTATTTTGAAGAAAGGAGATGTTATTTGGACTGCAACTTTAATTGGGATTATAGCATTCTTACTATCGCCGACCACTCACAAAGTGTTTGTTAGTTTTACCACCGATTATCCATACATAGCCGGATTTCTAAAGTTTGCCATATTGGCAACAATGGGCGATCTTTTAGCCTACAGAATGGTTACAAGCGAATGGAAAATACGAAAAGGATTTTTATTCAGAATGTTCATCTGGGGCTTCTTAGGAATGGCAATTGTCTTGGTTTTCACCATTTTTGGAGCAGGTATAACAGCTGCAATGGAGAAAGGAGTGTTGCCAGGGGTTGGATGCACCATAGCATTTGCGTTTTTTACCAGTGCCATCATGAATTTAACTTTTGCACCAACTATGATGGGTTTCCACAGACTTACCGATACTTACGCAGATCTAAAATTTATCGAAGGTCGAAAGAATTTGAAATTAGATCAGGTCTCAGATGAAATAGACTGGAATAATTTTATTTCGTTTGTTGTATTGAAAACAATTCCAGCGTTTTGGATACCTGCCCATACAATAACCTTCTTACTACCACCGGAATATAGAGTGCTAATGGCTGCATTTTTATCAATTGCATTAGGTGCAATATTATCTTTTGCTAAGGCTAAAAACAATCAACGAAAATAAGACAGATGTACATTATAAATGGCTTGTATAGATAAAGGGACAAATTGTAAAAGTAATGGGATTGTACAGTTTCCTTTTTACAGTTTTTATTCAGATGATAGCGATCATTGGGTATAGGTAAGAAATATGCTTATTCTAACAGTTGCAATAACTCCAATACTTACTGCTCTTATATTTGACCCATCCTTTGCACTTGGAACAATATCTCCGGCATGGTTTGCAGTGATTATTATTAACTCAGTTCTTCCAATAACAAGCACCAACATGTTTCTTATTCCACATAGAGTTGATAAAAAGATAACTGCACTTTCTGTTACATGGATTGCCATTGCTTGTGTGCCAATTGTTGCACTGTTGATAACCATTTTTAGAACATGCCACATATAGCCATCATCCAGGCATAAAGCAAACTTTCATTAATGCAGATTTTATCATAGAATGCAAAAGAGGGAAAAAATGGATTTTAGCTGGACTGCTGAACAAAAAATCTGGAGAAAAACTGTTAGAGATTTTGCTCAGAAGAAGATAAAACCAAAAATTCGAGAGATTGATACCAATAAAAAAATTCCAAAAGAAATCATTGAAGATATGGCACATCTTGGCCTACTTGGTCCTACTGTGTCCAAAGAATACGGTGGGGCGGAACTTGACTGGACTATGGCATGTATTGCTGCAGAGGAGTTAGGCCGCGCAGACATTAGCCTTGCAATCCCAGTTTTATATCTGGTTGAGGCAGCATGGGGATTTATTTTTAGCCAGTATGGAACAACTAATGCCAAAGAAAAATATCTACCCAAGATTACTTCTGGTGATGCTTTTCTTGGTATAGCCATCACAGAGCCTGAAGGCGGTTCAGACATTGTTGGTGCTACTAAGACAAAGGCCGTCAAAAGGAATGACAGTTGGATATTAAACGGCGAGAAGATGTTTATCAGTGGCATTACCGAATCAAGTAACTGGGGAGGCATTCATCTCACCCTTGCAAGAACAGACCCTGCTGCTGGGTATAAAGGATTCTCTTTCTTTGCCGTTCCTTTGAAAGATAATCCCAGGATTGAAACAACATTACTAGAAGATATGGGGCGCATGGGTATTTCCACAGGTGGTTTTTCCATGGATGAAGTTGAGTTATCAGAGAACCACCTTATTGGTGAGCAGAACAAGGGTTTCTACTATGTTATGGAAGGATTTTCTGCTGCCCGTGTGTTAATCGGGGCTACGTGTGTTGGTGCATCAGAAGCAGCCTTAGAGCTTGGCATAGATCATATAAAAACGCGAAAATCCTTTGGTCGTCCACTGGGATCATTTGAAGGAATACAATTCCCATTGGCAGAACATCATACAAACATTGAGAGCGTTAAACTTCTGAATTATAGAGCTGCTTGGACCATGGATAAAATGTATAGAGAAGGAAAATTCTCACACCATGATGTATCGTTGGCAGCTGCAATGAGTAAGCTTCGTGCGCCTATCCATGCATTTGCAGTTATGAATGAAGTGGCAGATTGGCTAGGGGCTGCAGGCTATACAAAAGAATATCCTATAGAAATGGGCATACGTGGGGTAAGATCCTATTCCATTGGAGCTGAAGGAACCATGAATATCATGAGAATTATTATAGCTAGAGAACTACTGGGCAAAGAGTTTTTACCCTACAAATAGTGATGATGCATTTGATTGATATGACTACAGTCTTTTCAATATGAGTTCTGCTACTTTTTTGCCTGAAAGAAGCATTCCACCAAAAATAGGACCCATACGTTGTGAACCATACACTGCATTTGCACACATCCCTGCCACATAAAGACCTGGATAAACCTCTTTTGTATTTTCAACAACTGCCTTTTCACCAATGTCTGCACCCATAGACCGTTCCAATAAATCCTCAGAAGGGTTGCTTAAGGGACCATCTTTTGGTCTACATTTTCTACGAACTATATTACAAATCTCAGCAGGGTGACCTGTGGTATCAATGCAGTACTTTGCACGAATGGTAAGCGGATCAACGTGCAAACCTGCCATATCTAGTGTACTCCAATTGATCACAAAACCATTTACTGCTTTGCCTTTATTAAGAAGTACATCTTCAACCGATATTGTATTAAAAATTCTAGCACCTGCATCAATTGCCGCCGAGCAGAGTTTCGTAACTGATTCAATAGAACCAGCACTGTAATACCCGCCCCCCTCATCGGTAACTTCTATGCCTGTATTTTCAAGCAGATGCTTGGATTTCTCCTGAACTACAATAACTGGGAATGTCATACCTCCGCCCCACATACCTCCACCAATTGAAAGTTTTCTTTCAAAAATAACAACTTTCTTACCAGCCTTTGACAAATATTGGGCTGCGATAAGACCCGCAGGACCAGCACCAGCAATAGCAACATCAACTTCAAAACATTCTTGGAATTCTTTAGAAAAACGTTTAAATATAGTCCTTGTCACAACAACATCGTCAATCTCCATAAACAAAACCTCGTGTGAAACTGTGAATTAGACTGCCATTATTAAACATACCGTTAACCATTTATATTACATCATCTTAATTACAAATTGTGTCTGCAGTAAGAAAATTCCATCCATCAGATATGTTTCCCATCATTAAACTATCAATAGACACATTAACTGAGCGATATAATCCCAGTCTCTTTAACTATTTCTACGAAACATTTCCCGAGGGTTTTTGGGTGTGTGAAAAACATCATAAAATTGTAGGATTTATAGTCGGAGTGAAAACAAATCCGGAAATTGCACGGATATTAATGTTAGCCGTATCAAAGGAATATAGACGGCGAGGTATAGGAAGCAGTCTACTAAGTAATTTTTTGAGAGGGACATCAATCAAAAACATAAAATATGTTGAGTTGGAAGTTAAAACGAGCAATCATTCAGCCATCAAATTTTATCAAAAATATGGTTTTGAAACCATAGACATATTAAACAAATTTTATCAAAGCGGCGAAGATGCATATGTCATGAGATTGATGCTTTAAGGTTGAAAAAGTTTTTTCTCTTTACTTGTCATGAAACGTTCAGACATTTGATCCAATCTACCAGAAATTTTCTCCAATCCAGGACAATCGTTATTTGATAATAGATCTGCAATTCCCTTACTCAACGAAAATACCGCAAGTTTGTGTTCCCTTTTAGATTTATAGACCTGGTATGGAGTGATATCAAGTTTTTCATATGGCATAAACTCATCTATACCATCGTTTTCAACCATGTCTTCCAGATGTGTCTTCAGCTGAAGCAAAAATGTGTGTAACTGGATAAGCTCATCTTTCTGCATTTTATTCTTCCACCATCAAAATACTAGGTTGAAATGATATAAAGGGTTTTTATCATTTTCCGTATACTATTTAAATACCACCGATTTGAAGTAATATAGAACCGCATAAATTAAATAAAAAATAGCAAATTACGGCATATCATTCTTAGTCAACACACGTACAGATTTTGGTTTTTTGACAACATTACCCAGCTTCATGCCAACGATTTCTTTTATATTTTTATTATTTGCAATATCTAAGAGTCTTTGAGTGATTATTCCATCGAAGACCACTGTATTAATATTCTTACTTTTCTTTAACTCGTCAGTTAGTTCTCTAACAGGTATCTTCTTAATTTCCTTATCATTTTTATCAAGCAGAACCGCTTTTAAAGAGCCTGAAACATCATCAAGGATTGAGAAATAATTTTTCTGTTCATTACCTACAATAGGTTTCTTGTATTCTTTAACCCCCATTGAATATTCCGAATCCTTTGATTTTTGCCGATTATTTTGAGCGTTAACTACCATTTTCTCCTTCGTTTCCAAATCCTTTGATTTTTGCCGATTATTTTGAGCGTTAACTACCATTTTCTCCTTCGTTTCTTTCCCAATTTTTATATCATACATCTCAGCATACTGCTCTGCTGGTATTTTGTTTTTCAAGGATTTCATAACAAGTTTTTGGGGGATTTCTTCCACCTCACGGGTTTGAGGAGCTCGTGCCACAAAATCAATATCAGCAGTTTGTAAAAGCTCTCTTAAAATAAGTTCACCTCCCCTGTCACCATCAACAAAGGCAGTAGTTATTCTTTCCTTAGTCAATTCATTTACAGTACTTGGAACATTCGTTCCGCCAACCGCTATAACATTTTTAATGCCGTATTTAAGAAGGTTGAGTACATCTCTTCTACCTTCAACTATTATGATTGCATCGCTTTTATCAATATTGGGTCCTGCAGGACAATGATCAGAACCATAGTTAATTATCTCCTCCACTTGTACGGCCTGCCTAACATTATCTGCTATGCTTTCTCCCTCAACTCTTCCTTCCTCAAGCACCTTATTTAATAATATCTTGGCCCTTTCAATTACTTTTTTTCTTCGAACAACTCGCACATCCTCAACTTTCTCTGCAACAATATCTGCCTTGCAAGGACCTACTCGATCTATACTTTCAAAAGCCGCTGCAAGGATTACTGTTTCAACTTTATCTAGAGATGTTGGCAGAGTTATCGTTCCTGTGCTTTTTCCGCCTTTCGATTCTAATTCTACTTCAATTCTACCTACTCTTGCAGATCGTTGTAATTCCCTAAGATCTAACTCACTACCAAGAAGGCCTTCTGTCTGACCAAATATGGCACCTACAACATCAGATTTTTCAATTACTCCATCTGCTTTAATAGTAGCTTTAATCAAATATTTCGTTGTTGCTGGATCAATTACCATTATTTCTTCACCTCACATAATATTCTTCGAAAAATAGCACCTTTATCCGCCTTACAACAAATAATAGGCGGTGCACCCACAATCTGCTTTTCTTACTTTAAACTACTGCTAAATTAAGCAGTTAAGCGAAACTAATTATTAATTATGCAACATGCTTGATTAGTGCTACTCTTCAATATATACTTTGTGATATTATATAGTTACATTAAACTTGCGCCATATTTAAATGTTGTGCCCATATTCAATGTAGCGATTTCACATGAAGGAAAAGATTTACATTGGTACAGCATGGCCCTATGCAAATGGCTCACTACATCTTGGACATATGGCAGGATGCTATCTACCAGCAGACATTTTCGCCCGATTTTGCAGAATGAATGGAAAAGACGTGTTAATGGTTTCGGGGAGCGACGAACATGGTACACCTATTACAATTACAGCAGAAAAGGAAAACACAACACCACAGGCCATTGCAGATCGATATAACAAGGAACATACAGAAAACATGAAGCAATTTGGTATTTCATTTGATCTTTTTACACGTACAACAACTGAGAATCATAAAAAAGTAGTGCAGGACCTCTTTTTAACTCTTTATAAAAAAAAATATATTTACAGAAAGAGCGTTGAGTCCTTTTACTGCGAAAAATGTAAACGCTTTTTGCCTGATCGTTACATTGAAGGGACCTGCCCATATTGTGGTAATGAAAACGCAAGAGGAGACCAATGTGACGAATGTGGTAAAATCTTGGATCCGCAAGATCTGCAGAATGCGAAATGTAAAATTTGTGGCAGTAGCCCTAAAATACGAACAAGTGAACATCTATTTCTTGCATTAAGTAAATTTGAATCAAAATTGCTTGATTGGATAAGCGATAAAGGACATTGGAAATCAAGCGTGATGAAATTTACCAAAAACTGGTTGGAAAATGGGCTGAAAGACAAAGCAATAACAAGAGACATGGAATGGGGTATAAAAGTTCCAGTTGAAGGTTTCGAAGACAAACGAATCTATGTATGGTTTGACGCAGTAACAGGATATTTATCTGCTAGTAAGGAATGGTCACAAAATTTAGGGGATCCTGATAAATGGGAAGAATGGTGGAAAAACAAACAGGCAAAACATTACTACTTTCTTGCAAAGGACAACATTCCGTTTCACAGTTTGATCTGGCCATCTATGCTCATGGGATATGATGAATCCCTAGAGTTGCCATATGATATACCTGCAAATGAATATCTAACATTGAGTGGCGAACAGTTTTCGAAAAGCCGTGGTGTAGCAGTTTGGGTTCCAGATATCCTTGAAAAATTTGATCCAGATGCCGTTCGTTATTATCTATCCATTAACATGCCAGAGAACAAGGATACTAACTGGACTTGGGAAGATTTTGTAACAAAGAACAATAATGAACTAGTGGGAACCTATGGTAACTTTATCCATCGGACTATTACGTTTACACAGAAAAACTTTGGGAAGATACCCAAAAGAGGAATACTAAGTAATTTTGACAAAGAAGCACTTGAAAAAATAGAAACAGCATCAAAAGAGGTATCTGATGCGCTTGAAAAATGTAATTTTAAAATAGGTCTACGATCTGCTATGAACTTGTCCCAATTTGGAAACCAGTATTTTGATCAGAACCAGCCATGGAAACTTATAAAAGAGGATGAGGAAAGATGTGCAACTGTGCTCCATATTTGTCTTAAAATTGTAACAGCACTTTCTGTTCTTATGGCACCATATCTACCGTTTTCCTCTGATAAGATATGGAACATGCTTGGCCACAAGGATTCCGCGCATATTGCTAGTTGGGATGATGCTTTGTCGGAATTAAATGTTGAATACACACTGGAAAAACCGAAACCATTATTTGAGAAACTTTCATTAAAGGATATCATGGCAGAGGCAGACCCATTCTCAAATCTAGATTTGCGTGTTGCAAAGGTGGTTGAAGTTAAAGATCATCCTGATGCCGATAGACTATACATATTACAGGTTGACCTTGGAAATCTTGGAAAAAGAGTTTTAGTTGCTGGTATGAAACCATATTACTCCAAGGATGAACTCGCAGGGAAGAACATTGTGATTGTGACAAATCTTAAACCAGCGACAATTCGTGGTGTCAAATCAGATGGTATGCTACTAGCTGCTGGTGGCGGTACTGATACTGTAGTGCTTCTCAACCCAAGTGATGCAAAACCTGGATCTGCAGTATTCATTAAAGGAATACCAAAAGAACCTGTGAGTGTCTTAGATTTTGAAGATTTTAAACGAATTAAAATGACAGTTGATGAAAAACAACAGATAAGGTACAAAGAAAAAACCCTGCATGGTGAAAAGGGGCCAATTGTTACTGATAAAACTGTCAAGAAAGGAGTAAATGTATCATGATGGAAGTGTAAAATGAGTGTTGTTACAAATACAAATCTACCGTTTAAAGTATTTAAGAAAGGTAAGGTAAGAGATGTTTATGAAATTGACGATAAACTTTTACTTATTGTAACTGATCGGATTTCTGCATTTGACTATGTCCTAGATGAACCAATACCATACAAGGGAATTTGTTTAACTCAAATATCAAAATTCTGGTTTGATTTTTTCAAAGACACCGTACCAAATCAGATGATTTCTGCCGATGTTAGCGAGTTTCCAGATGAATTAAAAAAACATAAAGAAATTCTATCTGGCCGTAGCATGCTAGTAAAGAAGGCAGAGGTATTTCCTATTGAATGCATAGTGCGGGGATATATTTCTGGTTCAGCATGGAAATCATACCAAAAGGATGGTACCGTCTGTAAAATGAAACTCCCAGGTGGAATGAAGGAATCTGAAAAACTTGATGAGCCGTTATTTACCCCGTCTACAAAGGAGGATACTGGACACGATATTAATATTTCATTTGAAAAAATGAAGGAGATAATCAGTGAAAAAAATGCAGAAAAAATCAAGGAACTTTCTCTTAAAATGTACAAAGACGGGGCAGAATATGCACGTAAAAACGGAATAATAATTGCTGATACAAAGTTTGAATTCGGAAAAGTAGAAGATCAGATAATAGTTGTTGATGAGTTGCTTACTCCAGATTCGTCACGTTTTTGGCCTGCTGATATGTATGAACCAGGGAAGAGTCAGCCAAGCTTTGATAAGCAATTTGTGAGAGATTACTTATCAGATACTGGATGGGATAAGAACTCTCAGCCACCTCATCTACCAGAGAATGTAATTTTAGAGACTCAAAATAAATATCAAGAAGCTTATGAGAAAATTACTGGCAAACAGTTTACGTTTCAACAAATCGGGAAAGAGTTATAGTTACTTCACTTTCTTTTTCAACATCCACTGCAACATAAATCTCAACCATATCATTGCCTTCTCTTTCTAGTAATATCTCCCCATTCTCGACGCTGTAATTTCCTAAAGGCAATAGAAACTTCAAATGAGCCGTAATATCTTTTTCTAGATCATTTTCCACCGTTGCAACATTTGAATTTTCATAAGTGTGATTTAGCCTGTACGACGGAATGGAATACTTTGGCTCCTTGTAATTATAGGAATCGATCTGACCGTTCCGAATATCAATAAGCCGGTAACCCCAGTATGAATCCTTTTCAGTACTGCTTGCAGCAGTAGTGGTAGTTATGTAAAGCGTATCATTCTGAACAGTAATATCATCATAATGCACATGTCCTGCAAGTACTGCGTCTACATCATATTTTTCTATCAATGAAAGTAGTTCTTCTCGCCCCTCATATCCATTTTTAAACAAAGAATCATTTTTTGTGTCCCAAATAGGATTATGATGGAGAAGCATGAAGTTTAGTTTTGCATTGTTATCTTTTAAATCTTTCTCTATCCACTCAAGTTGCTCTTCTTGTACATAGCCGCCCCAGTTAAAAACGAGATATGAAATACCAAATCTAGCAAGCTTAGGCCAATCATAGGAATTCACGCTAGTAAAATGATAGTCTCCATAATCAAATGAATAGTTGAGAGACCCAAAATATTCCTTCCAAAATTTGAATCCATCTTGCCCACATTGAACGTATCCGTCATGATTACCAGGGCACAAATAAGTAGGCACCTGAAACATTTGAAGGATTTCATAACATTTCTTGTATTCTACAGTGTATTCAAAAGGATACATCTGTCCAAAGACCAAATCACCTGTTATTACAATAAAATCTGGATTTAAAAGATTTATTTCATCTATGCACTTCTTTGCTGCCTTCCAACCAATAGTCTGCCATACATTTTCCTTAAGTCCCCTAAGATCTCCAATGTGAAAATCTGTAATATGAACAAATGTAAAGTTATCAGAAATCTCATCTGTCACACTTACAGCTCTTGGACGGCTGCTTGACGAAAGTTCATCATTTTTTTCAATAGCAATAGTTAGATTATATAATTCTACTGGAGTGCTTGAAGGCACAGTTACCGTGGCATGGTATATTCCCTCAGTTTCCTGTATGTCTTCAATTTCTAGTTCAATTTCATCTATGATAGGCTCGTAAGCCGTAGAAATGTACGCAGATACCTCATCAAAATTTTCTGATTGAAAATCAATGGTAAAGTTACCCTCTTTTTCAACTATAACAGGAATCGATGACCGAGGATAAAGAATATCTACATCTCCAGAGACACCTATGCTTTGGGCAATATCTGGTTTAATCTGGCAGATAGGTTCTTTAGCTTGAGGCAGAGTTGGTTTTTGTTGTGCGGCTAATGAAACAAAGCTACCGGAAAAAAGAATAACGGCTACGCATACTGAAACTAACATTAGACGATGTTTGTAAATCATTTTTTCGCTCTAAAGGATAATAACATTTATATGGATTTATATTTTCCTATTCATTATATACTGTGTATGTATAAGAAGAAATGGAACTTGCTCAATAACCTGTGGTATCAACCCTTGCTTTTTCCAAGATTAGTGTAGATAATCTTGTCATGCTGTGTCGTTTGGAGAATATATCCTTTACATATTCCATGAAACTCACATTATGTTTTCTGCAAGTATCCATGATCGTCATCATGTTCTC
>Ga0208771_1000870_pt1 | contig 16975 bp, 16 predicted proteins | sample AntAceMetag02UKX_FD_184775 | JGI IMG/M metagenome (GOLD analysis project Ga0208771, IMG submission 184775) | Saline lake microbial communities from Ace Lake, Antarctica - Antarctic Ace Lake Metagenome 02UKX (SPAdes) (version 2) | ecosystem: Environmental > Aquatic > Non-marine Saline and...
GCATGGTGAGCACTTCTGCCAGGGCGAAACCCATTGTCGGGCCCATAAAGGACTTTCACCTCCAAGTAAGTGTGCCCTGCCGGGCACACAACAAAAAAAACGGGAGAGTCTTTCGACTCTCCCCTTTTTCTATGTGGCTCTTTCCTTTTTGCTCGTTAGCCGTTGCTTGCCATGTCCTCAATTGCGCTCTGCCATGTTTGTCGTATCTGAGTTGGACACCGTAAGGTCAAGCTAATGATGGCCGACTGGGTCATTTTTCAGAGCCACCTTTTTTTGTTATATTAGTATAATCGGCAGAGGAGGTTTTTGGTCTTGAGTTTTTTCCTGTGTCGGTTATGGGGGTGCGGTTTGGTTTTTCAAGAGCGGCAAAACCGCCGGGACTGACGAGTCTGATGTTGCTTTTCCACTTGTCCCAGCCTCCTTTTGTCGGCCTGCACGTGGTTTTCCCAGTCTCGACAAATTCTCCGTCTTAGCCCCGATAATTAGAAATTTTAGGCGGAAAGTTTTTTTGCTGATTTTCACAAAAAGTCTGTTGTTTTTGTTCGGCGGTTTGTTTTGGGGATTTGGCGGGGCCTACGGCACGCAGGTGCGAATCGAAGAGCCTGTGCAAAATACGTTGGTAGAGCGGATAGTCATGTATATAATGGAGAGTCGATGAATCGAAACCTTTACGCAGGTATCAAAAAGAGGCAGATTATGAGACGACGTGACTTTCTGAGGTTTTTGGGAATGGGTGCTGCGGGGATGGTTTTGCCTCGCGGGCTTGCTTTGGGCCGGGGCAGCGGCAAGAAGCCTAATATTTTGTTTGTTTTTGCCGACGATCAGGCATTCGATACGATTCGAGCGATGGGATACGACGAGGTAGAGACGCCTAACCTTGACAAGTTGGTCAAGCGCGGGGTGACCTTTACTCATGCTTACAATATGGGCTCGTGGAGCGGGGCGGTTTGTATTGCGAGCCGAACAATGCTTAATACGGGTTTGTTCGTGTGGCATGCGCAGAAAGTGTACCGGGAAGCCGATGACTTGTACCGCAAGCCGGGTAAGTTATGGTCTCAGCTTCTTGCCAGGAGCGGCTATGCTACTTATATGACCGGCAAGTGGCACTTAAGGGCGGATGCGAAGAAGGCTTTTGACGTGGCCAGGAATATCCGGCCGGGGATGCCTAAGCAGACCGAGGCCGGTTATAATCGGCCGATTGAGGGTCAGCCGGATGCGTGGAAGCCGTGGGATAAGAGTTTCGGCGGTTACTGGAAAGGCGGCAAGCACTGGAGCGAGGTGTTGGGCGATGATGCGACGGAGTTTCTGGGTCAGGCATCGAAAAGCGACAAGCCCTTTTTTATGTACATGGCATTCAATGCGCCGCATGATCCCAGGCAGTCGCCGAAGGAATACGTGGATAAGTATCCGCTTGATAAAGTGAAAGTTCCGCAGAATTATGTATCGGAATATCCTTACAAGGACTCGATAGGCTGCGGTAAGAAGCTAAGGGATGAGAGGCTGGCGCCGTTTCCGCGGACGCATTATGCGGTCAAGGTAAATCGCCAGGAGTATTACGCGATAATCACGCACATGGACAGGCAGATCGGGCGTATTCTTGATGCGCTGGAAAAATCGGGTAAGGCCGAGAACACTTACATATTCTTCACGGCCGATCATGGCCTGGCGGTGGGGCATCATGGCCTGGTGGGTAAGCAGAATATGTTCGATCACAGCGTGAGGGTTCCGTTGATGGTTGTCGGCCCGGATGTTCCGGCAAACAAGAAGATCGATGCGCCGGTTTATCTGCAAGACATCATGGCCTCGACGCTCGATATTGCGGGAGTGGATAAGCCCGACTATGTTCAGTTCAAGAGCCTGATGCCGCTTATCGAAGGAAAAGCCGACAAGTCGTATGAGGCAATTTACGGGGCATATAAAGAGTTTCAGCGGATGGTAACCGAAGGCGACTACAAGCTGATTCTTTATCCGCAGATTAAGAAGGTGCTTCTGTATAACTTGAAGCGGGACCGGCATGAGATGAAGAACCTTGCAGACGATCCGCAGCATGAGCCGATGATCAAGAAACTTTTCGCCAGGCTGTTGGCGCTTCAAAAGGAAACCGGTGACAAGCTGGATTTGAAGAGTGTTTATCCCGGGCTATAATCTTTGAGCTGTATCGAAAGCCTGTATTTGCGAGTGACAATTTTGGCGGTGCTCAAGAGTGGATTCTCGAAAAGAGCGCAATAAAATGGAGTGGGTTACGACGACGCAGGTTCTGGACGACCTGAAGAACCCGGATGATACTGTTGTCTGGCACAGGTTTTGTGATTACTTCAATCCGGTGGTTATTAACTTTGCGCGGAAACTGGGTATACCGGCCGCCGATGCCGAGGATGCGGCCCAGGAGACGATGATGGTGTTTTTGAGGGCGTTTCGGGATGGTAAATATCAGCCGGCTAAGGGGCGTTTGAGTAGCTGGCTTTTCGGCGTGGCCAGGCGTGTGATACTTAATATGCGAGGCAATCAGCCTTTGGAGCTTTTGATAGCGGACAAGACTACGGGGACATCATTCTGGGATTTGATACAGGACGACCATAATATAAAATCCGAATGGGAGGCCGAGTGGCGGCGGATGGTGATCAACAGGTCTCTCAAACAGGTGCGCCGAGAGATGGATGGGAAAGTTTTCAGGGCGTTTGAGCTTTACGCACTTGGCGATGAGCCGGTTGAGCAAGTCGGCGCCGAGCTTGGAATGTCACGCAATGCGGTGTATATTGCCAAGAGCCGCGTGCTGTCGAGATTGCGCGAGCTTAAGGGCGAGTTTGAGTGATTATTAAGGGAGTTGTCGAATGGATTGTCCCGACTTCGAATCGATAGAGAAGTATATCCTGGGACACTTTAAGGCCGAGTCGCTGGCCGAATTCGAAGAACACCTCGGCGGCTGCCCGGCTTGCAGCGCGAAGGTGGGCGAGGGTAAGGCAAACGAGGAATTGCTTGTCGAGCTGCGCACTTATGAAAAAGGTCACGCGGAATTTTCAGGCGAGGGCGAGGGGAAAATCGAGACTACCGACCTTGCGCAATCGGTTCTTGGGGAGAAGTACCGGGTAATCAGAAAGGTTGGGGAGGGTTCTTCGGGGCAGGTGTTTCAGGCGGTTGATACGGTTCTGGAACGCCTGGTGGCGATTAAGTTTCTGCGGCGGAAAAGCTCCGATCAGGCTTGCGATGAGATTTGGCGCGAGGCCCGATTGATGAGTCAGTTGAATCATCCCAACATTGCGCAGATTTTCGAGGTCGGCGAATTCGACAGTCAGCGGTTTATCGTGATGGAATGGGTTGACGGCCAGCCGCTTACAGAGGCGTGGAAGGAGTTGCAGCTTCAACAGCGGTTGAGAGTTTATCTTGGTGTGCTCGATGCGGTAGCTGCGGCGCATCGGCGAGGCATAATACACCGTGACATTAAACCATCGAATATATTGGTCACTTCCGAACCGAAAGCGAAGGTGCTCGATTTCGGTATTGCGGTGGAGGCGCGCTCTTTGGAGAGTATCGAACGTGGCTTGTATCGCGGCACGCCGGGCTATAGCGCGCCGGAGCAGGTTACGCTGCCGGTAAAGGTATCGGCTGCAACGGATGTTTTTGCGCTGGGGATTTTGCTGTATCAACTGCTGACTGATGCGCTGCCTTTTCCGCAGACAAATGCTAAAGAGCTTTTCGAGGCCATTCGTAGCGATTACCCGGAACTGCCGAGCGCACTTCAGGAGAAGATACCGATTCCGCTTCAGAATATTTGCCTTAAAGCACTTGAGAAGGAGCCGTCGAAGCGATACGCGGACGCTCAAAGTCTTGGCGAGGACATTCAGCGTTTTCTCAGGGGTGAAAAGGTCTGGTCGCGACCGTCGTTTTTGACCGACAAGATTCAGCAGGAAGTTTTTTACCATCGGCAGAAGCTGAAGGTCTGGCATGACAACGAGTTGATAACTCAGAAGGAAATCGACCGATTAGAAAATATTTACGAACGGATGATCTCACCCGCCGATCCTTCGATCATCGAGTCGAGAAAACTTTCTCTTTCGCAGGTCTGTTTGTATCTGGGCGGCTGGATCGTTGTGTTGGGCAGCTTCGTACTTTTGTACAAGTGGGAGATGCGGCCTTATTGGCAGCCGATGCCGGCTCTTTTTGCGACGGCGCTGATGGCCCTGTTCGGCTTGACGATGTGGCGCAGGCAGGAAAGCAGATTGGCGGTCGGCTTTCTCTCAACGGCTAACTTATTGATTCCCATTGCCATTCTGTTGACATTAGGGCAATGGGGATGGCTGTCGTATCCGGAGTACGAGTGGGGAACCGAATCGATAGCGCAGGCTCTGGCAGATGCGCCGGAAGGGGAATCCTATTTAGTCGTTGGCAACGTTCAGTTGTTTATTTCGTCGGCGTGCTGGCTGGCGTTTTCTCTTTTTTTCCTGAGAAAGATTCGCTCGTCAATCTTTGTAATCTTCAGCGTGATTGCCTTTCTCGCCTGGCTGTCGGTCTGCTATATCATCGCGGGGATGGAGGACTGGAAACCGGAATCCGTTTCCCTTATGTACCTTATCCCGGGAGCCGGGTTGTTCGTTTTAGGAGTGGTCTCGGACCGGCGGCGATATGTCCAGTATGCTTTGCCGTTGTGCGTTGTCGGGTTGATATTGATAGTTGTCTGCCTGTCGGTTCTTGCTCTTAAAGAAAAGATGCTCATATTAGAATGGTCTTCCCTGGAAGAGGCGGAACGGGTCATGCTTGGCTTTGTAGTCAATGGTATCATATACCTTTGCTTAGCGGGGGTTTGCCGACGCTTAGGCACAAGGCTGCAGCGGACGCTTGCGCAGGCACTCAACTGGCTCGGCCCGATTCACATCCTGGCGCCTCTGCGAATACTCGATTCAAACGATGAGAGCCCGATCTCCGAGAACCATCAGGTCGTATACCGGATTCTTCTGCCGATAGCTTCGGTGGTATTCGTTTTCGGCAGCGTGGCGCGTCAGATGAAATCTTTCTTCTTCTCCGGCCTGGGCGGTATCGCCGCGTCAGTCCACAAAATCACCAAGACAGTCTTTCAAGACCACTTTTCCTGGCCAGTATCGCTTATCCTCACGGGCATAATCTGGATGTTTGTCTCCTGGTTAGTGCCCCGCTGGAAGGCCTCGGCCATCCTCAAACGCAAAGATTAAAAGTCCCGTCTAAGCATTTTTTTCAATTTTCCAGAAAGATTTCGGTCTTTGGGAGCCAATACCTCTTAGGCGTCCTTCGTGTGCTTTGCTATTTGGCGGTGTCGGCCCGGTCGGTACCAGTAGCTTCTCGGATTCACCGCAAAAGGCAATGAGCAAACTGACAACTAACGGTGTTACGGATTCGTAGGAGACAAATCATGTTAAGATATGTATGCCTCAGTTTCGCCATACTGTTTGTTTTTCCGGCCGGCTGTGAAGAAGAACGATACACGATTGAAATGGTTCCGCATGAGGATGGCATCGAGCGCAAGTTTACGTCTTCCGGCACGCTGGGCGAGGATCGGCGCCGGGAACTCACCGAGCAGTATGGTGAGCAGATCGATCCGAACACGGACACCTTCCGGGCGGTATTCGAACACGACCTGCCGAACGATGTCGGCGGTGCGGGATATTACGCATCCTTTGTGACTAATCTTGGTACGGCCCACATCTATTCGGAGCGTTTCAGGGGAAATGACAATATCGATGACGCGATCGAACGTCTGCAACTTCTCGCGGACAGGTTTGTAGATTTTCTGATAGGTTGGTTTGAATACGAGCTTGGTGACGAGCCTAATTTTGTCGAGCTTCGGGCATTCTGCGATGAGCATCTCAGACAAGACGCCCGGAATATGATTATTTACTTCTGGCTTACCGGCGTGCTGCAGAATTATTCAGAGGACGCCACAGAAGAGATGGCAATGCGTGTAAAACATTATGTAGTTGAGAGGGCATATCTCAGCGCGGAGGAGATGCCCCATTTTGCCCAGGGACTCGAGGATGGTTGGGAAAACACTCTTGGCCTGCTGCAGCTTTTGATAGCGGATCAGATGGGATATGGCGCCGGGCAGCCGGGGGCGGAGAAGCTGGCGTTTTTGTCGGATAGCCGGCATGCAGAGGAATCTTCGGCTAATTTTATTCGCACGACAGAATTCTTTGCCCGGGCCTGGGAAGCGAAGAAGCTTGAGGAGGATAATCCTTACGCCGATCCTCCGGAGCCGTCGGTGCATGAATATGTCATCCGGGATATGAACGTCCCGCTCAATGTGTTCAGCATTTCGACGCATGGGGTCGAGGTCGCACTTACCTGCAGCAGTGAGCCTTTTTCCACCAACGGCGCCTGGGACAGCAATTCCAACCAGGTTGTCTGGTCCAGCAGCCTTGCCGGCGACGGCGAGTTGCCGACGTTCTTCTTTGCCGAATGGAGCCAGGCCGATGAAGAGTTTCAACGGCAGCATTTCGGAACTGTTGTGCTGCGCGACAAGGTGTTGTCGGAGTATTGCATCTGGAGGCAAGGTCTTGACGAGGCCAAAGGCGAAGAGTGGGAGCGGTTTGTCGAAAGTTTGAGTCCGCAGGCGGATTTGGAGCAGGAAATATCCTCATTCAGATTTTTCGATTTTCAACCGAAGAAAAACGACGCAGACGAGCAAGCGCCTGATTTGGCCGCGAAGGCGCGCGAGTTGATTTTGGCGGGACTGAAAGGTGAGAATGAATGATAATGTTTTTGGTCGAATGAGAAAGGCGGCAAGAATGAAAATTAGAACAATTGCCTTCTACCTGCTGGCTGTGATATTGGGCGGGTGTTTGCCTTCGCTTCATCCACTTTATACCGATGATGTTTTAGTCTTCGAGGAAGGGCTTATAGGCAAGTGGGTCGAAAAAGATGGCAGTAACATCTGGCAATTCGAAAAGGATGGGGACAATGCGTATCGAATGAGACTTCGCGACGGCGACAAAGAAGCCTTGTTTACTGCTCACTTAGTGAAACTTGAAGCCCCCGGCGGGGATATGCTTTTCCTTGATATATTTCCCGATGGTCAGGCTTTGAAGGATTTGCAGGATTTCTACAGGTCTCATTTGTTGCCGATGCATACTTTTATGAGGGTGGACCAGACCGATCCGAACCTCGTGATGCGATTGCTGAATGTCGAGACGGTCAGTAATATGCTCGGGAATGATCCGAATCTGCTACGACACGAATCAATTGAGGACGGTGATCGAATTGTTTTAACCGCGCACCCGAGACAGCTTCAGGAGTTTATGATCAAGTATGCCGATGAGAAGGATATGTTTGGTGAGCCTACGGAACTTGTTCGTCTCAGGCCTTTGTATACCGATGAAGATTTGATTTTCGACGCAAATCTGATTGGCGAATGGGAGGCGGAAGACGGCGAAATGGTGGATTCGGCAAAGCTGGGCGAAAAGGCTTACGACATCAGATACATCGCCGCCGATGGAACGCAGCAACAATGCACAGCCCACTTAGTCGAACTCAAAGGCATTAAATTTCTTTGCGTATTCTTCGATAAATCCACTTTAAGCGGGAGCGATCTTCATTCTTTGCATCTTGTGCCGGATGCCTTTTTCGCAGTCGGGCAAACAGATCCGATGCTGCTGTTGGAATCGGTAAGCCGTGAGGATATAGCCGAACTGTTAGAACACGATTTCGACATCCCACAAGAAACGCCCTCCGATACAAACTATGCTTTTGAAGGGGTCCGCGTATATCCTTAAATATCAGAATTTGGGCCAGCGCTGAGTTATCTGGTTCTTTCGACGAGTTTCATTGCAAGTTCGCGCAGGATATCGGCTTTTTGGCCGAAGGGCTCGAGGATTGCTGCTGCTTCATTTGCCAGTTTTTGGCTTAATTGTCCGGACTCTTTTAGTCCGACTACGGCGGGGTAGGTCATCTTCCCTGCCTTTTCGTCTTTGCCGGCTGTTTTGCCTAAATGTTTGCTCGTTGCGCAGACGTCAAGAATGTCGTCGGCTATCTGAAATCCCAATCCTATTTTCAGGCCGTATTCGCATAGGCGGTCGAGGTCGCTCTTGTTGGCGGCGCCGCAGATTCCTCCCATTGCGGCGGCGCAGCGAAACATTTTTGCAGTTTTGTTTGTGTGGATGTATTCCAGAAGCTCCCGGCTTCGAGATTTGACGTCTTCGATGTTTAGCTGTTCACTTCTCAGGTCGGCCAATTGTCCTGCGATCATACCTGCAGGCCCGGCGGCCTGGGCCAGTTCACTAATTAACTTTATCGCGATATTTGGCTCGTCGACCTCTTCTGCCAAAATCTCAAACGCAAGGGTTAAAAGCGCATCGCCTGCCAGAATAGCTGTCGCCTCATCAAAAGCCTTATGGCATGTCGGCAAACCGCGGCGAAAGTCATCATTGTCCATCGCCGGTAAATCATCGTGGACAAGGGAATATGTATGCACCATTTCGATTGCGGCGGCTGCAATCTCGGCGTTGTGGTTGATTTCGCCGGCGACAAGCTCGCAGCACCAAAGGAGCAGCGCCGAACGCACCCTCTTGCCGGGAGCTTCAAGCGTATATCCGACCGCTTCTTTTAATTGGCTGTCCATCTGCTGAGCAGCCAGAAGACGCTGCAGAGTTGAATTGACGAACTGCGCCTTGTCGCTTAACTGATTATTGATGATTGACAATTTTAATCGACTACCAAGTATTGATAAAAACGAACGGATCAGTAGAATCAGACAATAATGGTACGATCATAATGGTGAATAGTCAATCAAATATGATTTTGATTCTTGGGGTTACGTCTTCGGGAAAAGGTCGGCTGGCCTTCGATCTGGCCGAGACCATCGGTGCAGAGATAATCAGCGTTGACTCGATGAAGGTGTATCGGCGGATGGATATCGGTACGGCCAAACCGCCCGAAGAGGCTCGCCGGCGAGTTAAGTATCACCTGATCGACATAGTCGAGCCGAGCGATTCATTTAGCGTCTGGCTGTTTTTGGACGCAGCACTGGCCGATATAGCGCAAATAAAACGCTCGGATACGCCTGTAATCGCGGTTGGCGGGACGGCTTTGTATGTTAAAGCGCTTCTCTTCGGCCTGTTTGAAGGGCCTGGGACCGATGCGCAAGTGCGCGAAGAAATAAAGGCGCGGGCCGAGGCTGAGGGTCTGGAAAAACTGCATGAGGAATTATCAGTAATCGACCCGGCGGCGGCCGAGCGAATCAGCCCCAACGACGCTCGGCGAATAATCCGCGCGATTGAAGTTTATCAACTCACAGGAAAGCCCATATCGAGTTTGCAGCAGCAATTCGATTCCGGGGAGCCTTTGCACAATTGGACCATAATAGGTTTGCGACGGGAAAAGACCGATGCCAGCGGGCGGATAAACCGACGCGTTAAGAAAATGCTGGCTGAAGGTCTTGTCGATGAAGTCAAGGGACTGCTGGCTGAAGATGAGCCTTTGAGCAAGCAGGCAAAGTCGGCAATCGGTTACGCCGAAATAATCAAGTATCTCAATGGCAATGTGAGTCTCGACGATGCTACGGAGCTGATTAAGAAGAACACGCGCCGGTTGGCAAAACATCAGCGAACGTGGTTCAAGAATTTCAGGAATGTCAACTGGCTCGACATCGAAGAGGATGAGCCACAGGAAAGAATTTTCAACCGTGCAAAGACGTTGTTGAAGGAAGTACGATAGCAGGTGCTAAATCCGGTTTTTGCGGTGCAGCGGACATTCGCTGTGGCCTCAGGAAATGTCAGACAGCCTCCAATTGCTTTTCGGCTCGCAGGACAGCGGCGGTGTCACCGAGGACGATCTGCCTGACGAGACTGGCGGGGATGAGGGTCAGGCCTATGTTGAATATCTTCTCCTCAACCATCGACGCGATTGTCCGCGCTGTCTGTCGGCAGATGTCATGCGTGGCGACAAGATGCGTGACTATTCGCGACTTGTCCCATCGCGACGTTTCCCATGAACTCTCCAGTTTGCAGAGAATCTGAGCATCTGAGAGGCGTCGAATATCGACAGAGGCCACTTCAATTCGCGAACGTTTTAGCTTTCGCTCGAAAAAATGCTCGGTGAGCATTGCGGCGGCTTCTTCATATCCGGTCGCCGTCAGGACTACTTTGATTATCGAAAAGATCTCACTGCTCGGTACGCAACGTCGTTTCTGTTTGTGGTACAGATAATATGTGACGACGTTTGCGAGTTCCTCCGAGATGTGGACGTCACCTTCGTCTATTATCGAAAGGGCGTTGCTGATAACGCCCATGACCTTGGTGTGCAAATATTCTTCGACATTGCCATCCGCCTTGATGACCTTAATCTGCATTTTTTAACCTCTCATTCTGCATCCTTGCAAAATCACTGTTTCACTTTTGAATCTCATACGTCGAAAAGCCTTGGTTGTCCATTTTCCTGGCTTTCCTGAATAACCTGGCTGACTTCGTCAATCAACTCGCCGGCGTCCTGAAAGTCACGGTATACACTTGCAAAACGAATATAGGCGACCTTATCTATGGTTCGCAGGCCTCTCATGACGCTTTCGCCGATGAAGGCCGACGAGACCTCCTTGTCGAAATTTCTGAAGATGTCTTCTTCAACTTTGTCAGCTATTTGCTGGATCTGTTCAGCCGAGACAGGTCTTTTGTAGCAGGCCTTCTGCAAACCTATAAGTATTTTTTCCCTGTCATAAGGAATCCGTGATTCGTCCTTTTTCACGACATAAAGCTTGAAGCTCTCACCTATTTTTTCATAGGTTGTAAAACGCTTGCTGCACGCCAGGCATTGCCTGCGTCGTCTAATGACCCTGCCTGCCTCACTTGATCGCGAATCAACCACTCTGTCCCGATCTTCTTTGCAAAAAGGGCACCTCACAATCGGCCACCACCTAAAAAAACCATCTCAAAAAGTCCACGCTACACTATCAGTCATCTATATATTGCTGATTCAGGCATTCTAACCACACCATATAGTATGTCAAAGTTTTTTTTCAGAAATTCGCTGTCTAAAAAATATCAAGTTGTTAAGAGTTTTTATGGGCCTGCTCCAATTGCCGACGGCGCAAGTAGTAACGTCAACATCAAGAGAAAACTTCACAACCGGTGAAAAGCTCGTTTTTGTTGCGTTTGTTGCCTTCGGGACATGGCTTTGTTTTGGCTTTGTAACGTGATCCCCAAAAACCACCCAAAATTTTCCCCCAAATCCTCTAATTTAAAAAAACTTTTTTAATTTCCCCGGATATGACTCGCTTCGCCCCGTTGCAAAGGGTAACGGAAAATCCAGATTACTTCACCTTGGGAAGCACCGACTGGGAGAACAAGTCAGGCAGGGGGAGATGCTTTGCGACATTACTTGAACCTGATATGCCACCTGAAAGAGTAAGAAGCGAACAAACGAAGTGGGGACAGAAGGCCAAAAGAAATAAAGGAGGCCGTCCCATAAAGAAAAAAACGGGATATAAAAAGCAACAGAGACTTCAAAAACTGGACAGAGTGATTCGGCTATATCGAGAGGGTAAAAAGCTGAGTGATATTTCATTTAGGACGGGTATAAAACGATCTACTATCAGAGATTGGATAAACAAATATGGCGGGTGAGGGCGTTCTCCTGTTATTAATACGGAAGAAACAAGGCCGCACCAAAACTGTCTGACGGTGATGTGGAGAAGGAAAGCGGTTTCGATGAGATTGCTTGTGCAATCAGGACTGTACACGAAAACAGGACATATATGTGTCCGAAAATAAAAGATGCCCTTGCCAATAGCTATTTGAGTCGAATGCAGACAGATAAGCAACCTGAATCTTCGCTACTAACTGAGACGGAGTATGAGATGATCCGGCTTTTGGCTCTGGGTATGACATCCAAAGAAATCGCCATGCGTATGTACATAAGTTCCAAAACTGTTGATACCCGTCGCCGGAAAATCATGGGTAAGCTCGGAATTGACAGTCTCGCTGAGCTTACCAAGTACGCCATTCGAATGGGACTTACCAGTATTTGATTTGAGTTGTTAGAACCCATCCCAAGCGTTTCACATCCTATAATAATCGTAGTAAACTCCCAAGCCTTTCGAATTTACTCTTTTCGGGTAAAATACTTGCAACCTTAGCGAAAGGCTATTTAATCCGCCCCCCATTGGGGCCGACGGTCTCTTTTAGAATGTGCATAAAAGTCCGTTAGATGAAGCATCAGAGCTTGTTGTTACTGGACAATTATCCGTTCTTTTCAAACTGAAGAGACCTGATTCTACCGTTGGCAATTCGTACCGTTGTCTTTATTGAAACTGTAAAGGCCCTGTCAACCCAAAGCAGTTAGCAAAAAGACAGTTGGTATTGCCTGTAGATGTTATTTGGTTGTTTTGAAGAATTTGAATGTAGGGATTTTTAGGAGACTTTGTTATGACTGAAATAGCGCCTCAAACATAGCAGGTCAGTAAAGCGCTACTGGAAAAGGATGGTAAGTATCTTACCTTTGCTCTTGCCCATGAGGAGTATGGGCTGGAGATTCTCAAGGTCCGTGAGATTATCGGGTATATGGAGATAACGGCAGTTCCGCAGACGCCGCATCACGTCAAGGGCGTGATCAATCTGCGCGGCCAGGTTATTCCTGTAATCGATCTTCGGGCTAAATTCTGTATGGAAACCACCGACGTCACCGAGGAGACGTGCATCATTGTTGTCGAAATCACCCAGGGCGACCGCAAGTTCAGCACCGGCATTGTGGTCGACCACGTACAGGAAGTGCTCGATATCGCGGGCGGCGATATTGAAGAAGCGCCGCAGTTCGGCTCGTCGGTCAACACCGATTTTATCCTGGGTATGGGAAAAATAGGGGACACGGTCAATATCCTGCTCGATATCGATAAGGTCCTGGCCGGCGACGATTTTAGCGGCTTTAGCACAGACGCACGCAAAAAGACCACACCGAAAACAACAAGCCAAGAGGTTGATGATCAGGTAGGAAACTGTAAGGAATTGCTTAAAAAGATCAACAAGTAACAATTGCACATTCTCAGGGTTTCGTTCTCTCCAACGATACTCCTCGTTGAAGTTGATTCGACTCTGGAAAGGAAATTGCTATGAAGAAGACAATCTTGTTAAGTATTATGACATTACTCTTTGCGGTTGGTGCGCAAGCCGATCCGCCCTTGCCGCTTCACACGATAGAAGGCAACAGCGGCTGCTTCGCGGTCAGTACGGCCTATATGGCAAATCCGCCTAAAGAAGGTGAAATCTTTGGCAGACCCAGCTTTTCGACAAGCGCCATTTTTGCCCGGGAAAAGAACCTGCAGTCCTTTGCTGTCACCGAGAATCTATTTGGCAGGATTGAGTTGGGGTATGCATACGAGCGTTTCGGCCTTGGTGATTGGCCAAGCGATGTTAAAACCGCAGCTGGCGCGAAGGTAGATAACCATCTCGGATTGCACAACTTTAATATCAGAGCAATGGTTATAGAGGAAGGCAGCTTCGATTGCCCCTGGTACTGAATCACTCGCAGACTCACTCGCCGTAATCCCCTTATACGTGGCGGACTTAGGCACATTCTGACTGCTGCTGTCATCTGCTGTCTGAGCAGTTTCGCTCAACACGGTTGGGTGGACGATTATCGAACTGCTGTGTCTGTCCACCCCGTCTCTCTTGATCTGCTAATGGTAACATAACTCATGTATTGGCTTGAAGTTAAAAGTTCTAAGCCTGTGAAACAGAATCAAGTATCCAACAGCTATATGAACACTTGATAGCTCTTCAAGATCACGAAAATCTCAACACATGCTAAAAAAACTGAACTGCCTATATTAGCTAATAAAAAAACTTGTTCGCGTTAAAATCCAGTTCTTTTTTGAGTTCTTTCATAACATAGAAAACTATCGGACAGGTAAGCGTTAGCTCAATCATTCCCCATGTTCTGCAGGTGAAATCAGGCTCATGCAGATAGGGATAATCACGGCAATTTTCCGGCCGATCTTCGTAAACAGTACATTTATTGTCTTTTTGAAACGGGCATGGGGGAGCTTTAATTTGCCATCCTGGTTCATCATTGGAATTATCGTACTCGAGATACCACTGCCTTAATTGTTCGATTGTTATAGTTAGTCTGTCAGCCAATCGTTGCTGGTCTTTCTCAGAAAGCATTGGCTTGAGCTTCTTACAACACCGACCACAATCGGTGCATTCAATCGTACCATCTATTTTGTCAGCTATTTTAAACACGAGTGCATCAATTTCTTTATCTGACAGATTATCGTAAAATTTCAGAAAGTTGCGAAACTTCCAATTCTCATCTTCTTTTTCCTTAGCTAATTGTTCAAGATTACTAAAATCTGAATCCATAAGTATTATCCTTGTATAATTTGCATCAGCGGCCGCTTATCCTGTCAACTTTGCGAGGGCTGCGGCGATATTGTCCAATGCCGCTTTGTTTGGCAATTTCAGTTTTAGTTCTACCTGCCCCTGCTCATTGGTTTCGAGGCAATCTTTCAGATTTATTCTTATCGCGTCTTTTTTCTGCTCCAAGGCTTGCTCATCTAATTGTTGCGGTACAATTTCTCCTAATAGCTTGAATGCCGAACTGAAAAGTTCACCTGCAGCGACAGCGACTTTTTCTTTGCGAGCGACTTTTTCGGCTTGCTGTTTTTGTTTTTCCAGTTCGCTCATATCAAGCGGAGCATCTTCCGGTCGGCCTAATAATATTTCCAGCTTGTGTTTAAGTTCTTCGGCTCCACCAGCCATATCTACTTCTTTGATATTACTGTTAATATCCAGAGAGGCCAGAGCAATCTCTTTTTTGGCCGCAAGTGTACCAAGCATCCCTTCCTCAATAGTATTCTCGGTTACCAGAATATAGACCTGCACAGGATTCTTCTGACCCATCCGATGAGCGCGGGCAATTCGTTGCTCCAGCACCGCCGGGTTCCACGGCAAATCGACATTAATGACCGTATTGGCCGTTTGTAAATTCAGTCCGGTTGAGCCTGCGTTTGTCGTTATGAATAATTTACAGTTCAGATCGTTCTGGAATTTATGTACGATCTGAGCACGTTTTTTCTGCGGCACAGAACCGTCCAGACGAACATAATCCATTTTCAGATTTTTTAATATCGGCTCAATAAGGCCGAGCATTGTCGTCCACTCCGAAAACAGCACTATCTTGCGATCCTTTTCGGCGTTCAACTCTTCAAGCAACTCCTGTAGATATTCGAGTTTTGTCGAATACCCAGGCTGCTGTTTATCGACCAGGAAAGTGCTATCGGCAGCCATCCGGCAAAGTAGAAGGGCCTTTTGCAGACGCAGCAAATCCATCTCGGAAATATATGACTTGTTGACAATTGACTGAATTATCATTTTCTGACTGCGATTGATTTGGTATTGCTCATCACTGGGAGCAATGCGAACAATCTCATCAGTCCGTGGCGGCAACTGCTTCATAACCTCACCGCGTGTCCGACGCAGCAATATTGGGCTAAGCTTTTCCCGCAGTTTGTCGAGATTTTTATAACCAAGCAGCTTGCCCTTTTCATCTACGACACGATGGGTATTGAAAAATCGAAAAGATGGTCCCAATCGCCGGTCATCGACAAATTCTACAATTGAAAACAAATCGTCCAGCCTGTTCTCCAGCGGCGTTCCCGAAAGAACCAGTGCAAAGCGGCTCCGCAGCGACTTTATCATTTGCGAAGTCTTCGCCTCCCAGTTTTTGATACGTTGACCTTCGTCGAGGATGATCAAATCCCATTGTATCTGTTCAATTGCCTTAATGTCCCGTAAAACCTGTTCGTAATTACATATTGTAAAAAAACAGTTGTTGTCATATTGCGTTGCGCGTTGTTGTGCATTGCCCAGCACTAACTGACAATCCCTATCAGAGAAACGATGGATTTCACTCCTCCATTGCGATTTTAAAGAAGTAGGACAAACAACCATCACCTTTTCAACAGCAGATTCACGAGACAACAGTTCTGCTACGCCAATTCCCTGTATCGTTTTGCCGAGCCCCATATCATCAGCCAGTACCGCACGACCGGCACCGGCAGCAAAAGCGATGCCGTCAAGCTGATAGGGAAGCAATTCAGCCTTGAGCAGGTTTTTTCGCAATGGGTAATTGGCGGGATTTTGGCGGATTTCTTTCACTAGGTTAGCCGTACGTTCCTGATGAAGCAAAAAGTCGATATACTCGGCTGCATCGGGATAGACAATAACATTTTGGCCCGACGCTTCAAGTTTGCGAACACCCAGTAATAATTTATGTACATCTTCTATGGCATGATCTTTTATCGGCTTAACGATCTTAGCGGCTTCCGTATCCATTTTCATAGGACAAAGCAATCGCAATTCCAAGCTCTTATTATAAGCGATATGTACTGCAAAATCCTTTTGCTGGTAAGAGCGTTTCCTCGTCGCCACGCTAAACTTACGTCCCATTTTCCTCTGAACATTCAGAATATGCTTACAGGTCCCAAGCGTATTTTTTCTGAAATCAGGACAGGAGCAATATGAATCACCTCTTTTCCATCCGCGCAGTGCAACCCTATAACTTTTGCCGGACAGCGAATTAGTAACAATATAATCCGTCCATAGTATTCGCGGGTTGGTGCTTTTAACGGTAATACGTTCGGTTTTGGCCCGCTCCTGCCGTTCCTCCAACGATCTGGTTATAAGTTCTGTATCACTGAGACTCTCAGTTGGAACCCGCTCTACCGGCGGTTTAGCCAACCCCAGTACTGTCTTTTCTTCAAGTATCAAAGCGAAAGCCGCTCCGATGTGTTCACAGAGCGTATCACATTTATTGCAGTTAAAATGCAGGCGATTGCGTGCCTCGGCCATCAGTGTTATTGTAACAACTGCCCCATCGACCGACAGGCGGAACAGATCGTGTCAATACCCCATTCTTTAAACAGTTGTAATTGGAAAGTCTGACACATACTTAGCAGTTTTTTCCCTTTTGGCCCCTTCACAGAACTGCTGAGGGGTAAAAGGGGAAAAACTGCGGGCATATTCCA
>Ga0208771_1000871_pt1 | contig 16965 bp, 17 predicted proteins | sample AntAceMetag02UKX_FD_184775 | JGI IMG/M metagenome (GOLD analysis project Ga0208771, IMG submission 184775) | Saline lake microbial communities from Ace Lake, Antarctica - Antarctic Ace Lake Metagenome 02UKX (SPAdes) (version 2) | ecosystem: Environmental > Aquatic > Non-marine Saline and...
TGAACTGCTGGTAAATGTCGTTATTTTTGACAAGCGAAATGGGTACTGGTACGCTTGAACCAAAAGGTAAGGGGTATGGTTAGGATGGTCAGCTTTCGTCCTACGCAGTCTGTGATTCCCCCGGCAGATAGGCAGATCCTAAGTCACTGTGTTGAATGAAAGATCTTACGGAAAGCCCAATTGTCTTCCGCCTATAATTCAGCGGATAAGCGAGCGGTAACGTGAGTCGAATGACAAGTGGGTACATGATGCGGATGAAGCGAATGTCCCGATGTAATATCGGGAATAGGGCAATATCCAACTTGAAAGGGTGCTGATTTCCGCAGGTGCTGGATCACGAGAAAGGTTGGGAAAGGTTTTTATCACAGGGTGCTGGTAAGATAGTGTCTTTTTGGCGCTGACCGACTCTGTGAACGATTTCGCTAACCAAGCAGAAAACTTATATCGTGAAGTCAATAAGTTTTCTTTATTGGCGGGTGTTTTATTGCGCCTTACTCGGGGCTTGAGCCGTATGGTTGGAAACTTCCTTGTACGGTTCTTAGGGGGAAAGGCGGGGGCAACCCCGCTGGACTACCCGGAACTGAAGGGCTGATTGATTTATTTGAAATTCGGTGCTTCGTAATAAGTCTTTTAAAAAATTGAAGTTTAGTCTCTCGTATCCCTTCAGCCGCTTATTTTCACGTTATCAATACGGCTAAATAAATCTTGAGGCGTCCCCCTTCAGTGAGCTTTCTGGTCTCGAATAAAAAACTTTCGATTTACTACAAATTTATGTCATTATACTTACCCAAACTCTCAATTTCAACTCTTCCCGAAATTGCGTAGCTTTCTCTTTACTTTAAAAACAAAAACTATCGACGGAAACAAATTAACCAATTGCAATTTTACAAGTAACAATTTTCTTTTTTCCAAAATCAATAGTCAAACTATTTTTTTCTGTTTTTAATTTCTTTCTTCTCTCCTCATTCATATTTGTCAACCAGGCTTGTTTGATTGAAGAAAAAGTGTGAATTCTTCCAACAATTTCTTTGTCTGTTGTATTAAACAAACGCAATACCAATGTATTGCGATACAGGCATTTTTTCATCGCGCTCAAAATAATTTCTTTTGGTTGAATCTCCAAAAAAGACATCTGCTTGGGTAAATCACCGCCTCCCTTTCCTGCCTGGGCTGTTTCCATCGGCAAGTTAAATTTCTCTGCTCTCCGATACACTTCACCCTGTTCCCAATTCCCAGCATGAGGATAAATCGCGTTGCGCCACTCATGCTGACCCAATTGTTGCCCCAATTTCATCCGGGGATAGACCTCCCACTGGTCAATTACCGGCGACTGCATGGCTGTGAAACCACGCAATAATGTAATACAGAGGGTTCTCTCCTTTTTGTCAACTGCTTCAAATTCACGGATGCCATCATTAAAAAATGCCAGACCTATTTTTGAATCACTGATATCCACAAACCGCTGCATGGGGTACTGAGGATTTGGTTTTCCGTAGTACACATTGTCAGGTGTTCTATCAATCGGACGTTCGATGACATCAAAGGCTGCTTCAGCGGCTGAAATAGTTGCCTTCAAATTAGTTGGAAAACAAACTCGAATACGGTGCTGCTCAACCGGATTATCCAGCTTGGTGACAACTTCCAGCCAACGTTGTCCTTTCCTTAATGTCAATGTAGAAGCAATATGTAAATCGACACGTTCACCACTGCGCGAATAATTTTCTTCTTCGCCTTCTAATCCGATCGGTACTTGTAACACGTGCTTGACTCGGTAGCGGGTCAACAACTCGCTTGTTTCTACGAGTGCAACTATTGCGCTACTTTCCAAACTTGTAACAATTTCATCTTTCTTCGGAGGTATGTGAATCCAGGGATGTCCGCTCTCACCGCTCTCTTCAAAATAGTGCTGATTTACAAATTCGTGTCCGGTTGTTTTATCCGTAATATCTAAACTTCCTGCCAGGATTGTCTGATATTAAATTGAGTCACGATAATCACTTTCGAGAATGGTAATATTTTATTTCGATTCAATATTTTTAAGCAACTGGTGGAATGCCTGTTTCCCCATTTTTTTAGGAGGATAAGAAATCGTTGTTAAAGGACAAATAAGATATGGAGCGCAATAATTATCAATATATCCTATTAATGAAATATCCTTCATCATAATAGGCACAAAACAATCTCCTATTTTATATTATACTCGTTGAAAGCTGCTTTATAACATTTGATCGTACATTTTAAAAAATTAGTTTAGCTGATAGTTACATTTGAACACTTACCGAGCATACATTCAGGATAAATCGCTAAAATCGCTTCATGAGGTTAAATCGTATTAGAATGGAATAATGTTGTAGATAAAAAAAATCATAATAAGTAATGTAATCGTTTTCGGTATCGGTTACGCCATCGTTTGTCCAAATTATACAAAAAAAACTTTTTTGTCAAGTAAAAAATTAAAAATATTTAATTTTTTTATTCGCTGGTGATTTCTACTTCCAAACGATATTTAACAGATGCGCCCGGTTCAAGAAAAATTAGTGTTCCTCTTTCCCGTTCTGCAGCCCTACCTTCTACAAGGCAATTAGCTGGTTCAATTCCAAGTGCATATACACCTGCTGCTGGCATTTTCCATTCGATCAATTTCGGTAACGCCTCGACATCCCAGGAAACACGAACCGATAAAGGAATTTCTCTGTTTTTTAAATTTACGGGGAAGTGAGGATTCTTAATTAAAACACTTGCCATTTTTCTTTTTTTGTTTTCAAATTCCACTGATTCAAAATCTTCGTGATAATAAACTCGTTCTTTGTATCCAATTTCAGGTTTCTGCCAGCTATCGCAGCCCTCTAATGGAGTTTCTTTGTCTCTGGGGAAAATTTTATTTGAAGAAAAACTTATTTTTGTGTGCTCATTCATCAAAGGAAAACCAAAATTGAAATGATATAAGATCATGTGAGGCGTTTTTTCGAATCCAATATTTTCAACCAAATCTTCAATAATAATCCGGTTCTCCCCCATTTTGCTGCGGATTTCCCTTGTCAGTCGGAGGTTCTCTCCAAAAAGTCTATTCTCCTCCATTATTCCCCTGATTCGCATTAGAAGTTCATCTCCATCCCAGTTGCTTTCTGCAACGACCTGTCGTGCTGGAATGTGATGAATCCTGCCGTGTTGTCCGAGTTTTTCTCCTCCATCTTCACTCGGAGATCCAACACTGGTCAAGCCGCATGTCATTAAAAGTCCGCCTGCTGCTGTTCTAAGCCACTCAATTCCGCGCGAATCATAATAAGACGGATGAACTTCCCCGTTTACTGAATGCCAACTCAAAGGAACACCTAAAAATTTCGCTAATGAAATATCCATCGCATGAAAAGTATTTACGTAATAAGATAAACCAGCGCCAGTACGAACCTGTATTAATTCAACGCCAGATTCGGGACCTTCTTCCATCCGGAATTTTTGTACGCCGGCAATTTGATCTATTCGTCCAATTCTGGCTTCCAGTTCTCGCCGCGTCCATTTTTTACCGTATAAATTCATATTCCTTTCCTTAATTTTATTTTACTCTCTTCAACTTATTCAAGGATTTTACGAACAACTTCATTTATCGTTTTGTTGGGAACGGATAATTTTACCTTCCAGATAGCTCCTTCAATTTCCAATATAAATTATGTAATAAAACTCGGTTGTCTATTGAAATATAACGTACTTCACCACTTATTCGATAAAATGATTTGAGAAAACGAAGGTAATAATCCGGTGAACTTTTGGGCGGCTCGCCTTTATTCCAATCCCACACTGATTTCTGTAGATCGTTGATTAAAATATAATGGTCAGTTACTTTCTCTCCAGATTGAAGCTTTATATTATTGGCAAAAGAAAACGCTTTTTCAAAAACTTGTGGTGCCATTATCGCAGAACCAATGGACGCAAAAACACCGTGAGACAGATTAATCACCGAATTGATAAATATTTTAAAATCAATGTGAGCGCCTCTTCCCAATGCAGCGCCGTTGGCATAAGGATTGTTATAAATAATGTCGTATCCAATTCCAGGATGAACTGTTATTGGCACCTTAAGTCGAAAGGCATTGCCAAAAATTGAGAATTTCTTATTTGGATGTTTTAGTTGAAAAAAGCTATCTTTAATATTAAATTTTTTCATTGTTTCCAATAATTCAAGTTTGGCTTGAAGAAATTTCCCAGAACCTTCCAGCCCTTTTGATATTTCTATTTTTAAATCCGAAATGGATGGGAATTCCAAACCTTCATTTTCAATTAAGGCTCCGAGTGATTCACCATAGCCCATCCCCATCGTCGCTCCAACCTGAACAGCTAAATTAATGAATTTTCCCGTTTCTTCCCAGGTACCAAAACTGCCAGTGGCTACATTAGCGCGCACATCCTCTTCTGAACGACCAAGATAAGCAAATTCCCAATCATGAATTCCTCCTGCTCCCTGTGTCGCTAAATGGGTCAACCAGCCATTCTCCATCAGTTTTATAAGAATAGGACCTGCTCCATTTTTCACAAGATGAGCGCCAAAAGCAAGCATTATAGAAGCGTTTTTTTCTTTTGCTTTTAAAATTTTTTTTGCAATTTCTTCAATAGATTCATGGAGTTCAGAATCAATTAAAGGTGGAGACAAATCAGGATCAATGGCGATTTCTTCAATTTTACTTTTACTTTTTCTTGAATTTAATGGGAATACTTTTAATTTTTCAGTTTCTATTTGTTGATATGGCATGATAAATTTCCTTCATCGCAAGTGTTAAATATTTTTGAAAATAATTTCCAAATGATAGAAACGACCCAATGGATGTTTTTAAAAAATGTTCTATTAGTAGCTTTGGTTTAAAGTGTTAGATTGAAATATTTTGTAAAAACACCAAAAATTAGAATGTTTAATCCCGTTTTTTTTGATCTCGATGGCAAAAAGATATTGGAACAATGGATAAATGGAGTGTTGAAAAAAATTTTACTCCCATAATCCATCACTCCAACAACCCTGTAGCCCAAACATTGACAACCTAATTATACACAACAATAATGTAGCAGTAAGTGGAATATCCGCCTTAATTAATTTTCATCCGTTGGATTGTTTCTATCAGTTGGAAAAAATATTTTTTAAATTTAACCAGATGCTCTAATCATTATCCATCTGTTTTGTAAAATGCTTATATAATCTATAAGCAATAAAAAAAGAGACAACAAAGACAATAGTAGGAATGATATATCCTAAAATTGGACTTCCTATTCGTGGCAATTGCTGCGAAATTAATGCGATCATTCTTTACCTCAATTTTGTTTTTTACTAACATTTTTTTTATTTTTATTATAATAAATCCAGGCAAAAATAAGTCCTGCCAAAGAAAACACATAAGAGATTGTCATGCCGATAACTACAGCTAATCCTTGTTCCATATTTATTCCTCCCAGCGTTGTATTTCTTCCAATTCATCCAGGTATTTTTTTTGTTTCTTCTCATAGTCAGACGAGATTACATCAAGCTTGGGATTGATTACCCAGAACATAATAGCGGCGAAAATAATACCCAAAGCCAATAATATGAAACCTAATGGCAACAAAAATAAAGCCATTGCAAGTCCCATTGTAATGAAGATATAACTTAAAGGCGATAAAACAATCGCTATCCAGTCTTCTTTTGTCCATTCATCAGCTTCACGAGCAGTCCATTTTCTTTTAATAAAAGCCATTTTATTCCTCCTTTTTAGTTTCTTGTGCTGCTTTTTTATCGAGTTCATCAATTGTTTGAATCAAGCCGCGCCGTTCGGCTTCCCTTCTAACCGGTCCCCAAAACCCAATGGGACGTGTTTGAGCGTAAACTCTGACCAGCCTGTCCATATCGTCTGGTTTCGTTAAGAAAGTTACGGGAATATAAATTAGCGCCACTAAAAAAATCAACAGCCAGAATTGAATATAGTCTGGTAAATCTGGAATTACTCCGTATGCAGGCAAAATCCAAACAACCAACCAGCATACGCCAAGATTCGCCACCCAAGCTGATAAATATCCCCAGGCATTAAAACGCCACCAGATAACCTGAAGTATATTGGGCAGCCAGGTGCCTGCTACCATGAGCCAGAGGGCAAATAACAGCCATTTGGTTATATCCTGACCTATCATTAATCCAAAAAAGAAAGAACCAAGGAGGACAACCACAGTCATGATGCGCCCGACCAATACTATCTTTTTTTCACTCGCTTTCGGATTAATATAATGATGATAGAGATCTCGGGTTGCGTACATTGAACCAAGATTAAGGATGCTGCCAATTGATGAAATATGAATAGCAATAATTGCAGCAAAGAAAAATCCAACCATGCCAACCGGCAAAATCTCAAACCCAACTCTGAACCAGGCAAGTTGATAATCGGATTGATCTTTGAGGTTTGGGACAAGCACAAAAAACGCTAAAACAGCAATAGCCCAGATCGAATTGCGCACTAAAACAACCAGTGTTCCCCACCAAATACTGTAAGATGCATCTTTCACGTTTTTAGCTGATTGAATCCGTTGAGCCTCAACAAACCAGTCAAAGTGAGTCGCCATACCAAAACCGCCGAGAAATGGGACAGCAACCATTGTTAAAAGCCACAGCAACGGAAAATCGCCTGATGTTATTCCAGTAATGTGAAATGGATTGAGCATCCAGCCTTTTCCCATGGCATGAAGCTTGTCAACGATTGCTGAAGGTCCACCAGCAGCAATTGCAGCCCAAATTGAAACGATAACAGCCATGATAAACATGGTGATGCCTTGCTGCACATCAGCAATGACCACTCCCCAAAAACCAGCAGCAATCACATAAAAGCAGCATAATGAAGAAAAAATAACCAGCCCCCACCAGAGCGGCCAGCCAAAAGCATAGTTACAGACATTGCCCATCGCAATACCAACCCAACCGGCGATGAACATACTCAATGCAACTTGCCAACCCGCCATCCAACCGCGCATGAGTTCTGAACCAAGCCCGCTAAAGCGCAGGGTTTGCCATTCAGCCTGAGTACTAGCTAATGACCTGCGAAAAATGCGAGTTGAGACCCAGGCGCTGATTGCACACCAACCGGCAAAAAGTGAATACCACATACCGCGTAATCCGCTAGCATAAACCCAACTAGAAAACCACATGGGTGTATCAGTGGCGGTGTGAGTTGCAAAATTAGAAGTCGCGGGTATCCACCATGGAAGTCCGCGTCCTGCAAGAAAAAAGTCTGACCCAGAACGTTTACCCAATCTGTAGAATATCGCCCCAGCGCCTATCATAAGTATCAGATAGGAAATTACCCAGAAGTAATCCAGTGCAGCAAAATGAACCATTCGTTTTTCTCCCCATTTTTATTTTGTTGAAGAATTGATTAGTAAGTATGGTTTTATTTTACAAAAATATTTTATAAAAAATCCAAATCTCAAATTCTAATTAAATTACTATGTTATTTGGTTTTTGTTCGTAATTTCGGCTATTGGAATTTATCTGTAATTTGACATTTGAAGCTTGTAATTTCAATTATCTTATTACCAATTCTCGAGCCTTTTTAAACAAAGTATTCATATCAAATTCCACAAACTGCCTATTAAAAGCATCTAAAGGACCAGATTCATCATCTGCCCGCGCGTTAGCTACCCATATTTTCATCGCGGTTAAATCGTAAACAACTGTTTGAAGATCACCCGTTCCCACAGAAGTGACGATGTCATTTATTGTTACTTCAGCGTTGATTTTGCCGTAATGTTCAACAACAATATCGAGTTTATAACCACAATCCAGCTTGATACCTTTATAAACGATAGGCAAAGGTTTTTGCCTTTCAAAGTTAAGGTTATCCCGACTTGATTCGTAACATAGACATTCTTCGTAAGCAGATTCAAGTAATCCAGGACCGAGATGCCGATGTACTTCAATAGCCAGACCAATTATTTTATAAGACAATTGGTCTTCTGGAGTATTTTTTTTTCTTCTTTCATCTTTTATCCCTTTGCGTCCTTCGTGCCTTTGCGGTGATTTCCTTATTTCTCACTCGCAAACTGCGCATCAAAAGCAATGTTTGAAGGAGCGAAATTTTGCTCTTTTAACATTGCAATTGACTCTTTAGCGCCCCATTCGCGATCCATGCCTGAATCTTCCCACTCAATTGATAATGGACCCTGGTAGCCAATTCGATTGAGTGCTCGAATTATTTCATCCCAATCCACATCACCTCTTCCTGGCGAAACAAAATCCCAGCCTCGTCGATGATCACCAAAATCTAAATGGGAAGACAAAATACTATTGCGTCCATTGAGATTCACTTTCGAGTCTTTTACGTGCATGTGAAAAATTCGCTCTGCAAAATCATCAATGAAAAATACTGGGTCAACAAACTGGTGGATAAGATGGCTGGGATCAAAGTTGAAACCAAAATTTGGGTGATTATTTATTGCTTCTAAAGCACGGTGTGCTGTGATTATATCGTAAGCAATTTCAGTAGGATGAACTTCAAGAGCAAATTTCACGCCTTTTTTTTTGAACACATCCAAAATGGGCAGCCAGCGATCTGCAAAATCTTTGAAACCAGCGTCAACATCAGCTTGAGTTGTGGGAGGAAAAAAATAGAGTTTTGCCCAGATGCTGCTGCCAGTGAATCCATTCACAACTTCAACGCCAAAAAGTTTTGCAGCGATTGCCGTGTTTTTAACATCTTCCGCTGCCCGCTGACGAACACCTTCAGGATCGCCGTCACCCCAAATTCTATCGGGCAAAATTGATTTATGACGATTGTCAATGGGATCATCACAGACACACTGCCCCACTAAATGAGTGCTGATTGCAAAACATTTCAAACCATATTTTTCTAACAGGTCTCGTTTGTTTTTCAAATAGCTGTCGTTTTCAAGCGCTTTATCAACTTCAAAGTGATCGCCCCAACAGGCAAGTTCCAGTCCGTCAAATCCCCAGTCACTTACTTTTTTTGCAAGTACTTCCAATGGTAAATCTGCCCACTGCGCAGTGCATAAAGTTATTGGTCTTGGCATGTTTTCCTCCTAATTATTTTTAATATTTTATAAAGATGAGATTCGCGAAGAGATATTAATTCAAATAAAGAATAGAAACACTGTGAGGTAAATATTGGTAATTTTTATAACTGAATCGTTTGAGTAAATAAATAAATGAATAAAATATAAACTATCTAATATAAAATATCAATGATTCAATGTCAACAAAAATCCTTAAAATAATAAAAAATTTTAATTTTTTCTTTGCATCTTAACGAATTGTTTTTTATTATATATCTAAAAAATTAATTGATTTATCTATTTTATTAAATTATCGTAACGGTGGTTACAGTAACTGGGGTTGCATAATATGAAGTTTTATAATCGCGAAAATGAGTTAAATATCCTTAAAGATTTATATGGTCAATGTGATGAAACCGCAAAAATGTCTGTGCTCACAGGGAGAAGGCGCATCGGTAAGACATTGTTATCTCTTGAGTTTTGTCGTGAGCATAAATTCATTTACTTATTCGTTTCAAAAAAATCAGAGCAATTACTTTGTTCCGAATATCTTGAAGAAATAAAAAAAATGTTTGAAATTCCCATTATTGGGCAAATAAGTTTTTTTAAAGATATTTTTAGTTTATTGATGCAAGTAGCACGAGAAGAAAAATTTACATTGATTTTAGATGAATTTCAGGAATTTTACAAAATTAATCCTTCTATTTATTCTGATATTCAGCAATTGTGGGATTTGAATAAGAATAAATGTAAAATGAATCTTGTTTTGATTGGCTCTGTTTATTTTCTAATGCACAAAATATTTCAAAATTCGAAAGAACCTTTATTTAGCAGAGCAGATCGAATCATTTTCTTGAAACCATTTTCAATAAATACTATTAGAAAAATTCTGCATGATTACGGAGAAGCAGATTTAAAAACATTGTTTAACTATTATGTATTTACTGGAGGAATTCCTAAATATGTCGATTTACTAACTACAAATTTAGTATTAAAATTTGATGAAATTATTGATTTTATCCTTGCTGAAAATTCTCCACTTATTGATGAAGGAAAAAATTTATTAATTCAAGAATTTGGCAAAGATTATGGGGCTTATTTTTCTGTTTTAGAGCTTATTTCGTTTGGTAAAACTTCAAGAGTTGAAATTGAGTCAATCATGGAAAAAAATGTTGGTGGGTATCTTGAACGGCTTGAAAAAGACTATGCACTTATTTCAAAGATTAAACCAATTAATGCGAAATCTGGCGCGCGGTCATTGAAATATAGTGTTATAGACAATTTTTTGAATTTTTGGTTTAGATTTATTTATCGCAATCGTTCTGCTGTAGAGACTGGCAATTTTTTGTACATTAAAGAAATCATCAGACGTGATTACTCAACTTTTTGTGGCAAACTATTGGAAAAGTTTTTTTATAATTTATTTGCCAACGAAAATAAATATAATCGGATAGGCTCGTATTGGGAAAAAGGCTATCAAAATGAAATAGACATTGTTGCTGTTAACGATTTAAAAAAAAACTTGTTTTAGCTGAAGTAAAAATGAATAAAGATAAAATTAACCTTGAAATATTGAAAAGGAAATCTGCCCGATTAATAAAAGATTTTTCAGGATATAGAATAAAGTGGATGGGCTTAAATCTTGATGATGCGGAAGATTTTTTTTGATTTTGAATAACTATTTCAAATGGAATGGAGAAACAATTAAGATGATAGAATTTTTTTGAAAAATCAATGATTCTGTTGATTTAGTCCCTAAAACCCTCCCGAAGGTTTTATAAAACAGAAACATCAATATATAGTAGTTATTATTTTTATATACGCTATATTTAGTTACACCGGAAACCTTCGGGAGGGTACTTTATCACTGAAAACACCGAAATTCACCGAATTATTTTTTTTATTTTCTAAATATTTTTTTCAGTGAGATTCAGTGTTTTTTGGTGTTTAATTTTGCAGCTTGCTGCGCCGTGGATTTAAAAAATACACAAAAATGCCTGGCGCGTATTTTTCATTCACGAGCTAAAAAGCAGCAATATTGCCAGAATATCCAGACATCACTGTTTACATTGAACGGCTCGAAGCTTTTACAAAAAGACAAACACTTCAAAATGTAAGAATAGCCAATCCCTTTCTATTGCATACTTTTAATTCGCCTATTAATTCAATAATTGGAAACCAAATTATTGGATTTGAGCAAATGGGCAAGCGAATCGTTTTTTTGTTCGATGATGAATATTTTTTGGTTTTTCATTTAATGGTTGCTGGCAGGTTTTTATGGCGGGAGAAAGGAGAAAAAATTCCTGGGAAAATAGGTTTAGCTGCATTCGATTTTTACAATGGTAGTTTGCTAATGACAGAAGCAAGTACAAAAAAGCGGGCATCGCTGCATTTAATAAAAGGACGATCAGAATTGGATTATTTCGATCGCGGTGGATTGGAAATTTTTGAAACATCTTTTGAAGAGTTCTGTGAACGGCTTGTTATTGAAAATCACACACTAAAACGCGCTCTCACCGATCCCAGCGTGTTCAGTGGAATTGGCAATGCTTATTCCGATGAAATCTTACACAGGGCAAAACTTTCGCCAATACAACTTAAGCAGAAAATGGACGATGAACAGATTGAAAGGTTATTCCAGGCAACAAAGCAAATTTTGACTGAATGGACAAAAAAAAATAAGGGCAGAAACAGGTGACAGGTTTTTGGAGAAAGTAACGGCATTCCACGATGACATGGCTGTGCATGGTCGTTTTGGAAAACCGTGTCGCAATTGTGGGACGATAGTGCAGCGAATTCGCTACGCTTTCAATGAAACGAATTATTGCCCAAAATGCCAAACTAAAGGAAAAATTCTCACCGATAGATCACTTTCAAGACTGCTGAAAAATGATTGGCCAAAGACCATTGAAGCGATGGAAGAAATGAATATTAAAATGAAAAAATAAATTAATATTGAACAAAATTAAGGAATTAAAAAATGGCTAATTTATCAAAAAAACGAAAAAGCAATGTCGGATTCTTAAGTGTAAAAATTGTTCGAGCAATTACTTTTTATATTATCAGCGCTTGCATAATTTTAAGTGTGATCATGTGTATTCTGGCTATCTGGGATTACGCTAAAACAGATGTTTTCTGGCGAATGATGGCAACTTTTGGGGTAATCGCTGTTGGCAGCGCTGTATTTGCGTTTGTTAATGGGATTTTTGGTATCGACGAAGAAGAGTGATTTTTACAAAATATTATTACCGTGATTTCGGCATGTTATAATAGAGAGACAAAAACGAAATAGACTCAAACAATTATGCTACTGATTTATTCACTGATTAGTTGATTGATCATTTAATGTAAAAAAACAAAATTGGAGCATCCTTTTTTATTGGGAGAACGTGAACAAATATTTTTAAAGGAAGATATTTATGAAAAAGAAAATTTTTCTAATTGCTTGCAGTGCTTTGCTAACTTTTTCTATTAATACGATCAGGTCGCAATCTGAAGACAATAAATCATTCATGTCAAATTTGGGAAGTCTTCATTTGTTATCAGATGCAGAAACATTTTCAGTTTCTCCTGAAAATCCGACAGGTGAGAAAGGCAAGGGTGGCATGGCAATACCCAGTTCTGATATTCCTTTTTCTGATCGGGCAAAACATCTGGGTCAGGGCTGGAAGGTAAAACCATTCCTGAAACCAAAACCTGGGGAAACAATCACGATCATGGATGTGGAAGGTCCCGGCATTATTCAGCACATTTGGATGGGAACTGAACCAAAGTGGCAGGGTAACGGCAGAGCCTGTATTTTAAGATTCTACTGGGACGATGAGAAAGAGCCGTCAATCGAAGTTCCTCTAACTGATTTTTTTGCTATTGGGCACGATATTTTTGCTCCGGTGAATTCATTGGCTGTAATTGTGAATCCATCCTCCGCACTCAATTGCTACTGGCCCATGCCGTTCAGAAAAAAAGTGAAAATTACCTTCACTAATGAATCGGATAAAGCATTGATGCTGTTAACCTATCAAATTACCTATGCTAAAACGCACATTCCGAAAAATGCCGGTTATTTTCATGCACAATGGAGAAGAGCCGAGGTCGATCCTGCTAATCCGGATTATTTAATTGTCGATAAAATTAAAGGGCACGGGAAATATGTGGGAACATTTTTAGCCTGGACACAACTTCACAGTGGCTGGTTTGGTGAAGGCGAGATCAAATTTTTCATCGATGGTGATAAAAAATTTCCCACCATTTGTGGTACCGGAACTGAAGATTATTTTTGTGGAACTTATGGATTCCCTGAAGTTTATTCAACAGCCTATGTGGGCAACACACTTGAAAAACAAGAAGGTAACGGACCGAGAAAATGGAGCCTGTACCGATGGCACATTCAGGATCCAATCAATTTTAAAAAAGATTTGAAAGTTACGATACAAGCTTTAGGTTGGTATCCGGGTAAACCCGGCGGGTATCGACCATTGGCTGATGACATCTGCTCAGTTGCTTATTGGTACCAGCAAGAGCCGCATGTTAAATTTCCAAAATTACCGGAATTAAAAGATCGATGGCCGAGGTAGAGACATAATTTTTTGGATAGTAGATCATTAGTCGTTCCAATCAATAAAATATATTTCTTTGTAATCAGAATAGATAGGGAAGAGACGTGAAAAAAAGAGATTGGCTCGTTTTAATATACAGCATTTTGTATTTTGTATGTTCTCAACCTGTTATTGCTTCAGTTATTCTGCTGGATAGTTTATGTACTGATAAGGCATCAGGCTATTCCATGCAAACCAAAATTGTTAGCTGCAAAATTAACGGTGTACGCAAAACCCACTTTGCCTATTGCCGGGCTGAAAAAAATAAAAAATTCACGCCCTGGCAAACAATGTCCGTTTGGGTCGCCACCTTTGATCATCAGAAAAATGAAATTGAAAGCCGGACTTTGCTGGGGAATATTTTTGATAACCACGGCACGCCCTGTTTAACGGTTGATAGTGATGGTTATTTACATATTGTTTACGGTCCCCATCATCACCCTTTTATTTATCAAAAATCTAAATTTCCCAATAACAGTACGGAATGGCAAGAAAAAGAGATCATCAGTTATGAATTCGGTCTCATTGATGAAAGTAATCCGTATTGGAAAAGTGAAGAATTTATCGAAAAAAAAGGGAAGAGTGAATGGACATATCCTATCATTAAAATTGATCGGGAAAATGGTATTCACATCGCCGGATCTCTGGGACATTCTGCTGCTTATGTGCGCAAAGTCAATGGCGTTTGGGAGCAGCCACGGTTAATTTACAAAGCAAAAAGAAATTTGTGTCGTTATAACGTAATGATGAATATCGACCAAAATGGCAAAATTTATATATTAGTCCCTGAAGTGGTTATAGAAACAAATTCTAATAAATATTATCAGTTTGACGCTGAATATTTTTTATTCCGATCCCCAGATGATGGCAATACTTTTGAGAATCTAGGTTTGGTTATATCTGGACATTTTCAGGGTAATGGTAATGTGGCGATAGATGATGCGGGCAATGTTCACTTCCTGTGCATAGAGAGAAGCTTTGAAAATCATCGCTGGCAGTGTCACTTATTGTTCGACGGGTTTAAATGGCATAAACAAAATTTGATTTTGCCAGAGCGTTATATTTGGGATTCTTCTCTCAATATAAACCGGAAAGGAGATATTCAAATTTTATCTGCTGCTAATAAATCCGATAATCATTGGAGAGATGCTTCTAATGAAATTTACCTCTTTTCAGGTAAATTGGTTGATAAAAATAAATACACTTTCACAAACAAGAAGATTGTTCCTAAACAAGCTGAAATCAACACCTGGTTGCCAAATCTGGAAGAAAATCAGTTACATGCTGATTTTAAAAATAATAATTACTTCATCATGTGGACAGAAGAACCGGATTTAAAAGGTAAATTCACCAGTCACAAAAACTCAGTACTAACAACTAAATTATTCATTAAACAGGTTAAGAATCAATCATTTTAAATTTTATCATGGAGTTAAACTGCCAGGTTTAATAAAAATGCAAAGTTAAATGTTTATATCCGGAGTTGTATTTATTCAGACTTTGAATTTAAATTGGCATTCAAAATGTTAGCATGTGAAAATAGAAACGAAATTTAAAAGTTGGATTAATATGAAATACTTCAAATTTACTTTCATCCAAATTTTACTAATTTACTTTGGCTTTATGAGCATATATTCCCAAATCCCGAAATTTGACAAGCAAGAATGGAAACGAAAACAACATCAAGAAGTAATCTTAATGATAAATGGGGAGGAGCTGAAATAGATCAGCCAGAATGGAAAATTCCTGTCTGGAAATTATTTAAGAATAATTGGAATAATCCGAATTACGGTGGTGGCGATTCAAAATTCATCGCCATAAAAAAATGGAGGGTGCGCTTTTCAGTTACAATGAGAAACGTTCGTTTGGCTTAGTAACGTTTGATACTTCCAAACCAGATCCTGAAGTTAGTTATAAAATAATTAATATTAATAATGAAGTCGTTCACAATTTCAAGATCAGGAAAAGTTAATTGACAATAAAATCACCTGAACGATTAGAATGGGAAAAATTAATTTCAGAAGGAAGGTTGAGAAATCATGCTTTTACATTTGTTGAAGATGATTCAACTTTACCTCGAGTTTTGTTGATCGGTAATTCGATTTCAATCGACTACACAGTTGCAGTCAGAAAATTATTAAGAGGACTAAAATAATAATTTAAATTTATGGGAGGCAGCAATGCTTGAATCAATCTTAAAAATAATTCTTTTGCTAATTGTACTGATTGCCGTTATTTGTTATTGGCTGATACCAAGATCTAAACTTGCTAAAAAAGTTAAAATGACGGTTGGTCTATTCATTGTAACAAATATTATCGGAATCTTAAGCGGTATTTCGGGAGTAGCGGGAATTTTTATTTGGAAAACTTATTTAATAGAAGTTCATTTGTGGGAATTAATAGTTATGCCTTATGCACTGGTTATGGTTTATTGGCTTATCATTATAAAAATGAAAAAAAGCACAGAAATAGTCGATGAAAAGCAGGAGTGGGATATGAGCCAGGCAGCAGGAATCACAATTGGAGGAACAATTGTGATTTTATCCGTCATGTTTCAATTGTCCACTCATAATTTAGTTGACTTAAATAATGGATTGTGGTTTCCATTTTATATTTTTATAACAATACTCATTTTTTCTTTAAGTACGTTACTATTTTTAGACTTCTGCAAAATAGCATGTTACAAAAAAATAGTTAACAAATGTACAGTATGTTATTGTAAGATTTAAATTTTTAGTGAGATTTTATTAGATAAATTTTTGTTAACTTGTGAAATAATTTCAAAAATGGGATGAGAAATACTATTCAGGCATAATAATCCCATCGGGTTTTGGTGTTCTTTGGAGGCAATCTGGATTTTGCTTCAGGCAGCGAATTTTATCGGAATTTGTTCGTAAGCAAACGTTCGATAGCATCTGATTTTGTGAGGTTGTTTCATCAACACAGCCGCGGCAAAAGCGATAACAGACAGGCTAAGGTGAGCAAAGGTCATTTGGTTTTGAATCGATTTTTTTATGTAATGAGTCGTTTGTTCAACTTCTCTATCTCCTAATCGAGAAAAATATCGTTCCACCTCAGTTCTCGAATTGTATGTCTGTTTAAAAGCGGTGCTATCTCTTGGCACATTTGCCCTGGCATCATCGGTGATGTCCACATATTTTGTACATCCATATTGTTTGCCTTCAACGAATCTGGCATGATTGATCGGGCAACCATCGGGATATTTTTCGACAAAATTTTTGTTGATTTTAATTGGACATCTGTATTTAATTCTGCTTCGTTTTTTTTCAGTGATGATACCATTGGATTTCATTTCAATGTTAGCTTCACAAATTGGGCATCCATTGGCTGAAAATGT
>Ga0208771_1000877_pt1 | contig 16932 bp, 8 predicted proteins | sample AntAceMetag02UKX_FD_184775 | JGI IMG/M metagenome (GOLD analysis project Ga0208771, IMG submission 184775) | Saline lake microbial communities from Ace Lake, Antarctica - Antarctic Ace Lake Metagenome 02UKX (SPAdes) (version 2) | ecosystem: Environmental > Aquatic > Non-marine Saline and Alkaline...
CCGGAAGGAACTGCTCCACTATCCCGGCTTTCTTTTTTTTAGTGCCAAATATTAAGGTAATGAGTGCCTTGCCCAGTTCTACTGCAAGGGGTATCCAGAGCTGTGCGTACTGTTCTCGGTGTAGGGTCATATTATTTATCCTTCTTCATCTTCAATATTGTGTGGCCAGTTCGGAGGATTCTTCTTGATCTTTTCTAATAGTAATTCCTGGGGGTATGTAGGTATTCCGAACTTATATGATGTTATTTTACTGAGGTATTCAAGAGATTTTAGGAGTTGCTTATTCGCTTTTTCTGGATCTCGTTTAATCTCAGCTTCAATGTATTTATATACGCTTGATGTTGCACCTACTACGGATTCTATAACGGAACTAACTGCCCCCATCCGGACACCACTTCCCCAACCCTCAGCAGCATAACGTATAGCACTGTACATCTCCCCTAATCCATATACACTACCCACTATATTCCCAACGGTATCAAGTGCTAAGTCCCCTCCAGGCTTTTCAGGAGGCTCTTTGCCACGGATAAGTTGTCTCCCTATTTGCTCCCGGATTATTGCTACCATAAGTGCGGCAATGCCCACGGCTGCTACTGTCCTGGCCGCTTGTTTATAAGCGTTCCAAGTATCTTCAGGATTGCTTTCACCGGATATTTTTAATCTATCCCTTGACATCTGGACTTCATCATTAACTGCCCTCCACATATTAGCTATCTTATTACGCTGACTACCCAGAAATGTTATTAGTCTCAATGCAGGACGTTCCCTTGAGTCAATGAATGTTCCTGAAGCTCCGATTGGCGGTCCTCCGGGCTGAGATAGCATTACTTCTTCCAACCAACCACGCTTAATATATTCCTGAAGAGCCTCTCCACTTAATCCTTTATCAGTAGCTTCAACCTTTAGAGCTTCATATAGTGCCGTCAGAGCTACCTTATCTCCATAGAATGTTAATCTCGATGCTTTCTCTCCTAGTGCCTTGGGATCTACTGATGGTATTCCCCCCGGCCCCAGACTCAATTCAGTTAGCATTCTACCACCATAGTACCGGTCATAAGCGGTAGGTATTGCATCGGTCAATTCTTTGGCATTCTTCTTGGGGTGCATTATGTATTTACCGTACCCCTTTAATACTGCTAAGTATGGATGATTTATAGTGAAATACAATGCTGATACCGGCTGGATAAGTGCCGTGGTGGCTCTCAATGGTAGTACTGCTCCGGCTACCTTGCGTTCTGCCAATGCTACCCCTCGCTCAATACCTTTAGTTCCAGAAGCAGCTCCCCCAGTTGCCGTATAATTCAGAGTCTTGAATAACTGGTCTAATCCATCAATGCCTATTCTCTGTGAGATCATCTTCATTACTCTGGGATTACCATAAATTGCCATAGAATCCCTAATAGGTTGGGCCATGTTTCTGAGTAATGCCTTGCTCCGAGCTATCTGGTCATACATATTGAAGATACTCTGGAGTTTCCCTGGCATCTTACCACCAGTTCTAGCCTGGTAATGACCTTCATTCTCTGCTCTATAAACAGAGTATTCATCACCCTTCGTCTTCTCTGCTAATCTAGGGATACTTAATCTGCGTTCTCTGGTACGGGGATATCGATTAGGTACTTCCGGGCCTGGCCGGCGGCCAGTAAGGTCAAAGATTATCTGGCTATCCTTTCCATACCCTGCATTCATTTCCACAGTCATCCATGTTGCTAGTTGCTTATCACTGTCAGAAGCGTGATACCACGCATACTGTAACTGTTCCGGGGTGAACTTCTTAGCATTAGAATCTGATGTTGGTATAGTTACTCCCTTATTAGCTTTATTAGCGTCAACAACTAATCCAACTTTGCCCAAGATACTGACCCAACTCTGAGGACCGACATTATCCTGGGTCATACCTAAGAATGCCAGAGCTTGACCCCTTGTTACCTTGATTGATTGTAATGGTCCAAGTTGTATGCTAGTAAGTTCCTTACTCCACTTCCTAAAAGATCCCTTCATCCCCGCTATTTTAAGAGCATCATCTAAGTTCTTATTAGCAGTATTTATATGACCAAGGTATCCATCGTGTGCCACTGCCAGATCAATATTAGTTTGGTGTAGGGGATTAGTCTCTCTACCACCACCTAAACGCATAGCAATCCGTACCCAGGTAGATACTCCATGCTTGAAGAAGTGCTTGGCTATCCCTAGTGGTCCTCTCTTGTGGGGGGCGAGGGTGACTTGATTCTTCTCCATTGCAGAGGTGACTTCCTGGATGGCGTTCTCTATTGTCCTGAGTCTCTTTAGACCTAAGAGTCTGCCCTTGAGCTTATCTTGTGCCTTTAGCCGATCAAAGTAATCACCGAGTTCGTTAAGTTCTTCTGTACCAAGATCCTTTAGCGGGACTCTGGTAAGGCGATTGAGTTCTTCAAACAGTTTATCCGGTAATAATCTTGCTCTCGCGGCGGCATCCGGGTCAGTATCCTCTAATCGGTCTAACCATTCCTGCCGTGTTTCTAATTTTTGGAGTGTCTTCTTCGTGGGAGCGGACTTCTGGTATCTACCCACCATTTCTGTTACCATCCCCCGGAAAGGCTCCTGCATAGTGGGGAGTCCTGAAGCTAATCCCTTTAGCTTGGTAGCTGTTGAAGCTACTGCGTTACTATGCTCTACCTTGTTTATGATACCCTCTATTGCCTTAATTCTAGCTGCATTTCTTTTATCAGTATATGCCCTTACCTGGGAGAGAGTAGCAAGTCTACCATAGGCTTTTTGTTTATCTATGGGTGGTAGATGGGAGCCAGAAACTAATGATCTTGCGGCAATTAAAGCCTCTTCTATCTTACCCTGTCGTTGCTTCCTGGCTGCTCCCAGTTTGGTCCTCATTATCCTGGCTTTATCAAGATTTGCCCTGAGTCTAGCTATGCGACTGAGCTGTACTTCAGGTGCATCAGGGGTTTTTGGGGGAGGTACTAGCTTCTCTTCCTGCTTCTGGGGTATGCCTTTCTTTGCGGTGTTTTGTAGCCACTCTGGCTCTTTGCGGATGCTGAATAGTTCTACCCCTTTCTCTGTTTCTCTTGTTTCTATTGCGGAGAATACATCATCAAATGCTTCTTCTACTGGGGGTAGTTCTTCTTCTAATAGGTATGGGTATCTACCGGAATCTCTAACAAACTCTGTTGCATCAACTACATTAGCAAGGTAATCATTCATATACCCCTGCCGTTGCATCTTGGCTATAATATAGTTCTCAAAAGACCGTGCTGCTCTTTCTATTACTTTACTCCAATAGCCTTTAGATTTACCACGGTCTATTAAGGATGATCTCTTGTGCATAGGTGAATCATTCAGTGCTTTAACGAGCTTAGTAAATGCTTCAGCTACTTTCGGTCTTACACCCTTAATTAACTTCCAGTTACCACCAGCCATCCACGGCTTATCTTTTATCTGGTCATATCTAGTTTCTGACATACGCTGACCATCAGGCGACTCATAATAGTTTTCAGGTCCAAAAGTTATAAAGTTAGCATCACTCCCAATACCTCGAGTACCACGGGCTTTCTGGAAGTAATTATCTACGGCATGGAACCACTCATGGGCTAGAGATCCAGCACCACGAGTTTTAGTAAGATTTATAACTACCTTATCTGGCTCATAGTGTGCAGAAGCCCATCCACTACCCCTCGATCCCAGACCTAATCCAAGTTGACCATTAAGAGATATAGCCTTAGATGGTATTCCTAAAATATCAGCCAGGTCCATCAGAGCGTCATAAGAGGCATTAAGCATTCCTTGTCGTTCTTTCAAGTTCTTTCCCTGTGATACCCAATTACCGAACTCCACTCCCCTAAATCCGAAGTTCTCAAGAAACATTTCAGGGGTAGCATCTTTACCAACTCTATGATCTTTACCTGTTCGGGGTCTGTTCTCACTTCTGCGAACATCTACCTCTTTTACGTTATCAGTTTCCTTGACATCTTCCCATGCTTGAACAAGATCCTCTTGGTGTTCATTACGATAATCAAGTGCATCCTTTGAGTTATCAAAAGTCTTGAGTTTACGATAGAGAGAATCACCTTTCTTATTGATAAAATATCCACCACGCTCACTACCCCGCACCTCAAACTTCATAGATGATTTTACTTTCTTAACACTCAGTTTCTCTATAACTTTTACTGCAAGATCATCTAAGTTATCACCTTTAACAAAGCGTTTATCTACCTGGGCAACTGAATATGGAGATGACTTCTTATCTGATCCGATATAACTGTACGATGTTGGGTAATCCTTTACCTTGCCTATCCTTCCCCACTCAGCACGATCTATCTTCCTAAGTAAGTTTATCTTATTGGCAAATGCTTTGAGTTCCGGTCCTGACTCACTAATCTTTTTAAGGGTACTTTCAAAGCCATTCTCATTAGCATACTGCATAAGACTACGGACAAGTTTAACGCTCTCTACCCACCTCTGTACCTTATATCTTTGCCGGGGCTTAGATGGTACTTCTGATCTCAATGAGTGAGCCAGGGCAGCCATATTAGGATCTTCAATATCATCTACTTCTTTCTTGGGCCATATCTTTGATAGTGGTTGACCAGCAAGGTCTTTATCAGATATTGTTTTATCAACTGAATTAACTCTATCCTTTTTAGCTCCACCAAGTTTCTCCCCGAAGTCCTGTAATCCAGTAGCCGGGATAGGAGCTTTCTTCTTTTGGGGTATTCCCTTAGGCTTCTTCTTTGGCTTTAATGGTATCCCTTTCTTCTTTTTAGGTGCTGGTATCTTTGATCCTTCCGGGGTCAGTTCAGATACTTTTGCCGCTTCGCCCTTATTAAGCAGATCAGCTATATACTTTGCTTTTGCCTCTTCCTTCCCCTGCCATCCAGGAAGTCCACCTTGAGCAGAGATTAAGTGACCTAATTCTTCGTTGAGGTCTGCTTTTTCCGCACCGTGATAGAGCGTAATATACGCCCCTGCTGGTCCACTTCCTTCAGTACCATGCTGGTGGGAAGCTGCGATGATAAACCTTGTGCCGTTTGCTTTTGCATTGTCTATATCCTCCTGGGTTATACCCTCATAGTTGCTTAGTAATTGTATGTCATCTTCATTATTAGGATCGAGATACTTTACCTCGTCCTTGAACTCCACTCCTCTAATAACTCCACCTAACTCCTGTGCTTTAGCTATAGCACCCTCAACATCAGCTACAGATACACGGTGTTGCTCAGTGGGCTTGCCCTTAACAGCACTCTGCGGTATGCCTGAAGGAGCTTTGCGCCGCAATAATTCAGCCTCAATAGCTTGCTTCCGCATTAGATTTATTCCATCTTCAGGCCATGAAGGAACCTTCCCAATTTTTACTAATTCAGCATTTAATTTTTCGGTAGAAGCAGTTTTGGCTTGGTCGTCATATACTTTCTGGCGATGGTCTAACGTACGCTGATAGCCCGGTGAGCGCGGTATGCCTTTGGGGGCGGGGGGCTTCTGCTGTGGGATGCCCTGCTGTAGCTCTGGGTAGTCTGCTAATACTTCTTTTGGCACTGGTTTGCCGTCTTTGAGTGCTTTTTTGACCCAATCTTGGTGATAGCCATAATCCATTGCCCTGTCTACAGGGTAAATACCCTCTTTGCGCGTTAATGTCATGTGAGTTGGTTTGCCATCTCGCCCGATGAACGTCACATTGTCTTTATCCATGCCGGGGACGGGGGAAGCTGTATGTGTTGCACGAAACTCCCCCTTGGTCATCTCCCACGGCTCTTTGCCCTGCTGTACCCCCTGCTCTGTGTGGGCTTGCTGAAATACCTTTTTTAGTTGCTCATGTGTTTTGACAACATTGGGATTTAATACTCGAATTTCATCCATCCCCTTATAAACCGCCCCTCTCGCCTCCCTCATATCCAAAACATCATATCCATTATCTTTCGCCCAAGTAACTGCTCGATGTTCGACATTCTTAATCACGCCAAGATTGGTTTCATCTGCATACCCCATCTCATCAAGTGCTTCTTTAATGGTGATAGTTTTCGCATTTGGGTTTATATAAACAGGTACTTCAGTGTCTCCAAAGATCTCATTTGATTCTGTTCTTTTTGTGGCTAAAGAAATGCCTTCAGTTATAAATGCTTCACTTTTTTCGGCAGCTCGTAAGCCTTCTTTTTTAATGCTTTCTACATTCTCTTTTTTCGTAAAGTGGAGCAATGGCTTTCCCTGTGATTTAACGAAGCTCTCAGCATCAGGGTACTTCAGGGCTTCTTGCTCAAGGGGGGCTAACCTCCGTAACCCCTCCGTGATGTACAATTTATTACCAGCCTTCTCAAATTCTCGCAGGGCTTTAACTATGGGGAATTGCTCCCAATCCTTTGATATATCTTTATCTGGCATGGGAGCCTCTTCGGTAGACAACCCCTTATCAGCTAAAAATGCTTTGAGTTTTGGATTATATTCCCTCCCCTCGTATTTTTCTCCCGACACTTTCGCGTCTTTTCCCGTAAGTATAACCGTAGGGTCTGTCTTAACTCCCTGTGTTTGGGTAGGGGTAACGCCACTTAACGCCGTGGCGGGCGGCTGTGGCGCCTGTATGGGGATTCCTGGGGCTTGGGGGGCTACAACAGGTGCTACTGGTGGTTTAGTGAGGGCAAGCTCGCCTGACCCTATTAACTTGGCGGCTTCCTGTACTCTATTAGCAACTTCTCCGGGAGGGGGTGTTTTAACTCCAAGAACATACTCATCCATCAGGATCTTCTTGAACTCGGTCATGTGTTCTTCACCAAGTACTTTCCTGAACTTAGCCGTTACACCACTTGCCGCCGCGCGATTTGTAGCTTCTTTTAATGATATATCCCCCATCCTGAACTTTGTTTCAAGTCTATCGGCAAATTGCTGTTGTATCTGCTGCTCATCTATCTTCCCGGCTCTCTGTATCTTCCACCACTTATTAATATCCTTTAACCCAGATAGTCCAATTTTACCCATCTGATACGCTATAAATCCTGTCATAGCTGTATCCATCGGAGTTCCAAGGGGGGTACTAAAGGTATCAGACGCTATACGATCCATATCTACATCCCAATCAGGCCATTCCTTCTCCCCTCCAGACTCTAATATATCCTTGAAATACTTGCCGGTCATCTTGAGCCATTCTGACCCTATTTCTAAACGGTTCTGCCCCGGCCTTGCGCGGTTTACATCAGGCTTAGTCAAATACTCTTTGGGATTATCATATAGCCACTTCCCATAATCAATCGCACTCTGAGCCTCTACTTTAGGGTTTATTCCAAAGGTATTACTAAAGGCTTGATTGGCAATGCCAGCACCAATACCGACCATATCACCTAATCCTGGTGTGGGTAATCCTGCCATCTTGGGCAGTTCAGGAGCTTTCTGTGGGATACCAGGGGGCAAGTAGTCCCTCCCCTGCCCTAACTGGCTTGCTCTGTCTAGCTGGGAGGGGAACTGGGCTTTAGGGGTCAGGGGGATGCCTTGGGGACCATTACTACCAGAATCACTCATACGAGACATAAACGGATCTCCGGTGGTCATGGGCCTTCGCTCTGAAGGAATATGTGCCGGGAATACAGAATCAGTTATCTTTCCTAGAGCTGATTGCTCCGGCTCCAGAGATCCGAAGAATTGTTCATCTGTGAGTGTTTCTGCCTGAACACCAAAAAATTCCTCGTCTGTAAGTATATTATTCATAGTCTAAAGTGCCGCCCAACCTTGAGCAGTCCATCGCATTTTTAGCCCCTTACCATTATTATATACTTGCCCAATAACTCTATCTTGTGGGTTTAGAGGCGCAGTGGGTGGTGGCTTATTAAATTTGTTAGTAGTAGTAACTCCATCCTCTACATATTTAACTGTAGTATCTAGATTTCCCATTCCATCATCAACCGTTTTCATGCCACGGACTAAGCCACTACTATCAGTTTCATCCCATGATTTTGTTTGCACCGTTCCTGGTGGGTTGTAGAGTTGCTCATCGTTCATTACTGCTTGATTGTGTATATTTGTAGCAATATCGGATGGGGTTGTAGTTTGCCCCGGCCATTGTGGAGTTTTGGGTGCATTATTCCTTGCAGTCCAAGCATCAACAGCGGCTCCTTGTGAAGAATATCCAGCACCTGGAAATACTACAGACGCATCTGAATTAGGACTAAAAGGAACGGCAGCATTAGGATCAGACGGAAGAACGGCATCTTCAGAATCAGATCCCATCCCCGCTGCTAACCTACCAACAGACATTAACGAACTTGTTGCCTGTCCCATATTTGTTGGAGTTCCTGTCATCATATTTCCAGCTAATCCACCTACCGTACTGCCTATCCCAGCGCCGGTCATCATAGGGCCAAGAGCAAGGGCAGATGCCCCACCAGTTAATGGGACTAATCCCGCACCAAGGGCCATACCTCCGAGCTGTACTAAAGAATTGGTAAACGCGGCTTTCTTCTTCTTGCGCTCTTCGGCGATCTGGTATTCCTGAAGTTGCCTTTGGCGCAACTGGCTTAATATGCTACCATAAGGTATGTTAGCTTTCACGACCATGTTATTCTTCTCCTTTATCTGATAGATATTTATTGTCCCAATCAACGTGACGATACTTTTTTGTCATCAATTTCATGTGTTCCCATCCACCACATATATACGCTGCTTGAAAGAAAATTTCGTGGTAGTAACTCTTGAACACATCGGCAGCGATCTGTTTTTTCTTGTCGTCAGTAGCCATCCATATATCAGCGTCTACCCAACATCTCATGGCGTTAATGAACATAGGGACTAATGAAGCACCGTTTATCTTTGCCCACGGATTTATTAAGCATTGAGCAATTAAACTCCCCATGACTTGAGCTAACTGATCTTGTGTGACAGGCTTATCTTTATCCACTATATCATCAATCGTATGGGCAAATTCCCGGAGAATATAAAGAAAAGAAGAAGCATACTTATTGCCTTTAACACACTCATTAAGAAAATCATTGCTATCCATCAGCATCCACCTCCACCACATCCCCCACTGCCACTACTGGGAAGTTGCTGGCTCGCCGCATCCAGGTAAGGAGCCATAAAACTGTTCTGAGCGTTCATCATATTCCAAGCGTTTCCCTGTTCGTAAATTGTACCTGACGCCTGAAGCCCCTGCCCGGCGGCACTCGATAACGCCCCGGCGCTCGTCTGCATTGTGTTAGCTCCCATGCCTAATCTTGTGTACTGATCGTTCTGGTGGGTAAGCCAGTCCTGATATGAAGTTCCGATATTCGCCCTTTCGGTAGCTTCGCCCTGCTGCATGAGACTTTGCATCTGTGACCCTGCTTGACTCATTGCACCGGATCTGGCTTGCTCTACGCCCATTAACTGACCGGCAAAGGTATTGTCTGCCTGTGCGCCTGCTAAAGCACGATTGATAGCGTAACTCTGCCCAGCTCCCATGCTCATTTCTGCGCCGGGGGTACTCCCTGACATTCCCATAGCATTTAGTTTTTCTTGCATTGGGTTTACTACAGTTTCCATGTAGTTTGCATCCATCTGGGGTAAAAGCTCATCTTTAGTATTCTGATACTGGTCTGCAAATCCCTGATATCGGTCATTGATACCACCACCAAACATCTCACCGCCTAACTGCCCCATCATAGCCTGTCTCTGCCACGGGTCTTCTACTGTTAGCTGTCCGGTATAGGGGTCCATCTCACCCTGTTCCAGCTCGTTAATCCTCCGGAGGTGTTCCGGCATGAACTGCTTCATTGCTTCGTAACCGGGCTGAGATTCTACATATTTCTGGATGTCGCTCCAGAAGGAGCTGTTGAGTCCTTCTAGGTCTGTCTTTTCGCTTTTTTCTCGCCCAAGACGGTACATATCTTCATATATAATATAATCACCATCGGTTGCTGAGGGGTACAACTTCATAAATTCGTCTTCGGGGTGTTTCTTTCCCTGATTTCTCCACCCCCAATTAGCTCCAAGATCATCCTTGAATTGATACATATAATCAGACATCTTATTCCAAGGGTATCCAGCTCCTTCAGGGACAGCTGGAGCTTGTGAAGCGGGTTTTGGTTCCCATTCACCAGTCTCAGGATTTTGCCATACTATCACTCCATCTTCATTTACAATACCCCGGGCGATACACCTTCTTGTACTTCCAGGAGATAGGTATGCCCCAAAGTTATATTGATCATGTCTGGTAGGTTCTAATTCGTTGAACATAATGTTATCTCCTTTATTCTATTGTGATATCGTCCAGATACAGTCGCACAACGGCATCATTTACGGAGGTTACTGCAAACTTGATATACTCCGGCTGCTTATCAGCCATTGTCCAAGTGTAACTCCATTCTTGCCATGCTCCGGTAAATGCCTTTGATGTTAATTCGTTCCAGGTAGTTGTATTTACAGAGTCATATATGTGTAGAGTGGGGGATCCGTAATGGGCATAAATCCACATACTAAGCGTTACCGTACCCGAAGAGGTGTTGATCCCTCGGTACAGTGAAGCTCCATCGTAATATACAGCAGAGGAATATGTCCCGGTGTGTGCATACCTACTGCTAGTTGTGGTATTGCCACTTATCACCCAAGGTCCACTCCAATCCCCATCACCACCTGAGAAGCTATCGCTTTCAAATCCTTCAAAGGCATATACATCAGAGGGGCTGCCAGAACCAGTAATTGGCCCATAATCCCAGTGGCCTACTTCATACCACTTATCGCCCATTCTCAAGAACTTATATAGCTCATCCTCACTTGAGGTAGTGGCGGTAGTGAAGTTGATATTGCCTGTGGTAGCTGCCCAAGTTGTGTCAGTATCATTTACCCAGAGATAGAACTCATGCCCTGACTCAGCACCATCAAAGTTACTGATTGTTCCAGGATTCGCGGCTGTATTAGCAGTATAAAATCTAGTTCCATCTCTTACGAATGGAGTTGCATCACCAGCGTCAAAGGCTACCCATTGCTGAACTAAGCCCCTGTCTAATGTAAGTGATCCTCTTACTCTCATAGGTCCATTTACATCTAAGGTAGCAGTAGGTATTTCTCCACCTACAGACATCCACAGAGTATCTTTATCAATGAATATTATCCGTTCACGGTCGGAGGTGGTGGTATTGTAATTGATGGAGAATGAACCGCTCAAGTTATTCCAGTACGGCATACACATTACTTCCCATTGAGGGGATGAAACGCCAGAGGCATTGTTATATGGAATTACAATTTCATTAGCTTTAGGGAATACATCTGAATAATCAAAACTATTGGTGTTTATATTGAAGCTCGTTATTGTACTCCCGGCAATATCACCATCACTTCCACCGAGAATAGTATTGTTTAATATCTCTTCCGTGTGGACGGCGTAATCTCTTAGCTCTTCATTTCCTATTGCATTAGGGGCTATGTCTACCTGTCCTATAGGTGATCTGAAACAATGCTCGTTCTGAGCGTCAACGATAGCCGCGAAGTCCAGGTTCAATAGGTCATAGATACTGGTTTCGTCTGCGGTATATGGATATGAAATGAGCGTAAGGCAGTCTGTCTGTACCGGAGTAGGGCTTGCTATAGGTGTCGGGGTAGGTGACTTTGCTCCAGTGGCACTTTTAGCTATGGTGCAGAGGGTTGCATCGTAGTAGGTGCTTCCGTCATCTGATACATAAAGGATATCTGTGGAATACACATTAGGCATAAATACAAATAGTGTAGCTCCCCCAGAAGTTATCTGCAAAGAATCCCCATCGTGTACCTCTACCTGAGTCCCACTGATTTTCAGGGCTACTGCTCCGTAATTTGAATCATCGCCATCTATCCATCCGTTGTTGGTGTCGTAAATCGTACCGAAAGAGGTATCGTCAGAAACCCTCACAATATTGTACTGCATCGCAAAGCCTGTGCTTGCTCTGGTGGTAGTTATGGCCGCAGTAGTGATATCCCACGCATAATAAGGGTCTGCTCCAGTACAGAATGGTGTAGGGGTAGCACTTACCGCAGGGGTCAGAGTAGTCTGCGGAGAAGCTGTTGGGGCTATTGTGGGGGTTACGCTTGGGGTAGTAGTTGGGGTTACCGTAGGAGTTACAGTAGGCGTTGGGGTTGCCGGGGTTAAGGTGGGGCTTGCGTCAATTTGATACTGGGTATAAAGCTCTTTAGTTCCTGCGTCCGTAATATCAAATATATCTATTCCTGCTGATTCTGCCAATGTATGAAGAGATGAATTTCCGTACCTCACCGAAGAAGCCAAAGCTGTATTATCAAAGAACCGGACATAGGCATAATATCCAAGGTTGCCCGAAGTGTATTGGCAAAGATCAAGAAATTGACCAGTGTTAGCAGGTCCGACACCAGAACCAATAGAAGAGTACTCCCAGAGTACGTCGTCTCCAGTAGGCAATCCAGTAGTGGCATTGGGGTCATCAATCGTAGCATCAACAGAATATATAAGCTGTACCACATCACCATCAACCAGAGTATCTCTACTCCAATCTGTAATAGTAATATAAGTTCCTACATCAGTCTGATTTCCATAGATTAGATTTACAGTGTCAGCCTGAGCAAACAAGCAGAAGTACAGCAGTCCGATTATCACTATGGGTATTGTTGTTATCCATTTCTTCATGTTATATCTCCTCAGTAGCGACTTTTCGGAGTTCGTCCGTGTCACCGATTATGAGTGTTTTATCTGTACGGTTATATGCGAATAACGCCCTCTCAGGCGGTGTAGTTGGATTGCTGTCTATTATCTTGATCTCGTCTATTCTCCGGTCGATCTCATGCAGAATATCTACAAGGACTTTATTCTTTACTGGATCATCAAGTATGAGGGCAGGGATTATCATGGTAGTTCCCTCGCAATTAGAGTTAATGAAAGGCACGGAATATCAGGGCCATTGTGGTAGGCATCATTCCCATCATCATCGGTGTACTTATTGCTTAATCTTATCTTTAGTTTCTCCCCTACTAATCTAATGGGTATCTTGCTCAGTGCTTGGGCTTCCGGGGACAGTCCTGCATCGTTTGGACCACCAGGATCAAAGGCTTTTATCTCTACTTTGTTATTTGTAGTAAAGTGTCCTGATAGTGGCGTGTCAGTAGAGATACCTAATCCTGTTTTGATTGGGTCGTAGTATTTGAGACTTAGGACGGTTCCTTCGTCGTTAGTGACTTCAATTATCCCTGCTATATCGCTTGTTCCGGGGGATGGATTGGGGAATCCGGTAGAATCTACTACATTTAAATCGCCATAGATTGTTTGTCCTGTCGCATAGGTAATATGACCTAAACTCGCATCGTCAAAGGACTCATCCAGAGTAAAACTACTCTCTATCGCATCAGCTTGGTTACGACACCAGAACTCCACCATTACCTTATTTGTGCCTTGAAAAGGTCGTTTAAGAATTGCCCAGAGCCACTTCAATTTGTTCGTGTCACTACCCTTCCACGGAAACTCAATGTGCCACTGCATGAACTCATCTTTATCAAACTGCGTGTTGCGGTCAGCAAGGTAGATGTAACCATCGTTATCGGTAACTATAATCATTCTCTCCCCGGAATACGCTACTTCTACTGCACCCTGCCAGCCTTGATTTAAGCACCACCACGCGTCCTTGGTGAGGTCGTAGACATCTGACTTAGGGTCTTCCCACGGATTGCTTATAGTCGCTCTATGGGTCGGATAAGACCATATAACCACGTTTCTCTTTTTGTAGTAGACTCCGTGAATAAGAAACAATGAATCCAGAGGACAGGCATCAATTCCATCCTTGATTCTATTTGCCTGTCTTTCGTCATTACTCAGGTTGATCTTGCGAACTTGTCCCCCGGAAAGTAGCCAATAGCAATTTAGTCCTCTCCACATAAACCCAACTCCGGGTATTTCAACGATACTTCCTGATGCAACACAATCACACTCTGCATCAATCAACTGGGGCAGGACAAAAATAGGGTAACTACCAGTTAATTGAACTTGCCAAAGACCTCTATCCCCCCATACAAAGGCGTAACCACGAGTAAAAGACCTCATAGCCACTAACTTACTGGCTAAAGGGTTGTCACGGAACTCAAGCCATTGGCCGGCGGGAATCTCTAATTCATCAATATCACCGTAAAAGGCATAAAGCGGGAAGTTCATGTCAGTATTCGTGTCTTTAGCATTTAGGCCCCACAACCTGCCTCCCCACGCTTCCACTTGAGAGAACCTCATTCCATGTGTGTAGATAGGTTCTGGGTCACGATCTATGTTACCGTCCCAGCTCCAGGCAGGGTCTTTAAGGTAATTACTTCCTATTAAGTACCTATTGCGTGAGAACATCGTAAAGTGAGTAGGGTTACGAGGGTCTTGGTTTAATGCCAGTGCTACACTCGCAAGCTGATCTGTTAGTTCTGCTACCTCATGATATGCAGTTCTCCATTGGCTGAAAAGCGGAGTCAATGCTTCTATGGTTTTTGCATCTGCTTCGGGGAAATATTCAGCTACTATTTTCTTCAGGTTCAACGGTGGATATATTTTTAGTTGTTCCCAGAGTGCATCGGGGATTTCCGGGTCGTAGACTGCTGGTAAGGCATCAGTGATTCTATCCAATTCCGTGTTTGCCGTATCTAAAGCAGCCTGAATAGCCACCTGATCACCAATAGATAGGGTATATACAGTCCCACTCTCTATAACGTGTAGAGTGCCTTTGCCCTTAACTACTAAAGTCTTATGCCCATCAGGGAATATAGTGTGATACAGACCATTAGAACCGTTTATTGACTGCTTAGTGTACTTTGTACGACCCTTCCAGACTGAAAAGCCTGTCGGTTCACCTATGACATTGCAGGCTTCTGTGACTTCACCAGACAGTAAATTACCGTCTTGGTTCACGCCCTTGAGTACATCTATTGTTATTTTAGATTCTCCAGCCATTAATAAGATCTCCTACCGTAATCAGTCCTTGATCTGCGTCCTCTCCACGGATTTGGTCCGGTTTGTGGTCTTATACTGAACTGCTCCGGGTAACGCGCTATGTCCTTGTAAATCAGTTTGTTCATTAGTAATTGATAGGTACTCATATATCCTGACGCTTGAGTAGTATCTCCCTGCGACTGACACATCAACGCCGCCGCTAGATACTCAATGGCTTTCGTAAAATCATAGGGGAATGAAGGATACTGGCTATCCAATGTCAATTCAGTGACCTGTGAATACTGCTCTAAATACAAAGTGCTACCATTTACTGATATGTGCTGTGTTGAAGGACTTACCCCAAGGTAGATACGGGACTTATAGTTAGCTCCTTCATCTTTAAGCATATATACCGTAGGATCCCCCGCAGAGCGACCATCGTAATACTGGAGATAGTCTTCATCGGTACACGGCATAAGTATTACTGGAGTGTCATCTGTTCCCTTGTAATACACTCTCTGGATCGAGTACATTCCGTCAGGGGTGTCATATCCAGCGGTACTCGCTACCATAGTAATGGTCTGCTCTAACGCCCCCAGGAAGCTCCAATCACGCTCTGCCTGTATGTACTCCTGTGCGTCATTTATGCTTTCTCCCGCGCGAGTTACTCCATCATCACTTACGTTATCGCATAACCGGCTTACACGCGCCTTGATCTCTCCATAGTTTCGTCTCATTGGTTCTCCTTACCAGTAATTTAATAAACTTCCGTAGGTTCTAAATCTATCCTCTGCCGGTGTTGGGGTTGCAGTCGGTGTAACCGATGGAGTTGGAGTTATACTCGGTGTGGGAGTCGGTGTTGTAGCAGGCGTAGGAGTTGGTGGATATTGGAATGTCAGTAATGTCCTTGTCGCTCGCCGCTGGAATGGTGTGTCATATCCATCGAACTTCATCATCCACCATCCGCCCGTATCTGATATATCGTGAAAATAATAATACGTTGCTTCAGGAGTAGGACATTCCCACATCTGGCTTCCACCTGCATACACCCACCAGAGATATGCTGTAGTACTTGCTGTCAAATCCCTGAACCTAATATCCGCAGGAGTTATAGTCGGTATGGGCGAAGCAGTCGGAATAGGGGATGAGGTCGGTATTGGTGTCGGGATAAGGCTCGCTGTTGGGATAGGACTTGCAGTAGGCACAGGCGAAGGAGTCAACGCACTGGTCGGTGTAGGCTGGGGTGTAGGAGTTAGAGCGGAAGTTGGAGTCGGGATCGGAGTTGGCGTTGTCGGGGTACGGGTCGGTGTAGGAAAATACGGCGTCGGAGGAGGGCTGTCTACTGGGAATGGTGTCGGCACCCCCACCGAGTGAGGCCCGATATCCGGACCGGTAAATGTCAGTCCGTCAACATCCGTTATCGCTATCCAGCCTACCCCGTCTGTTCCGCCACCGAAACATGGAGAATTACTGAAGATTGTCCCAGTGGTTACATTAACTATCAGAGGATCAACGGTAGATAGATTATTGAAATCACTCGCCCCACCCCAGAGGTTATCGGTATCGTGAGTCCAACTTAGGTTGTTACGCATTACAAATGCCGTGGAATCACACCCAAAAGTAGGATAGTCGCAGACGAATATGTTGTTTGAGATGATATGATCTTCTGTTGCAGCGTTAGCAATCCACAAAAGACCAGTTCCAGCAACTATATAATTATTCCTAATAGGGCCACATGATTTGTCTCTAAAATAAGGGTAGATAGCAATTAGTTGATTTGTGAATATATTAGAGTCAAAAGTAGGCCCATCACCACCGAAAGTAATACCATAGTCATTCGTTCCAGACCCAGTAAATGAGTTCCTATTAATCTCACCCGTTAGAGTGCTATCTGAAGCAATATGCCTGTTTGCATTGATCGTAGTGAAACTGTTATCAGTTATGCTTACTCCGGTAGCAACTCCCCTTACACTTATTTGACGGTAGGCTGAGTTACCATAAGTAGATGTGAAACTATTCCCCTCCAGAGTCCAGTTAGTAGAGTTATATATGTAGGCAATCGTTGCTTTGTGAACAGAATACCCACCATATCT
>Ga0208771_1000879_pt1 | contig 16911 bp, 12 predicted proteins | sample AntAceMetag02UKX_FD_184775 | JGI IMG/M metagenome (GOLD analysis project Ga0208771, IMG submission 184775) | Saline lake microbial communities from Ace Lake, Antarctica - Antarctic Ace Lake Metagenome 02UKX (SPAdes) (version 2) | ecosystem: Environmental > Aquatic > Non-marine Saline and...
TAAACGGATCTGGTGGATCCATCATACCAAGCTATTCTCTGCACTGGAGGCAAAGATCATTGATATCCTCAACGCCAATGTCTGCCTCCCCTCTGTCATTCCCGTGGAAACAGGAATCCATATAATCTCCCAGCTCCGTTGCTGGACTGACATCCACAACATCAAGTTCAGATTCATCAAATTCTCTAAAATATCTCTTGCAGATTTTCATTAAGTAGCCTATTCCCGGAATTCCCCTGCAGGAAAGCCTTTATACATAGAATCAAACAAGTCACGCACCTTAGCTGGATTCCAGACAAATGGCCGCTGAATATCGGGAAGGCCAATGATGCCCATGTCAATATTGTCAATAAGCGCTGATAGAGACCATCCAACTTCTTTAAATAACGTGGTTTTCATTTAATGAATACCTCCTGCGTTCATATTAAGCCCCTTGCCTCAAAAGCCATATTTCTGACGTCGCAATTCAAAGGCTTTTTTCCCACCTTCCATGACTTTTTGTATCGCTTCACGGGTTTGCGGTATGTCAATCGCACCTTCGCTTGCAATGTACCCCTTTGTCCGGTCATCTTCTTTCAGATAATTACAATGGATGATCAATTCAGCATCTCCATTCACCACGATATTCGCATTATGGCTTGAAAAGATTATTTGACGTCTCTCTTTTGCAATCCACAATTCTTCGGCAATTTGCTGTATTGTTGCATTATCGAGGTCATCTTCCGGTTGATCAATGATCAAAGGACCTGTGGTTTCCTTGAGAAGAACTTTGATTAGGGCCGTAGCTTGCTGTCCTGCAGAGGCATTCTCGAATTTGATGCGTTCTCCATTGGAAGGTTTAAAATAAAAAACAGGTTTATCTTCCAGACTTGTCAACGCTACATCCAGCCATCGCCGTGCTGGTTTTAAACGATCTACAATGTTCCTTCGCATCGTCGGCGTCAGTGGCCAACAAGAAATATCTGGAATGTTTTCATCTGGAGGTAAGTCTTCTTTGTTCATTTCCGCCAGCGGACGGAGTGCCTTCATTAAACTCATCCAAGCCTTGGCAGGTTCATTCTGCACAAGAAAAGACTGAAGAGCGTCCCAGTTGGTATCTCGTATATTGCACCCTCTTAGAATGTCTTTCAATAACGATAATGCTTTCTCGCAATCGGCACCTCTCTGCAGTTCAGTTTCAATCTCACCTCCAGATTTTACCGTCAGAGTCTGGCACGCTTGCTCTACGATGTCACCTCTTTCACGATGTGTGGATACCCATGAATGCCAACTATCCTCAAATTCCTCCATAACCGACGGCAAATCTGACACCTCCTTTTCCAACTCACTGACTTGTTTTTGCAGCTCGGCTTCTTGGGTCCGCAATTGCTCGATAAGTTCAAGTTTCTGTTTGTGCTCTTTGGCTTCTTCGGCAGCATCTTTGTAAAGCTTTTCATGCGCAGCTTGATTATCCTGCCAATTATCAATGTGTACCAAAATGTTTTCCCATTCTTTCTCAAGATAAATTTTATGATCAGCAAGCGCACTCCGAATATCATTCAATGTAACGGTTAACTTGGCATGGGTTAATTTAATCTCCTTTATCTGTGAGCTTTTTTCGTCTATGGCAAGAGGGCGTGGAAGACTTAAGAGTTTTTCTGTTGCTGTTTCAATGCAGTCTTTGGCCGATTCGTAATCCTCTTTGATTAAATCAATTGATTGTTTCTCGCGAAGTCTTAATGGATGTTCACTGAGAGCCTTTTGCAGTATTTTTGATAGTTGTGGTAAGGTTTTTTCCGCTGTCTCCGCCTGCTCCTTAATGGAACGGGCTTGTGTGTTCAACATCGCCAGGATCCGATTCTTATCATTCAGAACTGATAATCGTTCATATAACTGTATCAGTTCATTCCGTTTTTCAGAAATATGTTCATTACATTTCGTTAATGCTTCTTGGATTGGTTGCTCAATGAATCTTCGTAACTCTTTCTCGCGAGTGCCTACTGTGGATAGCTGCTTTTGACTGTACGCCTGTAAAGGCAAAATCGTTTTGATCTCCTCAGGTGTTGTTTCCAGAAATTCTCCATCCCCCACTTGGAGTTCAGGCTTTTGTGTGCCGTGACGAAATGACAGGATATGAGGAACATCGTTTTTTACCCACTCCACGGTGACTGAACCATTTCTTTGTTTGAGTGTCTGGATGATCCTCTTGCGTTTATCCTTGATTTCGTCATTTTCAATTTCCTCATCTGCATTGTCGGGGGGCTGGTCCTGCATAGCGTATCTTATATATTCCAAAATAGTTGTTTTCCCAGTGCCTCTCCCTCCAATGAGGGCGTTAAATTGGTTGTTGAGTTTTAAATCAATCGGGCCGAGGAAAAGGCTATCCGATACCTGAATCCTTCGAATATACAAAGATGGCAAGTGTGGTTCCGATTGGTAGATGCGTGATTTTCTTGCAAGACATGCTTGTCGAAGGGATTCCGTTGTCGGTGTCGCCATTTTCACCCAACTCGTCCTCTGTCCAAGAGTGCTTAAATCTTCACGACGTGAGTCAGAGGTCTGGAATATACCCAATGCTTTATAACCCCATTCCTTTGCTTCTCCCTCAAGAATATTTTTCTTAGTTTGCTCATCCCAATCACATTCGATGTACCCTCCAACACATGGCATCGATGCGTATTTTGCGTTAAAACCTTGCTCTCTGAGTAAAGACTTATATCCGGTTCCGCTCTTGTTGGATACATTTGGAAGAATGATGAATTTCCCTTTCAGTACCGGGTTATTACTTAGTCTTTCGTCAAGTTGTTCCAGGCTATCGAAAGTTAACGGTTGCACATCAGGGCCGGTTGCCTGATCGTCTGGATGAGGAGAAATGCCACACACTGCCAATAGAGTTTTTTGAATAGTCAAATCTGCATCAGCATCTAAAAGAACAATAACCTGGCATGGCACGGTCAATGCCAGTTCAACGCCTGGAAAAATGATTGGATCCTGAAGCAACGGCTTTGGCGAGTAAGACGAAACTTTATCTTCCTGCGCCACATATTGAAAATACTTGATAAAACAAACATCATGATGATCGGTTATCGCAACAGCATGTATAGACTTGCTTCGGCATTCCTTTACTAATTTTCGTGCAAATTCCAATCGATCATCTTCAGTGAGAGGCCGTGATCCATTCCAGTTATTGTCACGCGGCGAATGTATCTGAAAATCAGTCCGATAAAAGTGCGCACCTTTATCCATGTAGTTCTCCTTTTAACAATCATATTGAGCAAAGCGACCAACTCAAATTATGGCCGCGCCTTCATGGCCATCACATTGTAAATCGCAGGAAGCGTTGAGTTCCCGGAAGGATCGCAGAAGTCAAGTTGCTGACCTATTTGGCTTTCCCAAGCCGTGATTTCATCGGCCATTAAAGCGGTGATATCGCCGTAATCAACTGTTCTAAAAAGTTTTTTCCATTGAACATTATCCACAGGTAACGCAACTTCCGGAAGGGTGGCGAACAATACTTTACTTGCGGCGACGAGGCCGTATGATGAATCGCTCATGCATACAAACAGCAGCTTTTTAAACATCATCCAAAGATCCGATATAGCTGTACTTCTCGCGGTAGGAGAAATATCCACAAGCGTTCTGAGCCGATTGCCGGTTCCCTGTTGGGAAATGAAACGGCTAAGCCGAATGGCGTCTTTGCCGGCATGATTCCAACAGGTGGCAATTTGACCGTTTGGATCTTGAACCGTGCCACGCAGATATTTGACACCTTTGAATAGTCCGTTACGGGTCATTTTGAAATTTGCCATAAGCTGAGCCACATTTTTGAAAAAGATGTCCCGTGTCAGGCCGTTTTGGGATCTTCTGATAACATCTTTAACCGTGGTTGTGTAACTGACACCAAAACAAGCAACATCGTTTGTGATATCAATTGGAGAAAGCGGGTTCCCGAGTTGATCGAACAGAATCTTCACAACATCACCTCTCGCCATGCCGATACAAGACATCTTGGGGTTTATGAGCCAGATAATCTTTGATCAAACTTTGTGCAGTGCTATAGCTGTTTGTCATATCTTCGAGCTGGTTTCTGTATGATTTCCAAGGATCCTTGATAATGTCTTGATCAATATCTCTAACAATGCTCGAATAAAATTGATCCATCAAAGAGTCATTCAGCTTTAGATGTCCGTAAATTATATGGATGTTGTCCCGAAATATTGGCTTAAGGCATTCAATTATTTCTGGAAAGAAGGAGTCATATACGGTAGTTGCGGCATGAACGCTTTCAGCTCGTAAAATTTGTTTATTATTCAGGGCCTTCATAATTTGGCTAAGGTTATCTTTCTTCTGAGTGATAAGATGATCGTTCATTTGAAGTTCATCAAGAAGCGCTTTCTTCAGTTTTCGTCGTCGGTTCCAACCTCGGATTATACGCGATAATTCGCCAAGACTAAAGCCAAGTACAATACCTATCAGTACCCATATCTCTTTTCGTTCAAAAAGCTGACACCACCATTGCATGATAAATTCTCCTTATGGTTTATGCGTCAAACAGGAGTCGACCCCGGTGGATCGAGGCGGGTCTGGTATGGTTTCCCTGTTCGCATTGACACCCAATATTCCCTTGCTGCCTGTAATATTCGCTCGTGTTTTTCAGATACTGCATTCCCAAAATTAGTAAGGTGTCCGTACGCATTACCCAATTATGGTCTCACCGATTTAGGTCTCGTAACTCCCGATGAAGTTGCAACTCAACTAACCTCCAATACAGGGAGTGAATTCTTTCGAAGGTTTCTTGGAGGCGAGATTGATTGACAATGATATTTTTATGAGGTTTTTGATTTTTCCAACTTTTATAGAGGGCTGCTCCTTTGTTATCAGCTAATGTCATATCTTTATCAATAACTGGGTTCCAGACTGCGTGCGCCACTTCATCTCGTTCCCTACGAAGAGTAAGCAATTGGTCTAACGCACTTGATACAGCATTAAATATCTCTTCTGGCACAGGAAGCTCTTTTAATCTGTTTCTGAATTCCTTAATGCGTCGCCCAAAAGATAGTCCCATAAGCTTTGATACTTTTGGATCTGACAGTGAGCCTGATGGAGCACCACGCATCACAACGAACGATAAATATAATATGTCAAATTGCTGTTCAACATGCGACCACGCTGCTACAACACGACCTAAATCTGCGAGATATGACTCAGAGAGACCTCGCATGAAGCTTGAATTATTTAGATTAACGCTATTCACCGGCTGTTAACCCTTACCCTTAATGATAAAGCTAAGCTGCTTACAGGCATGACCGCAAGTTGATCTTTAGCTCTTTGTTGGTTTCCTTATTTGTCGTTGTTTTCTGATAATCTATAAATTCCAGCAAATAAATCAAGGGCAGGCTTAACACCTTTCCTGGTCTGCCATTTAATAATTGAAGCCATAAACATACCATTTTGCACCAGTATAGTCGGGATCATCTCCACCCGGATGCGACTCACATCCGTATTTTTTTGCTAACTCTGTTTCTTTCCTCTGCGCTTCTGCTTTAGAACTTAAAGGACCTGCAAGTATTTGCCAGTCTTTTAAGGTTGAATATTGACCTTCCCAATAAGCCTTTCTCTGCTCAAGATTTGTGGTCATTCCTATTCTGCAACTCATGTTGGCACTCCTTTCTAAGTCCAAGTGTTTGGGTGGTTATCGGGAGCAAATCTTTATTCTTGACAGGCAGTTCATGTCACGATCACCTTCGTTGTCAAGAATAGATTTGATAACCATCCCACTCGTGTTGCCATTTATCTTTCTCCTTTTTGAGATTGAACAATTGACTTTCGCCAATGATAAATTTGTATGAATCTCTCGAAAAATTATCGAGCAAGTCTCACCCATCTTGATACTCAAAATTTTTCACAAGATATTCGATGCTCATGTTTCCCATAACGGCATTGTGCGGGATTAAAACATATTTCCAGGGTTTACCGCCGTTGCTGGTTGTATAGTCTGTTGCATGAGTGCAATATTGAAGTGCTGCCCTTGCCTTTTCTTGAACATCTGCTGAATCAATATCGCCTTCCTTTTTTGTTTCAACCATGTAAATGGCATTGTCTGCTTCAACCACAAAATCGGGATGGTATCGCCGTGAATTATGGTTCCAATAAATATGGAACTGCTTTTCGGCGGGGCGAAGCCACTTTAAAACCATCGTGTCATTCTCAAGTATAATGGCGAAGTCTTTTTCCGTTTTAGAATCGAATTTATAAAGATTATGACAAGCCTTTTTGAATCCGCTGAATACTTTAGACGGTATGGAATTGGTTGGCGTAATTGTTTCCGTGTGATGATAGATATTATCTTTCGTGTATTTTGAGAAATTGTGTTCTTCTATTTTTGTAAAAGGACGCACTATAGTTTTCACAAACCCCGGTGTTTCGTAATAAAAATGGCCCATCATTTGTGAATAAATGTAGTTTCCTGTTTCTTTCTTGTGATATTGCGCAACATTGGTAACGTCGTCTTCAATAAGATATGTCCTGAATTTCTCAACGGCCTGGCCTGCTAATTTGAACAGCATATCGGATTGGTTATCGTAGTCTATCTCAGGGAAATTGATAAGTTCGTTAACAATTATGTTTTCAAGGCTATCGGGAATAATCCTGCCTTTTCCTATAACAATATCAGTGCTGTTTTCCTGTGCACGGAGCTTTTTTATTAGAATCTCTTCAGATACAGGCGGGTAATTGAGGTTCCCGGTGTCGAGGTCAAAATCCTTGAATCCCGACAGTACATCATCGCTCTGCTGGATCGTAATTCTTGGAATCTCGATAATATTGTTTGAGAAATCATCGACAACAGATTCATATAATTCCCTTGCTTCCGTTATCGCCTCTTCGGCAAACAAGGATTGCTGAGGATCACCGTATATCCTGCGCTTTATTTTATCGATGGCAATTTCCTTGATCTCAGTTCTTGTGAGCTCATTGACATTTTTTGCTTCTTTGTTCAGCTCAGGAAGAATATCGAGTATTGTCTGTTTCAGTTCAAGGCTGATCCATGCCTTTCTTTTTTTCTCGGGTTCTACAATATCTTCAATGCGCGCTCGGGCCTCCTTATATTTTTCTTCGATACTTGAAAGGGATGTGATCGCTTCCTTCTTTTCAGCAATCTCACCGGGATCTATTTCGATGATATTTTCCTTTTTGATAATTGATCCGGGTTTGTTCGCTTCATCTATGATTTCCTGAAATTTATCGTGCGCGACAATCGTCAGTTTATCAGCCTTATCGTTTCCGGTTCTCTTCCCGTAAGGCAGGCGCAATCCTCTTCCTATGGTCTGCTCTCTGAGCGTCATGGATGCCGCAGTCCGCAAAGGAATAATTGTATAGAGATTCGTCACATCCCAGCCTTCTTTCAGCATATTCACATGGATCACGATCTCTATTGTGTTGTCGGGACTTTCCAATGAAATCAACCGGTCGATATTTTCTTCCTTTTCCGCCCCTCTTTGAGCGGAATGGATTTCCATGACATTGTTGGCATAATTTCCTTCAAAAAACGCATTGGAGGTAATCAGGTCCTTCAACTTGCCTGCATGGCTGGTGTCTTTTGCAACGACGAGCACAAATGGTTTGACCTGCTGTGTCTTTTTGTCACGCGCATATATATCGAGGGCCACTTTCGTGTCTTCGTGGATTCGTATACCGTCTTCCAATTTAATCCTGTCAAGCTCTTCATCAGAATAATGTGTGGGATCAAAGTCCTTCCGTGTAGCCACGGCCGGCTCTTTGACAAATCCATCCGGGATTGCCTTTGCCAGGGAATATTCATACACGACATTTTTGAATTTTATAGTGCCTTGCCCACGCTCTACCTGTGGAGTTGCCGTCAGCTCCAATCCGAGAATGGGCTTTAATTCGTTGATGACCTCCATTCCCCTGTCCGCACGATAGTGATGAGATTCATCCATAAGCAATACAAGATCGTCGAGATTGGAAAGATAGTTGAAATAGGATTCCCCAAGATACTCCGAAAGCCGCTTGATCCGCGGCATACTCCCTCTCCTTGTCTCGGCGTTGATCTTTGATATATTGAAGACATTGATATGAACTTCGGAATCAAACAGGGCTGTCTGGGATGCATACTGGTAATTATCGCCGGTAATTATGCGAGGCCGTTTCGTCGCAAATTCACCAATACCCTGAAAGACATATTTGGGACTGTTTGGCAGCGAAAAATCGTCAATTAGTTTGTTATAGATAGTGAGGTTGGGCGCAAGGACAAAGAAGTTCTTGATACCGTTATGCAGATAAAGATAGGCAATAAACGCACCCATGAGACGAGTCTTTCCAACACCGGTTGCCAGGGCAAAACAGATAGATGGGAAATCTCTTTCAAAATCCGTGCATGTCGGATATGCGTCTTTTACTTTGCCCAGCTCAGTTTGCAAGTCAACATCTTTTTGCAGAGTTAGTTTATCAACCAGATCGGCCAGTATTTCCAGACTTTTTGTTTGAGGCGCCCTCAGGCTCAAGCGGTTTTTGATGGAAGTTGCGATACGATCCATTATCATTGTCTCCCAATTATGTTGAACAAATAACTAATCAAAAAAGTTCTTCCTGTTCCATAGCACTCTTTTTCTTTTTCCCGGTTGTTTCTTTTCCGGGACCAGACGGCACAAAATCGGGGGCATCCGGATCAACAGGCATAGCAACGATATTAAAGCTGTAATCCTCCCTGCCGAACTCACACCTGCCAAGCAGCATCCCCGGTATTTTTTTGACGGTGATTTCAGAATATTGATTTTCGCAGACTTTCTGAAATGATTTACAACAGACAAGCAGGCTTTCGCCGGGTTTCATTTCCTCCCGGATTTTGTCCAGCGTCTCGATGGTGACAAACTGTGTGGTGGTAAAGATAAAGTCTTTTTCAGTAGATTGGCCCTGTTTCCAGTAGATTTCCTCATCAGGGCTATATTTAAATCCTTCGTGCTTTGCCATGGCAGCCGCCAGCATGTCTGCATTGTACTGTTCATCAATTACCCAGTTGCCGTGCTTATCTTCTTTGAGCAGACTGGGGGCAAGATAGTAATATCTGAATCCTCCCCCGCCCTTCCAGTTTACCGATTTTGAGATGCCGCCCTGATCAGTTCCATCGGCAACCTTCTGCAGGCGTGGCAGACAGTGCGTATAACAATGTTCGCCCAGCTCAATGCCGATCCACCGGCGACCCATTTTATGGGCGACAGCGGCGGTTGTTCCTGAGCCAAGGAAAGAGTCAAGGACGAGATCACCCTTTTGGGTCGCAAGATCGAGGACTCGTCTTGCGAGCTTCTCAGGTTTCGGAGTCTCAAAAACCTTGGTACCTTCAAATAAGCCTTTCAGTTCAGCACTTGCATTCCTAGTGCTACCAGCAAATTGGTACGGCCACCATGTTTGGTTTACTACTCCTTCCTTAACTTCTGAAATGAATTTCTTTTCCATCGGGAAATCTGCATCCCCGTTTTTCCCCCACCAAATTCGGTTGTCTGTGGCAAGTTCTACCATCTTCTTCGGTGGTCGACGCCAACTGCTTCCTTTGGGGGGGAATACATCCCTTCCAGCCAGATTCTTGATAGCGTAGTAATCTCTATCTCTGTGCTCGACGCGTGTGAGCGGAGTGCCTAGCCAAGGACCCCTTGAATCATTATCAGGATTCTTGTAGGTTGCTAACTGTTTAGCACTTCTCGGCAGGAGATTCGGATTGAAAGAACTGTTTTTTCTGTAAGCCAAAACATGATTGTGCGTCTCGGCAATCCCAGAACTGTTATTCCCTGGCGTATCCTTTGATTGCCAGACGATGTTTGCAATGAAGTTTGACCGGCCAAAAATTTCGTCACAAAGCACCTTCAAGTAGTGCGACTCGTTATCATCAATCGCAATCCAAAGGGAGCCGTTGTCACTAAGAAGCTGTCGTAGAAGCTCCAGCCTGTCCCGCATCAGAGAGAGCCATAGAGAATGCTCAACACCATCATCGTACTGGGCAAATGCCGAGCCCGTATTATAAGGTGGATCGATAAAAACGCACTTTACCTTTCCGATGAAGTCAGCCTCCAGCGCCTTCAGTGCAAGAAGATTATCCCCGTATATCAGCATGTTTTCGCTGTTCTTGTCACCATAGGATTTTTCGGGATCTTCGATCAGGATTCTCGGTTCCAGCTTCGGCTGGTTTTCCTTTCCTATCCAGGTGAGTTCCAGTCTTTGATTTTTGGACATCCGTTACCTCAGGTCTTTTATCTTTGCCGGGTTAAGGCATCTTTTCTTATCCACGGTATAGTCAGTAATTGGTTGCTGCCTGGTCATTTTATATAACCTTCCATTTGGTAAAAAACAACTCTTCCTTTTTGATGTTCTGCTGTAACCGCGCCTCAACATCGTCAAGCAGTTTTTCCTTTTTGTCTTCCACTTCATCCTGTGCCTGATAAAGGTTCATGCGCATCTCATTTCGTTTCCTTTCCAGTTCTTTGATTTCGCGCTGTGCCTTTACCTTTTCCTCAAGCTTGAGAATCTTCTTTGATTCGGTCTTGCGGAATTTTATATCCTTGTCCAGTTCTTTCAGCTTGATCTCCAGACTGTTTTTTATATCTTCCGCCCACTTGTCCAGCTTTTCCATTTCCGCATCAAAGAAATCGGCATTCCGCTCGGCTATAGTCCGCAATACGGTGGCTTCTTCAGCGAAGAGCATCTGTTCCAGTTGCCCTTTTGGTTTATCTAAACTATCACGTTTTTCAAACTGCGAGAGTGTGGCGGGAAGGGAAAATAGACGCCGGCACTGTTCCTCATCAAGCGCTGCGCCATCATCACATATACCGGCAAGCAGCACATAGTCTTCTGTTTCAAAGGATGTGATTGTTATATTCACGGCGCTCAGCCAGCCAGACCTGCCGATAAGGGGCTCTATGACGGAGATCTTTGCGGGTGCATCGGAATATTTAAAAACAAGCTCAGCGTCCGGCAATTTTTTGTCTTTGCACCGATCAATAATGCGCTGGGCTAATGGATGACCAACTCTATAGATATTGGCATCTTCAATATTCTTCCCGATTCGATATGGTCCGGGATGTATTTTTTCATTCGGAAAAGGATTTTTAATCAGGGTAAAGGAGTGTTCCCCTCCGTCAAAACGGGCGTATGGATCGAGATAAAATCGTGTGATCTGCCAGAGCCAGTTCTCGTACTTGTTCAAATACACATGACTCTCCCTAAGATTAACCCGTAATTTCTCATGAACTTCTTCATCAAAGGTTTCCAGGAGTTTCTGACGCGTGGTTTTCAATCGGTCTTCGATCTGCTCGTCCAGTTCCCCTTGCAACTGATCAAATGCGGACTGAATCTCTTCGGGCGTTCGGCAATTTTGATATATTTGGGCAATGCGCTTTTCAAAATTAACGCCTGATTCAATGCTTCCGAGTACCTCGTCACTCGCCCCGAAGACACCGCTGAATAATTGGAATTTTTCCGACAGAAGCTCATAGACGCGCTGATCAGCCGCATTCTTTTTATTGAGAAAGTTGACAACCACGACGTCATATTTCTGGCCGTACCGGTGACATCTGCCGATCCTCTGCTCGATACGCTGAGGGTTCCAGGGAAGGTCATAATTGGCAACCAATGAACAGAACTGCAGGTTGAGTCCTTCTGCGGCTGCTTCAGTGGCTATCATAATGATTGCTTCATCTCTGAAATAATCAACGATCGCTGCTCTTTTGTCGGCTGTTTTTGATCCGGTTATTCGATCAGTGCCTTGATTTTTTGTGAGCCAGTTCTGGTAGATTTCACGTGATCCTGGATCAGCATTGGTGCCGTTGAATAAGACGATCTTTCCTGCATACTCAGATTTTTCGAGAATTTCCTGCAGGTAGATCTGTGTGCGACGCGATTCGGTAAATATGAGGGCCTTTTTATTTGCGCCCAATCGCTCTGCCTCTGCAAACCCATTTTTCAGGGCCGTCAGCAGAACCCCGCCTTTTGCATTACGCATGATGGAGCGTGCCAGCTTGTGAAATTCTCTCAGGTCACGAATTTCTTCCTCAATCTTTTTTATCTCTTCGGCGGTGTACTGCCTTTCTTCTGCATCAGGAGATTCCTCTCCATTTTCTTCCTGATCTTGCCATTCATCGTCTATTTCTTCATAGGTTTCATAATCTTCGGAAATGGTTGTTTGTATTTCCCCCTGCGAATTGTTTCGTATTAACTCATTTTCCAGTTTATGAGCTAAGGCCTCTAATGTCCCTGCAATGGCAAAGGTTGATGACGCCAGGAGTTTTCTGAGGATCAAGGTCATTAACGACCGCTGACTTGAAGGAAGGGCATAGAGATTATCTCGCTGCAGATAGGATGAAACAAGATCGTAGAGCTGTTGTTCCTCCGGGGTGGGAAAAAATTCCTGTGTAATAGCCGTCCTGTTTGTGAATTTTATATATTCAAGAACTTGTCTGCGCAGTGTCCTCTTACATACAGGTTTAAGCCGCTCTTTGAGATCATAAAAAATATCTTCACCGGTAATTCGCGTAAATTGATTTTTATAGCTCTTGATATCACCGAAGGTATAATCATCAATAATGCTGACCAGGCCATACAGTTCCAAAAGGGAATTTTGGAGAGGCGTTGCCGTCAAAAGAATTTTTGGCGCATGAGCTACAGCCCTTTTAATGGCATTGGCAATCTTGTTTGTAGGTTTATAGACGTTTCGCAAACGGTGGGCTTCGTCAATTACCACTAAATCCCAGTCTATTTGAGAGATATAAGGCTCCTTCGCCCGCGCAAAATGGTATGAGCAAATTACGATTTCATCCTGAACAAGGGGGTTGAGATTCCCCTTTTTTATTTCCTGATTAAAAGAGGGTGTCTCCAGTAGAAGTGAAGGGATAAAGAACTTGTCCAGCAATTCCTGATTCCACTGTTTACGCAGATTAGACGGCACAATGATCAGGATTTTTCTCTTCCGTTCTGCCCACTTCTGGGAAATAACCATACCTGCTTCAATGGTTTTCCCTAAACCCACCTCATCCGCCAGTATGGCGCCTTTGGAAAGAGGAGAGCTGAACGCAAATAAGGCCGCCTCTACTTGGTGAGGATTCAAATCTACTTGAGCATCGAGAAGAGATGAGGCAAGCTTTTCAATGCTGTTCGATGCACTGCGCTTGGTCAGTTCGTAGGCAAAATATTTGGCGTGGTATGGGGTTATGTTGATATTATTCACCATTCTGATTTTTAAAGAATCCGTTGTTAACTATACTTACCTTACTCATAACAAAAACCCCCGCCTCTATTTAAAGAAAACGGGGTTGTTGTTTGATTATCTGCCATCTTCAAGACCTTTCTTGCTTGGAAAGAAAAGATCGATTGTTGTTTAGCCCATGTTACCTTCTGTTATTCCAGTAACAGCATTGGTATAGTTAACGAAAAGGATTGAAATGTCAAGGAAATTTAGATTATTGACGGGTGTTCTTTATCTGTGGATACCTTCACATCAATGCAGGTAAAAGTATAGCCTCCTTATTTGCGTCAATAGCTTTTGATTTCCGTTTTTAATTTTGAAGACTTTGAATCGGTAATAGTGAATCTTCTCCTGAAACGATCTTGAGGACCCTTAGATGGGTCAACAACCAGCACTCTTGACATTTCCCTTTATCTTACCTGAACAGTACTGGTTGAAAGCTGCTACGCGAACCTATTCCTCTGAGGTGTAAGCGGCAACTGAAAACCTACTACTGTTGGTCTCCTGCCCACCCGGTAAAATATGGGATAATCCGACAGATACAAAATATTACAACGTTTAATATCAATAAGTGACGGACTTAATACTCCGGCAACAATATACGTCAAAGCCGTCATTCCGGCGAAAGCCGGAATCCATAATTGGCCTGGATGCCGGATCAAGTCCGGCATGACATTTGACATGTTTAATTGCCATTGTAATAATATCTTTTAGATATCGACTTTTAATCAATTGGTCAGGAGTTCAAATCTCCTACGGCCCACCAGAAAAGAAAAGGGTCAGTCTAAGTCGACTGGCCCTTTTCTTTTGCATGTCTACTGTCTTATCTGCCCTTAAAAAAATGTGGCCGCGTCCCCCGTTTACCACTGCACCGCTTTATAGACCGTGAGGAGAGCCAAAGCTGCGGTCAGTACGGAAAGGCCGATTTCTAACCAGAAGGGTTTTGCTTTAAGTGAAACCTTACTTCCTACTCTTGCGCCGACCATTGATCCAATAAGCACGCACAAGGTGGGCAGCCATATTATATTGCCGCGGTGCCAGTAGATAACTATAGCGGCGGAAGCTGTAAAAATTGTCACAAATAGTGAAGTGGCGATTGCCTTGTGAATATTAAAATGCATGGCTCTGAGGAGTGGCGGAAAAAGAGCGCCTCCACTCCCACCTCGCATGCCTGTTATCAGGTTTAAACAAAATGAACCGATAATAATGTTTTTTGAACCAGGGGTTATTTTTTTGGAGAATTCCGGAGCAATTCTATCGAGATATATTCCCAGTATCGTTATAATGGAAACGATTACAAAAATAATCGCCAGAGTTAATGTTGGAATCAGACCGGCAAGATATGCACCCATTACCGAGCCCAGTGCACCACCGACAACCATATGCAAAACAATTTTCTTATCTATATTTTTTCTCTGACTAATGGCCCCTACAGTCGACGAAAAGGGGATGACAATGATATTGATTGCGAAAGCGCTCAATAACGGCAGCCCGGCCAGATTAAGCAGGGGTATCCTGATACCGCCTCCGCCAATTCCAAACATTCCACTCATACAACCGGCAAACAGTCCTATAAGAAAGAATATTATAATTTGATCCAGTGCCATAAAAAGCATCCCTGTATTTCCCTAATTCCGACAAGTCGGGACAAAATCTCCATTGATTTCCACCACTCCAGAATGGCTAGAGAGGTAGTCCACAGAGTTGTTGACAAGCATGTTGATAACCTTGTTGATAGAACTTGTAAGTGCTTTAGAATCTCCTACTTATACCAGATTGCCCGCAAAACAAGCATCCGGTTATATGCTGTTATATTAAATGGTTATGGCTTACTGCATTGATTCTAACAAGTTAGTGACGGGATGAAAAATAGATATAAACACTATATTAAAAACAGAACGGGGTCCAGGCCATGTTGTGCCGTAATATAGCTCATTTTCTCCAGTTCTTCATGCATCATTTCCAGCATCCCGCTTCTTCGGCTTCAGGAAGAGCATAAGAATGGAAATAAAGATCAGCACAACAATATTCAGGCGCCACGCATAGTCATATGACCCTGTCTTATCGTAGATTATCCCACCCAACACGGGACCAATGCTTCCCCCGACGCCAGCGGTGAAGAATGTCAGAAGGCCGTAAGACGATCCCAGCACATCTCTGCCGAATCTATCGGACAGCAGGACAGGCATCATGGGCGCGAGGGAGCCATATCCGAAGCCGAAGACAAGGGCGTACGCATAAAGCGTTCCTATGGTACTTGTGTTCAACAAAATATACATCCCCGATGCCATTATAAGATATCCCAACAGGGCTGAGTATTTGGGATCACGGATTTGATCGCTTAACCATCCAAAAAAGAATCTTCCGAATATGCTCGCGAGGCCTATGGCTCCGAGAGAAGAGGCGGCGGCTACCCTGCCTATGTCGTTGTCGATCGCGTAGGAAACCTGGTGCACAAACACCATCATCTGCCCCATAATCGCCCCGCTGAAGCAGATCACAAGCACCCAGAAACGATAATCTTTGAGAATGGTTGACGGAGAGCTATAAGCCAATAACCTGACATCATATCTCTTTTTAACCGGCTTTGTCGCTGGTTGATCTCCGTCCGGTAACAGGCCATATGCCTCAGGCCTGGATTTTCCCATAAGCCCCTGCGAAACAAATACGCCTACAACCAGAACTATAACCCCGAGGAACACAAAGCCGCTGCGTAATTGGTAGTTCTTAACTATATAACCCGCCAGCGGCGTGAGGACCATGGTACCAAGACCGATACCTATTGATGCCACACCAATAGCGAGACCTTTTTTTCTCACAAACCATTTCCCGACAGAGGCGCTGTTTACCACTACGCCTATCCCGGCGGACCCTAAGCCACACAAAAAACCATAAGTCAGGTACAGCTGTACCGGCGTACGGACAAAGCCTGTGGAGATAAAACCGAGCGCGGCGAGGCATGCCCCAATCGTCATTATCCACTTGGGCGCCATCCTGTCGAGCAGGCGACCGCTGACCAGACCGCCAAGCGCGTAAATCAGTAGATTTATTGAGTATCCGATAGATATGGCAGACATCGGCCACTGATAATCCACAAACATCGGGTGCACAAACACTCCGAAGCAATATCTGGCACCGTAACTCACACCCAGTACAAGAAACGCTCCCGTGACAACAAACCAGCCCCAATATATATCTCTCAGCTTCTCAGTAACCATCACACGATAATCCTGATTTTTACAAGTTTATCAAATTGTGATATCTATGCCGTCTAATAACCCGGACTGGACAATATACAACTTATGGCACAGACCCAAAAACATCACACCGCCTCCAGAAAAACAAGATACAACTACCACCATTCACGGAGAAGAAGCAAGAACACCCATCAAGATACCCGTGCGGAAATGAAACCGCAGGCCGATCCCGTACTGGAGCAGGTGTTTTCCCGCATCGGAAAACCCGATCCTGCGCCATTCAGGCCCGATCCCTTCCAGTCAGAAGCCCTAAAGGCCATACAGAAGACCGATTGTCTCGTGACAGCTCCTACCGGGGCGGGAAAGACCTGGATTGCCGAAAAAGCAATCCAAGCCATCTATGAGCGTGGCGGCCGCTGCTGGTATGCCTCTCCGCTGAAAGCGCTGACCAATTCAAAGCGGACTGAGTTTGGAGCGGCCTTCGGACAT
>Ga0208771_1000881_pt1 | contig 16880 bp, 17 predicted proteins | sample AntAceMetag02UKX_FD_184775 | JGI IMG/M metagenome (GOLD analysis project Ga0208771, IMG submission 184775) | Saline lake microbial communities from Ace Lake, Antarctica - Antarctic Ace Lake Metagenome 02UKX (SPAdes) (version 2) | ecosystem: Environmental > Aquatic > Non-marine Saline and...
CAACCAAGCGGTCCGTGCTCTCGGTCGGCACCTCGTCCGCGTGATCTGGTCAATGGTCAAGAACGAAAGAGACTACGAACTCCGGGAGGTGACACCTAGTGTGACTTGACAATTCAAGAGGAATGTTCAGACATGGATTTAGGCAGAGTATCTCAAACCTTCGAAAACTCGGGCTTCCGCCAACGTATGAAGCGAAGCTTCAAGCCTTAAGCCAGACGTACAACCAGAAGAATAGTGATCAAATAGGGGAGCAGGTTGCTCAGTTCCGAATGGAAATAGGAAACCTGCTCGACAAACTCAAGCACTGAGGGCGATGATAACGAGAATCTGGAGGCAGCGGTACGACATCTCCAGGGGGAGCTCTTGCCTCTTGATATCAAGAAGTGAGACCTCGGATTTCCTTTACAGGACCGGGAATTGAGGTTAAGGAGTTCTTGGCCAGAGAGACTAACCTGTTAAGATTCGCCACAGGTTGCATATGGCAAAGTGGGTAGCGATAGATATGACTAGAAACATGCGGGAAGGCTTTGAGAGAGGACTCAGGTTGGTTTCTGCTTCTGGTAGGTGGATCGCCTTTATTGGTACGCTGATCGCTCTCATCGGGACGGTGTTCATGACATCGGTCAGCTTCCGTCCTCTCTACTTCATCCCGGAGCTGGCCCCAAGCACGACGCGTTCCTCGATGAAGTATGGTCTGCGTCCCAGGATTATGGTATCGTGTGGATCGAGGTGGTGCGTATGAGTACGTTGTACGAATCGCTATGTGCTAATCAGCTTGAGAGAATCCGAATGGAAAACGAAACCGAAGAACAGTGTGAGGCGCTGGCAGTATCGCTCGCAACGGGCATTGGGAAGGAACTCTCTGCCCCTGAGGGGATGTTCGGCTTGATTCAACGAGGAACGGAAACTGCAACTGTAGGCATACCAGGCGAAGATGAGTTCCCTAAGGATGTGGGGTTCCTCGCGTGGGAGTTCCGCTTCGCATTATCTCTGACCCATCCGAACGGGAATATACTGTTGGGGACATCTTGGGGGGATTTCACGATACGGAGACAACTTGGTGCGCAAGCCAAGCAGTGGGGCGTGCTTGAATGGGGAGGCTCAGAGTACGAGCTTACATACCCGACACCAGATTCCGCACTGATTCGGCAACTTGCCATTGAACTCTCCAGAGACGTGTCGAGCATCTTGCTGAAGAACAGATCGGCTAAGACTTGCCAAATTGGATTTATTGCGAAAAGCGAAGAGTAGGGTTTCGAAGTCTACCATTGCGCACTTTCCGGTCTTGTCTTTTGACATTCGCTGAGGGGATACCTCCGACCGCGCAGCACTGGATTTATAATAGAGCCCTGCCTTATAGTCTGCTTCTCTACTCACAGTCAACACGCTCCATGACCTCTGAAACGTCAAGAAACAAGAGCCCGGTCCGCCAAGAACAAAGCCTGCCCCCAATTCACGCGTCCATTCTTCGCCGAGGAGTTCAGCCTGCTGGATGAAGGGGCCAAAATGCGGTTTGTGTCACGCGACTACAATCAGGATCTATAACCACATGGGACTTTCCGTTTCTCAAGTCGAGCGTGCCGTTGAAGAGAAGTAGATCCGAAAGGTCACCAACCCAGAGGCGTCTGGCATCTGTGTGCTTCTCAGCACATTCACCTGCGAGGAATCTGAACTCCCTCTGCCATGAGAACTGAGTGCGCTTGCAAACGCAGCTCTGTTGATTGGGATTGTCGGAGTACTCAACATGCGAGCAGCCAGCATTCGGTTCCCTCCTTTGGATACGTTCAAGCAGCTTGCCGATGTTGCCCGATCGTAGCGCAACGAAACAAGGTCCTAGCTGCTCTCGCTGCTTCTGAAGATCCGCCACCATCGCTTCGAGCCCGCAGGAATCATCCCATGCAGAAACCATACTCCAGCAGTGCAGATAAAAGGATCGATCCGTCGCGCTGTAAAGGGTTGCGGATGTTGGATGGAAGTGCGATAGTGGCACTCCGTCCTTGAGGAAGATGGGAGCAATCTGATCTCTCTGCTGTCGATACGAGTACGCACAGGACTCAAACTTGTCACCAAAGCTCTTGTCTGCGTTGATTCGGTAGTACTCAGGCGTGTTGAGGTATAGCTCGCCCCGGACCAGCTTCTCAAGGTGCTCACGTTTGCCCCACTTGATTAGTGCGACCACTCTCTTGGCCCAATCAGGAGTAGCCATCAATCTCCGCCTGTACTGGCACCCGGAGTCAGGGTGAGGTCATCGGATATGGCTTGGAGTTCTTCGAGCGCTGCTTGCAGGTCTTCGATGATTTCGGCGGCGATGACATCGGGGTCGGGGAGGTTGGCGGAGTCTTCCAGGCTTTCGTCCCGTAGCCAGAAAATGTCGAGGCTGGCTTTGTCGCGGGCAATGACTCCGTCGTAAGCATAAGCGCGCCAGCGGCCTTCGGGGTTTTCTTCGCACCATGTTGGTTGGCGATCATGGCGGGCATCGGGGTTGTAGCAGGCAACGAATTCGTCGAGGTCAGCGCGGGTCATTCGATTCTGCTTGAGGGTAAAGTGTTTGTTCGTGCGCAGATCGTAGAACCAGACGGTCTTTGTCCACGGTTTCTCGCTGGCAGGCTTGCGATCGAAGAAGATCACGTTTGCCTTGACGCCCTGGGCGTAGAAGAGACCAGTGGGCAGACGCAGGATGGTGTGTAGGTCGCACTCGTGCATCAGCTTGCGACGCACGGTCTCACCCGCTCCGCCCTCGAACAGGACGTTATCGGGAACAACGACGGCTGCACGACCATTGATGGCCAGCAGGCTCTTGATATGCTGCACGAAGTTCAACTGCTTATTGGTAGTGGTTGTCCAGAAATCGGGGCGGCTGTAGCTGATTGTACGTTTGTCGGTCTTGCCGGCCTTGTTGACCACGGTGATACTACTCTTCTTCCCGAATGGCGGATTGGTCACAACCACTGGGTAGTGTGTGCTCGGCTCGTTGCGCAGGCTGTCATCGGTGCGGATGGGAGGTTCGTGCTCATCGTCATCGGGGCCGACGCCGTGCAGGTACAGATTCATCGCGCACAGGCGCGATACGCCGTCGACTAGCTCCACACCGCGCAAGGCATCGTACTTGAGGTGCTTCTTCTCATCGCGATCGAGTTCGTAGTGCCGGGTGATGTAGTTGTAAGCCGAGAGGAGGAAGCCGCCCGTGCCGCACGCGGGATCGCAAACCACCTCATTGGGACGCGGCTGGATGCAGTCGATGATGCCATCGATCAGAGGGCGCGGAGTGAAGTACTGGCCGGCGCCGGACTTCACGTCCTGAGCGTTTCGTTCCAGCAGTGCCTCGTAGGCATCACCCTTGACGTCAGACGACAGCGACAGCCACTGCTCCTTGCCGATCAGCTCGACGATCAACTGCCGCAGTTTGGCCGGGTCTTGGATTTTGTTCTGCGCCTTACTGAAGATGAGGCCGAGCATCCCGCGCTGCTGACCGAGGAAGCGGAGGGTATTGCGATAGTGCTCTTCCAGCTTTGTCCCGACCGTGTCCTGAGCGGATAGATCAGTCCAGCGGTAACCTTCGGGCACAGGGTTCTTGCCACCAATCAGGGCAACTCGCTCATCGGCCATCTTAAGGAACAGGAGGAAGGTCAACTGTTCGAGGTAGTCTTGGTAGCTCAGGCCGTCGTCACGGAGGACATGGCAATAGGACCAAAGCTTGTTCGTCAAGTGGTTGGTGTTGTCAGCCATTCTCAGCTCCCGGCATCTTGCTTCGGAGGTGTGTTACGAGCTTCGCCGCCTTCCCGTGCCACTGTGCGAAGAGCTGCAGACAGTCTGTCTCGCTCGCAATACGGATTGCTCTCCATTCAGGTTTTTCGAGGATCTCTTCGACAGTATCCTGTGTGTCGTCGCCCATATTGGCTAGTTTCTGCTTGAGTTCGTCTATCAATGGATCCCTGAGGTGCACATGCCCGTCTTCTTCGCCGCCTACATGGAACTTGCGTGGCACAGCCTTCTGATCTGTGAAGAGGTGCCGCATCCGTCCTGCTATGCTGATCCAAGAAGACTGCATGCGATCAAGCCGCACGAGCACGCTCAGCGCATGAGAGTGAATTCCCATCTTTTTGAGCTTGTCTAGCAGATCCTGCTTGCGGACCTGCCGCGGCTCTAGTCCGCATTGATGGAATAGGTTAATCTCTTGGAGGAGTCCATCCTTCACACCAAGGATGTGGTACAGAAACGATTCTTGGTGTGCACGTTCCCAGTCGCTCCCATCCCCGCGGGCAGTCCCGCGGTACGTCGTGAGCTCAACCAAATGAATCGCGGCGTATCGAATCTTCGCATCCGTTCTCTCTCTTGCCGCATTCAGGTCGCTCATTGATACCTCCTTGAGGCAGAGCACTCTGCCTTGATCCGTTCGAGAAGCACAGAAGCTGGCTCGTCGTTTGGATCTTGCTCGACCAGCTTACCCTCGAACGCCCACTTGAGGATTGATTGACGGAGATGGCTGGAACCAGCAGTTGCGTTTTGGACTTGTGTAGATATGTGATTGACCAGTGAAAGCCCACTGCGGACTGCATTCACGATTCTTAGTTGTTCATTCGCGGGTGGTACCGCAAACGCATGTGCGTGAAATGCCTCACCAGTGAAGTGTTTGATGGTCGTTCCCGTAAACTCCTGATCTAATCGATGGGACAGTGTATCAGCGCCTAGATGGTACGCAAGAAACCATGGCTGCACCTCTGGATGCACGCGTACCCTATGGAGGGCTTTCTGAATGGCAATTGGTTCCTGGCCTTCCCAAACTGAGCATCTCCCGGGCTCTCCGCCTTCACACACAACCAAGTCACCAGCAACGACTGAGACATTGGCGAACTCGTCGTCTGTGATTCGCATTTGCGCAATGTCGCTCATATCGAAGTTGAACCACTGGACATTGGCATTGCGTAGGTACTTGCTGAACTTCCCGTCATTCTTGGCCTTGTCCAGCATCTTTCCAAGTCGATGCTCGGCAAAGTGCTGAATAGTCGTCCAGCACCAGCCTTCGGGGAGGTCGGGAAGGTCAGTTGTATCCGGGACGGCGGGTTCCTTGTATTTCTTGGCGGCTTTGGCACGTTCTTTCTCCAGCGTCTTGATGTTGTCTGCGTGGGTCCACGGTTTGCCTGCTTCACGAGCCTTCTTCTCAGCCTTGGCACGTGCCTTCTCGGCAGCGTTTTCGATCCATTTCTTTCGACGTTCGACGAGAATGCGTTCTAACAGCTCACTGGCTGGCTCGTAGCTTCGACCTTCCTTTTTGGAAAGCTCTGCTTCGATAGGAACAAGGCGGCCTTCGACGGCGGCTTTGAGGACCGAGGTGCGGTAGCGTTTGAGGTTCTGCTGCACTCGCTCCAGCGAGGCGACAGCATCATCCAGCCTCGACAGATACGACTCAATTGCCTCGACAATGCGGTGTTGCTCAGAGAGCGGAGGGACTAGAACTTCGTGAGCACGGAGTTGCTTGCCGCTGATGGCCTGGAATGTAGTTCCAGTTGCTTGCCGCACAAGAGCCTCAACGGAGAAACGAAGGTAGTAGAGGTAGAACTTGGAAGGCATGTCTCCAAGGGGAGTAATTGCGGCGAGCCCTCTGCCAATGCAACACGTCGTGTCTGCCAAGTTGGTAGGGCCAACTGGAGCGCGAACGGACATTAGCACATCCCCCGGATATGCGATTCGCAAAGGTTCGGAGCACCATTTAACCGGTGTTGGTGAGGTCTCGCCAAATTCCGCTTTCCCTTGGAAGAAGGGAAGACCCTTGCCTGAGATGTTATAGGTGGACCCTGGAGGGCTCTGGCCAGATGTAATAACTGCTACTGAATCGAGATCTGTGGTTTTCCAGCTAGCCGGAACGCAGTTCCTCACGACACCAACACCTCATTCAATTCCTGCATGAGCGTCTTCAACTCCGATCCAAACAACGACCCCGCTTTGGCGAGGGACGAGGGGAAAGCCCCGACTCTGCGCGCCAGTTCGATTACCCCACCTTGATCATCGGAAATCCGCGACAGTGCTGCGGATTTCTTCGTAGTTGGGGATTGAAGCGTGCCATCCGACGATTTCTGCGACGCTGTCGCTCGTTTTTCACGCCCTGCCTCTTCGGGAGATTTGAGCGACACTGTTGCTCGAATCTTTTCGGGCGGAAACGCCAGATAAAAATCTCTGAACCGCGCTAGATTATGCCTGGAAGAGCCTCTGCCGAACCGCTCGCTGAGCGCGCCTGAAAGGCGTTTGAGAAGCCCACTCTCATACTGGGCTCTCTCGGCACCTTCCTGCTCGAACTCCACGATACGTCGGCCGATCTCCCAGTACGTCACCGTCATGATCGCGTTGACGGATCGGGTTGTCGTACGCCTGGCTGCTTCGAGCAGCTCGCTGATGTCGCTGACGAGATGTCCATAGCCTGTTGCGTTGTTCAGCTCTATTTCATTACTCTTCCGGGTCATGCGACCAATACCTCATTCAATTCCTGCATCAACGTCTTCAGCTCCGTTCCAAATACCTGCTGTGCCTTACCCAAGCCGCCGACACCAACAAACGGCGTGAGGCTGAAGTCACCTACGGTCATCTCCAGGCTCTGCGCCACGTGATCGCGGATCATCTCTAGCCATTGCCGCTGCTCACGCGTGAACCCTCGCTCGAGATTCTGCTGCATTGCCATCCACCTTTCGAACCGAACCTGTACTTGCTCGGCGTAGGGGACAAGCTCGTCTTCCTGGTGCAGCGCGAAGCGGACGAGGGAGACGATGTCGGCCAGCTTGCGCTGGCTGCTCGCACCGCTCACCTTATTCTCCTCCAGTGTTTTGTACGCTGCCCACAAACGTTGCGGTGTCAGCAAACGAGGCGGCGCTCCGATAGCCTCGTGCAGCGCCTTGATGTTATCGTAGCTTAGTCGCTCTCCGTAGGGGCGAGAGTAGAAGAATTGCAGGGCTGTGATCTCGTCCTTGTGGGTCTCCAAGAACTCCTCGAACGATTGCACCAGCGCTCTCGCCTTCTCCCGTGCTTCCGGGGAATGTCCGGCGATGAGAAGTTCGTCTTTGCTGACCTCATCGATGATTTGCTCAAACGCTTTCTTGGTCTCGATTAACAGATTGCGAAGCTCAGGATTGGTTGCCAGTGGTTGCACCGCTTTCCTAAGTAACGCGGTGGCCGCGGCGTGGACCTGCTCTGGCGCAGGATCGGCGTCGGCGGAAAGCCTGTTATCCTGCCGCGCCTTCTCGATCTGCTCATCGGGATTGAGCGCGGTAACAATGGCGTGGCTGATCGAGCGGATGTCTTCACCATCCGACACTGTGGCAATCTTCTCTCGCTCCTTGTCTCCACACTGTTTGTCGAGCCGAGCGAGGCGGCTGGCTAACGAGGATATGTAGTCGGGATCGGTTCCACCTAGAGCGACGTGCTCCAGCAGCGCCTTGAACGAGACGTTCTTTTTCCTCTCTAGTGGCTGGGTATCGGCCAGATCGGTCTCGGTAACACCGACGCAGTCGACGATAACAAAATGGGTCTTTGCTGTTGCATCATCGCTGACGGCTTTGAGCTCGTTTTCGTCGATGATGCGCACCCCGCGTCCCTTCATCTGCTCGAACTGTACGCGGCTCTTTACGTTGCGCATGAACATGATGATCTCGATCGGCTTGATATCAGTCCCGGTGGCGATCATGTCCACGCTGACGGCGATGCGCGGGTTGAACTGGTTACGGAACGCCTGGATGAGGTCGTGGGGCTTGGCCCCGGTCGTTTTGTAGGTGATCTTTTGGCAGAAGTCGTTCCCTTTGCCGAATTCCTGGCGCACGATCTCCACGATGTCCTCGGCGTGAGAGTCGTCCTTGGCGAAGACCAGCGTCTTGGGCACGGTTTTTCGGCCGGGGAAGATCTCGGTTGGGAGCTTGTCACGGAAGGTGCGGATGATTGTGCGGATCTGATCCTTAGCAACCACGTCGCGATCGAGTTGGTTTGCTCCGTAGGTCAAAGGTTCATCGGGCCGTTTCCAGCGCACGTTCCTGGTCTGACGATCACGGATTCCAAGCATAGTTCCGTTACCGGCTTCGATTGTGGCCCCTTCTTCCGTGATCCGGGTGCGGATGCGGTAGATCTCGAAATCAACGTTTACCCCGTCGGCGACTGCCTCATCGTGCCCGTACTCCATTACCAGATTCTGGTTGAAGAAACCGAAGGTGTGCTTGGCCGGAGTGGCGGTCATCCCGATGAGGTAGGCGTCGAAGTACTCCAATACCTGCCGCCACAGCGAGTAGATGGAACGATGACATTCGTCAATGATGATCACGTCAAAGTACTCAGGCGGGATGGCCGCATTGTAGACAACGGGCATCGGCTCCTTGGGGAGCGCGGCTTCCTGGCTGTACAGTGATTCCTCCTCTAGCGTGGGGTCGAACTCTGGTTCCCCCTTGAGCATCGAGTACATGCGCTGAATGGTGGAGATGACGATCTTGCTTGACGAGCCGATGGTATTTGATGTCAGTCGCTGGACGTTGTACAGCTCGGTGAACTTACGGTTGTCATCGGGCGTGCGGTAGTTGGCGAATTCGTCCTCGGCTTGCTTCCCGAGGTTGGTGCGATCGACGAGGAACAGGATGCGACGGGCGCCGGCGTACTTGATCAATCGGTAGACGGAGGTGATCGCCATGATCGTCTTGCCAGATCCTGTTGCCATTTGGATCAGTGCGCGTGGGTGATCATCCGTAAGCGATTGTTCGAGGTTATTGACGGCTCTGATCTGATTTGGATACAGGGTGCTGGGCCGCAACAGCGGCAGGTTTTGCAGGCGGGAACGCAAGCTCGAGGGTTTGTCATCTGAACCATAGAACTCACCAATGGGGCTCCAGTCCTTCACCCATTCAGGTAGTGTTGCTGCTTTTATCCACTCGGCAAGCATCTCGGGCCGGTGAAACTGGAATATGCGACGGCTACGCGGATACGGATCAAGGTTGTTCCAAAAAATGGTTTCAGTGCCCGTGCTTACGTACCGGAAAGGAAGTGGCGTGACAGGCGGGTTAAGATTGTAGGCGAGGTTGGATGTGTAGTTGTCGGTTTGGATCTCGACGCCGCTGAGCGTGTGGCCTTCAGCCTTGGCTTCGAGCGCACCGACCGGTTTGCCATTGACGAACATTATGTAGTCGGCATAGCCGGCACCACCGACAAGCGGGAACTCGCGGATGATGATACCAGGGCTAGCCGATAGGTTGATCTGATCACGCGATTGAACGACCCAGCCCGATTCAACGAGCTTGGCGTCAATGATCTCACGCGCGCGTTCTTCCGGGGTGCTCATCGCTCAGGTTTGCTGAAGCTTGCCCTCCTGTTGGCAACGTTTCGTTCAAGCTACCGTGGGAAGTAGACAAGCGGATGCGATGTTCTCACGGTGTCGCCTTTAGTTCCTGATACGCTATTTGCACGTATCGCAAGGAGTATAGCGCGATTAGCGGAAAGCAACAAGCAGAGCGGAACAACGCGGAACTGAGAGCAACGCGAAATGCGGAACGCGGAATGCGGAACGGGGAAGGGTGAACGCGGAATGCGGAACAAAGAAGAGCACGGAGTGCGGAACTCGGAATGCGGAATAGAGAGAGTATCCTGGCGCGAAGAACGCATAGCGAGACTGAAACTTGCAACTCGGAACGTGGAGTGAGATGAGCTGTTCTTAGCGTTCTTGGCGATCTTGAGTGAGCATAGCAAACAGGCGAGAGGGAAGTCCTTCAGGTGACGTTGACCAACGCTGTACCAGCAACGTTGCAGACGAGCTGCAACGCTACGAAAGCACATGTTCTGCACAAATGCGCCAAAGAGACAATGTCGACGCTTCAAGCTGACCGCTGATGGCTGACTGCTGAAAGCTAGTATTCCCTTTGTGTCCTTCGTGGTGAATTCTTCTTGGCATTTGTCCATCTGAACAGGTGAGGGAAACGGCTTGTGCTACCGATCACGCAACCTCGTCCACAGGGAAGGGGAACCAGCGCTTCTGCTTGGGTCTCACATGTCTTGCTGCCAACCGACAGGCTGGCTACTGTCGAGCGCACGCGATAGCGTATCCTCCTCTCACGGCAAAGGAGTGATAGTCGCTTGGAACGTCCATTGAGAATCTCCGCCATCAGCCTCGTTCTCTTGGTGATCGCTGTCGCTTGCCTCGCTCTTGTTGCCGGCGGGGATGCACCAATACCGCCGTACCGCTACCTCGTGGTGATCGATCCGGGTCACGGGGGCAAGGACCCTGGGGCGATCGGAATCGGTGGCGTGGAGGAGAAGGATATCACCCTGCCGATAGCGCAAATGGTGTACATAAAATCGCTGGACGATCCACAGATGCGCATCATTCTAACGAGGCGCGATGACGAATACATTTACCCAGCCGATCGCATATTGGCGGCAAACGACCTTGGTGCTGACCTATACGTGAGCATACATGCTAATGCCTTCAGCTCGGCAAGCGTATTCGGTGTGGAAACGCTGGTGCACGAGACGCAGCGCACAGATAGTGCGAGCTATCGTTTGGCGCAAATGCTGCAACAACACGTAGTTTCCGCCACTGATGCGGACAATCGTGGGGTGAAGTGGGCACCGTTGTTCATCGGGCGAGCGACGATGCCGGCTGCGCTCGTTGAGACGGGGTTTGTCACCAATTCTCGCGAGTCGAAGCTTCTGCAGAGCATCTCCTATCAGAGCACCATTGCCGACGCAATCCTTGCTGCAATCCGTCAGTTTCTAAGCGTTGAGTAAGATGCTTTCCGATCTTCTCTTGATCTACAAACGGTTGTTCTCTGCATACGGTGAACAACACTGGTGGCCGGGAACGGATCCGTTTGAGATCATCATTGGGGCAATACTCACTCAACAGGTCGCTTGGAAGAACGTGGAGAAGGCGCTGGCTGCGCTCAAAGTAGCAGACCTGTTGAGTCCGGAAACGCTCCTTCACGCGCCGCTCGATGAGGTCGTAGCGTTGATCCGACCGACCATGTACTACAACGCGAAGGCGAAGAAGCTGCGTTCATTCTTGCTTTTCCTGCAAGAGCGACATCATGGTGCCCTGAGCGATCTACTCTCCCTCTCCCTATCTTCGCTACGCGAGGAGTTACTCAGCGTGCACGGAATCGGTGAGGAGACAGCCGATTCGATCATCCTCTACGCTGCGGGGAAGCCGAGTTTCGTCATCGACGCCTACACGCGGCGGATTTTGCAGCGAGTCGGGCTGATAGGCGGTGCGGAGCCGTACGCTGCGTTGCGCGATCTGTTTATGGAGAACATCCCACGTGATGCAAAGCTGTACAACGAGTATCACGCCCTGTTCGTCCGTCACGGGAAGGAGCGTTGTCGGTCGCGCGGTCCTCTCTGCTCAGATTGCCCACTGGGCGATGTGTGTGCCTACGCCGCTACAGCGAAGTAAGCTCACGCGGGTAGGTGGACAGCGCTTCAGCTCCACTTTCGGTGATCACAACGTCGTCTTCGATGCGCACTCCAACCCTGTCTGCAATGTAGATACCCGGCTCGACGGTGAACACCATTCCCGGCTCAAGAACGGTCTTGTTCCCGGAGAGGATGTAAGGCGATTCGTGGATCTCCAGCCCCAGCCCGTGTCCGGTGCGATGGGTGAAGTATTCGCCGTATCCTGCATCGACGATTACGCGGCGGGCAGCGGAATCGACCTGTTCTGCAAGAATACCAGGCCCCGCCATCTTGCGGCCGGCTTCGTTCGCCATCTTGACGATCTCGTAGATCTCCTTCCACTCAGGGGTGCTCGTACCGATGGAGAATGTGCGAGTGATGTCGGCAGAGTAGACGCCAACGCGGAAGCCGTAGTCGATAAGGAGGCAGTCTCCTTCTTGCAGTCGGCGGTCGCTGGCGACTCCATGTGGAAGAGCGGCGCGTGGCCCGGAGAGGACGATTGGCGGGAAGCCGTTTCCGTCTGCACCGTTTTTCAGCATCTCCATGTTGAGGATCATCTGCACATTGCGTTCGCTCATCCCCACCTTAACTTGTGCGCAGGTGGCTTTTAACGATTCTTCACTCACCCTGATCGCTGTGCGGATCGCCTCGATCTCATCTGAGTCCTTGCGGATCCGACCCTGTGACAGGAGCTGATCGGACTCGACAATCTTCGCGTTGAGCGCGTTTCGTTCGATCTGGCGCAGCTCGAGGAGCCGCATTGAGCGCGCCTCCATTCCGATAGTCTTTCCCGCGAGATGGAGCACGTCAACTGCTTTGGTAAATGCGCCTGTGTATCCCTCTTCGTCGGTGTAGGTGACGGTATCGACCGTGTAGGGAAGAGCACGCGCGAATGTCTCCGCCTCAAAGCCTGGGAGGAGTATTAGGGGACGGGCCGATTTGGACGAGGGGAGGAAGAGGACAAGCGGCCTCTCGCTAAGCTCTTTCTCGATCCCCGTGAGGTATGTGATGTTCGCCCCGGGTAGAAGCGCGAGAACATCGATATTCTCCTTTGCCAGTCTCTTCTTCAGGCCACCCAAACGTGCTTCGTAGTTCATATCTCTGCCTCCTGATGCCAGTGATGATCTCACAGTATAGCGGGTCTTCGCGTGAAGATCCCTTGTGAGCTTGGTCGACAGCGCGGTGCTGTTTGCTGCTCTGGCGAAGATGATTGGGGCATACATCGTGTTCTCGGTGGGCGATCGAGCCAAGAAGACCGCACGCTTCCAGCGGTTCCTCGACAATCATCGTTGGGCGAAGAAGTTCTTCGATCTTAGCGAGCGTTTCGTGAGGCGTTATGGGGTATTTGCTGTGTTTGTTTTGTTGAGCATTCCTGACTCTCCCGACACGGCTTCTTTGTATCTGTTTGCGATTGTTGGGAAGAGGCCGATCCTCTTCTCCATAGCCTCTGGGTTGGCCACGGCATTGCGCATGGGCCTCGTGCTTCTCGGCTTCCACGGGATCGCTTCCATACGCGGGTAGTTTGTGGTGTGAAGCAAAGGGAAGCATCTCACCACGAAGGACACGAAGAGCACGAAGGATCGAACAACGAGAAGCCACTTCTCCTGTTGTAAAGGCGTATCTGTGTAAGAAGCACAGGGAGGACTTTGAGGTGGCTCGTGCCCGCCGTTGTCAGTGATGCACCTCTCGGATAGACTTCGTTTGGGAGGCCTGATATGAACGCAGCCAAATACTACGACAAGATCTACTCGTTCAAGGATTACGAGCAGGAAGCGAGCAAGATCACGCTGGTCATTGAACAACGTCTCCAGTCCGAAGGCAGACGTATGCTTGATGTTGCCTGTGGAACGGGTAAGCATATCGAGTATCTGAAGGATGAATTTGACGTTGAAGGGCTCGATGTCTCGCGTGAAATGCTCGACATTGCGCGTGTGCGAAACCCAAATGTGACGTTTCATCAGGCTGACATGATCGACTTCGATCTTGATAAGAAGTTTGACGTGATCACGTGTCTGTTCAGCGCGATTGCGTATGCCAAGACGTTCGAACTTGCTGCGAGGGCGATCGCGTGCATGAGCAGGCATCTCGTCGCAGGTGGACTTCTGATTATCGAGCCATGGTTCCCTCCCGAGGTGTGGCACGCGGGCACGGTGCATGCAATGCTCATTGATGAGCCAAATCTGAAGATTGCGCGAGTCAACACGAGTTTCGTGAAGGGACGTATCTCATACTTCGATCTGCATCACCTGATCGGTACTCCAGAGGGAACTACGCACTTCGTTGAGCACCATGAGCTGGGACTATTTACGATTGAGGAGATGAAGCAGATGTTTGCAGATGCTGGTCTGTCCGTTAGCTATAATGTGAAGGGGATTGCTGGACGCGGCCTGTACATCGGAGAGAAGGTCTCGTGACTGATGGCGAACGCAACATCGACGTGCGCGCGTTCAACAGAGAAGCGTGGAACAAGGAAGTGGATAACGGCAATCCATGGACTATCCCTGTTAGTGCAGACGTGATCGCCGCCGCGCGGCGCGGCGATTGGCAGATCATCCTCACTCCGACGAAGCCCGTGCCAAGGGATTGGTTCCCCGAGCTTACGAAGTGTGACGTCCTCTGCTTGGCCTCCGGTGGTGGACAGCAGGGGCCAATCCTCGCCGCTGCCGGAGCGAACATGACGGTGTATGACAACTCGCCAAAACAGCTTGCGCAGGATCGGGCGGTCGCCGAGCGTGAGAACCTGGCAATCCGCACAGTTGAGGGAGACATGCGTGACCTTTCTGCCTTTGCCGATGAGTCATTCGATCTCATAGTTCACCCAGTCTCAAACTGCTTCGTTCCCGATGTGTTGTCGGTGTGGCGTGAGGCTTACCGCGTCCTGCGCCACGATGGGTCGCTCATCTCCGGATTCGACAATCCCGTTCTCTATCTGTTCGATCCCGCAAAGGAGAAGGAAGGAAGCTTGCAGGTACGGTTTTCGCTTCCGTATTCCGAGCTATCGAGCATCAGCGAGGAGGAGCGGGCAATGCATTTTGGAAAGGACTCGCCGCTGGAATTTGGGCACACGCTGCAGGATCAGATTGGTGGCCAGATCGACGCCGGTTTCGTCATCGCCGGATTCTATGAGGACACATTTCCCGGCGAGTTGATCTCCAAGTACTGCGACTCATTCATCGCCACACGGGCGGTTAAGCAGTAATCGGTGACGGGTGATGCGTGACAGATGCGAGAATGCGGAGCTCGGAACGCGGAAGAGGAAAGCATGGTCCTGTGAAGCGCGCAAGAACGCTGTCATCTCACCACGAAGGACACGAAGAGCTGTGAGGGGTAACGGGTCATGGGGTACGAATTAAGGGAACGCGGGAATCGGAATGGGGAACGAGGAAAGCATTCTCACGCAAAGCGCGCTGAGCCGAGCAATGGTTGGAAAGGTGATCCAGTACCGGCAATTGGTGATGTGATGGATGAGCAACATACTTCAACCTGATCTCTGAAGGCCGGCCGCTTCGAGCTGATTGCTGAAAGTTGGTGCTACCTTCGTGTTGAAATCAACTTGTCGCGTTGAAACGTAACTACCAACCCAAGCGTATCTCATAGTGAGGTGATAAATATGAAGATCCGCGCCCTATCAACCGTCGTGATCGTTGCATTGGCCCTTGGCATCTTCGTTGCTGGGTATGGGCAGGGGTTCCCGCTTGGGCTGCTGCCGACACCACCGAGTGATGGAGAGCCGATAAGCGTCTTCGTATGGACCGATGTGTCGGTTGTCAATATTGGAGACGAAATTGTGATTCACCTGCAGCTCTCCCGGCCGGGGTTTGTGTATCTGTTTGATCTTCAGCCGGATGGACTCGTGCGCCTGATCTTCCCTAACGCATTCTCCGTCAACAACTATGTTGCCTCCTCCTCATATGATCTTCCCGATGGCCCGTACAAGCTTACTGTTACGCCGCCCGCTGGGATCGAGGAGTTTCTCGTGTTTGCTTGTGATACGCCGTTGCCGATCTTGGTTGGCTCCGCGCAGGATCCTTTCCCTATCTATGCTATGGATGCGACTGAGGCGATCAATCAGTTGGTGGCCCTCTTCGGCGCACTTGAACAGGTTCCTACGTGGGGAATGGGGTGGCATGCAATCCAAATAGTCGGTGATCAGCCGACGGAACCCAAGGATAACGGCATCACCCTCGCTGCGCCGCCTGTACGGCCGCCGTTCAATGGCAGGCCCGGGAATGCGTGGCATATGGTTAGAGACAGTTGGCAGATGGGAATTCCCGAGTCCGGCTGGTACTGGTACTTCGATATCAATGCGCGCTGGCATCTCTGTCTGGTGATACAGTAAAAAATGACGCCCAGCGTCTGCAAGAATTTCCGCTAGTACGAATCCATGGCGGTTGGGGGAATGGCCAAGTGCGGAGAATGTTGTTGGTGTCTCAATATTGCTTCACGTCACGAAGGAAGGAAACCCTTGCCCGAAGCTGTAAGAATGGATATTCTTGTTCTTGTTGAGGAGGCAGAAATGAAAGAGATTCCTGAAGATCTGGTCACTGTGCTGGAGGCAGGAAACCAGGGTATGGTCGCCGTTGCCAAGTCGATACTGGAATCGGCTGATATTCCCTGCTTCGTGAATGGAGAGGCGCTGCAGGAACTGTCTGGCATAGCGTTGGACTTCAGTTTCGTCGAGATTCAGGTCTCATCGAAGCATGCTAAGGAAGCGCGCAAGCTGCTTGAGCATCTGCATAAGTAATTTGCTCGCCTGACGTGCTTTGCGCTTGCTGCGTCTTGCAGCCTTTGCGAGAAAAGCTCTTCGCTCACGCAGAGGCGCAGAGACGCAAAGGGACACATAGATAGCGGGAGAAGCAGACGCTCGAAGCATTTCTCAGCGGTCTTGGCGTCTTGAGTGAGCGTAGCGAGCGGGCGAGGGGAAAGTCTGTTGCTTTGACGAGAAGCGGCATACTACGAAGGACGCGAAGAACACGAAGGATCAAAGAATCAAAAGATCCGGCTTCACGCGAAGGCGTAGAGATCGCCAAGGAAAGCAGATACTCGAAGCATCTCTTCGCGCAGTTGACAGCTTGAGTGAACAATAGCTAACGGGCGAGAGAAGCCTTGGAGTGTGGAGCTCAGAACGCGGAATGCGGAACGGAAGAGGATGAACTTACTCACCACGAAGGACACGAAGAGTACGAAGGATCTGGAGTGAACCCCTCAAGCTGGACACGATGGAGCTGAAATTGCTAAGTGCCTCTGAGCCGACTTGATCTCCTGTTCAAACTCCACCGGACTGAGATAACCAAGTGCCGAATGTAACCGCTCTTGATTGTATATCAGTTCGATGAACTCGCCAATCCTCTCCTTCACTTCCGTAAACGTCCGATACTCTGAAACATATACCTCCTCTACCTTCAACGTCTTCATGAAACTCTCCGCTTGTGCATTGTCATACGGGTTCCCTTTGCGTGACATGCTGATGACAAACC